>Ga0114975_10002511_pt1 | contig 12549 bp, 8 predicted proteins | sample S_130626_EF_Meta_FD_87031 | JGI IMG/M metagenome (GOLD analysis project Ga0114975, IMG submission 87031) | Freshwater microbial communities from Lake Simoncouche, Canada to study carbon cycling - S_130626_EF_MetaG | ecosystem: Environmental > Aquatic > Freshwater > Lake | place: Lake...
CTCCCATTCCTGGCGGGCAAATTTTTCAAAAGCAAGCACCCCCATATTTTTTGCCGAAAGGGAACTCTCCCAACCTTCTACAAACAGAGCATTGACATGCTGAACTTCTTCTTTGACCTTTTCCACTCCATCCCCAACAAAATACACCTTTCCTTTTTCCAATACGGAAGAAAAGACTCCTTCTTCCAAAACCACCGCTTCAATCGAGCTGATTTCTTGAAGGGAATCACCAAAAGTTTGCGTGTACACTTCCTTTCTTCGCGCATCCAAAACCGCTACCACAAACTCCCCAGATATTATCTTCTGGCTAGCGGCCATGGCTTGCAAGGTGTTGATCCCAATCAAAGGAATCTCCAAGGCATACGCGATTCCTTTGGCAGTAGAAACTCCAATTCGTAGCCCGGTATACGAACCCGGCCCCTGGGAAACGGCAACTGCGTCTAGGTCAGACAAACGTAACTCCGCCTGCTTCATCGCTGCGTCTACCAAGTCCAACAATTTTTCTGCATGTGCCCCCGGCTCCTTGATTTCTGCTAAAGCAAGCAACTCCCCCCGCTCATGTATCGCTACCGAACAAATGGATGTAGAAGTCTCAAGGGAAAGTATCCGAGCCATGATCTCTTACTTACCTGGTCCTGACAATGCCTTGGCCATCCGTGTAGGCGTAGCAAAATACTCCTTCGCCAATTCAATCACCGGATCTCCTTGAAGACCTGCCTCAATCATCCCCTCTTGGAAATAATAGCGCGACACAATTTCTTCACTAAGGATCTTTTTGATCTCTTTTTGATGCGTATCCAAGTCATTTTCTTTACTGTGGTTGACCCTGGATTTGATTTGTTCCAACTGCTCTTTTACTTCGTCAAAATAGGACTCCTTCGCCAAATATTTCTCCATGTCCTGAACAGACTTCTCGGAATAAGTAGTGTAATCGTATTCTTTTCCCTCCAAAAACTTTTTGAAGTCCGCATATACTTCCTCAGTCACCTGGTAGGCGCTTGGACTCGCTAAAGTCGGGTGCTTGTAAAAATACGTGGTCGCATAATCAAACACATGATTGCCCGCTACCAAGGTGTAAGAAATAGGAGCATATCCTTTTTCACTTACCTTTTCATCCGGCTCTATGCCCGCTCCATCCAAGACAACTCTCCCATTGGCAGTTTTGAAGGCCTTTCTCAACGAATCTGGAACAGTTCCTGCGGAACCGTCCTCCCGCGATTTGGCGTAATCAATGGCTTGAATACAGCGACCACTTGGAATGTAGTACTTGGCTGTAGTGACCTTTATTTGTGAATTGAAACTTAATGGCAAGGTAGTTTGCACCAAGCCTTTGCCAAAGGACTTCTGCCCCAGCAATACTGCCCGATCGTAATCCTGAAGTGCTCCCGCCACAATTTCGGCTGCAGAAGCACTTCGCTCATTAATCAACACAATAATTTCGATTTTGGTGTCAACTGGAGTCTTGGTCGTTTTATAGGTGTAATTGACTTGCTGCAATTTCCCGATCGTCTTCACGACCTCTTTTCCTTTCGGAATAAATAGGTTGACTATTTCTACCGCCTCATTGATCAGTCCTCCTGGATTGTCTCTTAAGTCCAAGACGAGCTGGGTTGCCCCCTGGGCTTTCAAACTCACCAAGGCATTTCGAACCTCCGCAGAGGCGTTGGTTGTAAAATCAGAAAGTTTGATGTATCCCGTTTTCTCATCCAACTTTCCATAAAAAGGAACATTCTTCAAGCTAATTTTTTTCCGATTCAACGAAAATTGCAGCGTATCTTCTCCCCGTTTCACGGTCACTGTCACGCCGGTATTCGCCGGTCCTTTCAATAGTTCGGATACTTCTGATGTAGTTTTTTTCAGCACGGAAATGCTGTCCACCTTCAAAAGAAGATCTCCAATCCGCATTCCTCCGTTTTGCGCAGGGAAGCCCGTGTAAGGCATGATTACGATATTTCCTTCCCCTCTATTGCCAATCAATGCTCCCACTCCAGCATATTCTCCGGTGGTGAGCATTCGAAAATCATCCGACTCCTCCTCAGGGATGTATTCCGTGTAGGGGTCCAACTCTTCCAACATGGCTTGAATGCCCACGGTCAACAATTGCTCGGGATCAATTTGATCCACATAGTAGGTATCCAACTCTCGAATCAGAGAAGCAAAAATGTCAATGCTCTTTGCAATGGCAAAAAGCCGGTCATTCTTCGTTTGAAATGCCACTATACCCCCCACTAGGAGCAGGGCAGCAAGCCAAAGGATTATCGGACGCTTAATTTTTTGAATCATGTTTCTCTAAATTTTTAGACAATTCATTTGGTAATTTTTGAAGAGCCAACTTCATTTTGGGTTCAAGCTCTGAAAAGGACATGCCCGCCTCTCCTACAAAAATAAAGCCCAAAAGAAGCCCAGCGGGGGGAAGCATTGATTTATTCAATCGGTACGCTTCTTTCAACCTGCGCTTGATGAAGTTCCTTCCTGTCGCTTTTTTGATCTTCTTCTTGGAAACAGAAAAAAGGACCTGGTTGGAAGTATCTTCCAATCCTTCCCCAACCCAAAATATAATCTTGAATGGGTACAAAAAAAAAGAGGAACCTTTTTCGAAAAGTTCCTTTATGCTTTTTTCGGCATGAAGCCGCTCTGATTTCGGAAGTGAATACTTCATTGCAAGAAAGCTTTCGTATGGTAACATACGAAAAACTACTCAAAGAATTATTTCTTCAATGTCTTTTCGTCAGACACAGACAATTTATGTCTGCCTTTTGCTCTTCTGGCTCTTAATACCCTTCTGCCATTTGCAGTCGACATTCTTTCTCTGAATCCGTGCTTATTTTTTCTCTTTCTGTTAGAGGGCTGAAATGTTCTTTTCATGATCGAATATCTTTAATCTAGTTGCTTTCTTGACTTTCCTCTTGGAGATTGCCCCCAAAAAGGATTGCAAAGATAAGTACCATTTTCTTAAATACAAATCGAGGCCCTACATTTGTTTTAGTCCTATCCAGAAAAATGATTCAATACCGCATCTCCTGCCCGAATCCTGCATCTCAATTTCTCCAAATTGAACTTCGCTTTTCATGCCTAGCTAACGAAAAAGTTCAGCTCCAACTCCCCGCTTGGAGAGCAGGAAGGTATCAAATCGCTAATTACGCCCAAAATCTGCGCGGATTTACCGCATCGAATTCAAAAGGCGAACAAATTCCATTTACAAAGACAACTAAGGATCGCTGGGAGCTCATGGCCCCAGATGAACCCCTCATTCACATTACCTATGAATACTGGGCAGGAAAAATGGATGCCGGAAGCGCATGGGTGGACGATCAGCAAGTATATGTCAACTTGGTCAACTGCTGTTTTGAACTCCTCGGAAGAAGTACCGAGCCGATTGCAGTTCAACTAGATTTGGATGACTACCCTCAACGTACCGTAACGCTAACCCAAACAGAGGCCTCAACTTGGATAGCGGAGAATTACCAGATCCTGGCAGACTCAACGATCTTGGCCGCAAAAAAATTACACCGTGAAACCTACACGGTCGAATCCACCCAGTTTCATGCCTGGTTTCGTGGAGACATTCATTTTGACAACTCTTGTTTTGTCAATCAACTCCAAGCCTTCACTAGGCGGATGATTGAGGATTTTGGAAGCTTCCCAGAACCTGAATACCAGTTTATCTTTCAACTCCTGCCCTATCCACACTACCATGGCGTAGAGCACCGCCGCGGCACCGTGATCACCTTTGGCCCAGCCACCTCTCTAAAGGAGGCAGAGGCACTCGAAGAATTATTGGGCATCAGCTGTCACGAACTCTACCATGCCTGGAATGTCTGCCGCATTCGGCCAATGGAACTCCTGCCCTACGATTTTTCTAAGGAAACCTACACAAAAGCAGGCTTGGTGCTGGAAGGGGTAACCACCTATTTCGGAGACTTGTACTTACTGAAGTCAGGGGTATATGACTTGCCCACCTACCTCCGTCATTTGGAAAAAATCGTCCAACGAGAATCTCAACATTTTGGATGGAAAAATGCATCCATCGAAGAATCTTCCATTGACCTCTGGCTAGATGGCTATGTGTTGGGCGTTCCCGATCGTAAAGTAAATATATACAGCCATGGCGCGCTGATCTGCCTTTGCTTGGATGTACTGCTACTAAAGGAAGGCAGTTCCCTCGCACAAGTCATGAACGGGATGTGGGAAAATTTCGGCCTTCCATTTAAAGGATACGAACTCCAGGATTTTGAAAAAGGAATTGCAGACCGATCTGCCGAGCCTGAAAAAATCAGGCAATTCTTTGATGCATTCGTGCGCGGAAGAGAGGATCTGTTTCCAGTTCTCGAAGATTGCCTCGAGAAGCTGGGAATTTTAATTCGAAGAGATGAAACTGAAAATACGGTTTTCAATCAAATTGGCATTCAAGTAAATGCCCAACAAGTCATCCAAAAAATCCATCCCGAAAGCATTGCCTACAAGCACTTGATGGCAAACGACCTCCTGGTCACTATTGACCTCCACCAAGATGCACTGCATTGGGACCTTGAGGTAGTCCGACAAGGAAGGCGAGTACACCTTTCGGTTACCAAGGAAACCCAAAACTTTTACCCCCAGCTGCGCTTGGAAGCAGGCCCAAGTACTCCACTTAGAAACAACTGGATGCAATAAAAAAGGGATTGCTGAATCAGCAATCCCTTTTTTTAGTTTATGGTACTTTAGAAAAAAGGAGGGTATCGGTACCCTCCTTTTAATTTTTAGTTAATATCCGCGTCAGTAATTGGAACATTGAGCTCAAGTGAAGTCACTTTAGCCTCCAATGGCACTGGAATCTGTGGGGATTTGATAGTCCAAGCCATCGGAAGCAATACTCCGTTTTTGGCCTGGTAATCTCCATAGTACGTATCTCCAGAAGCTGGATTCTCGTACTTAATCTTCAATCCCGAATCCTGTGCATAGTAGTTGATCAGCTTGGCGCCTGAAGCTGCCGTGATGATGACTTTGTATGCCGGCTTCCCGTCCACATCTTTCAATCCATCTAGCGAAACGGTGTAGCCATTGGCCTTGTAAACCGCTTCAGGGAATAGATAGGAGTTCAATTGTGCTTCAGCTAGTTGCGCAGGAGCCATTTCAATCGTATTGCCTTGCACCGACATGGAACCCTTGCCATTGACTAGGCTTGTCTTTTGCATCACATTGCCTGCAATGGAAAGTTTCTGACCATATCGGCCATTTTGTGAGTCGTAGACAAAAGCGATGGTCAATGGAGTCCCCATGACGTTGGCATCCATGCTGATTTTAGCCGATTTAACGGCAGCTACTTTATCTGCCCCTCCTACCGCGGTCAAGTAATTTTCCAATACTTTTTCAGCTGTCATGGCGGCATCTGCCACCAGCTGTTTGGCTGGTTCGCCCATGATGTCGTATTCGACCACTTCACCAAACTGAGCCAATTTCGCCTTGATCTCTGCTCCATTTCCCACGGTAGTGATGATAAACTTGTCCGGCTCAATCAAACGCTTAGCTGTAGCATTGATATCTGCAACGGTGTAAGAGTTCAACTTCTGCAAATAGGTCGCGTAGTAATCCTTAGGGAGATTGTAGCGGGCGGTGTTCAAGGCAAAGTTAGCCACCGTACCTGGCTGCTCTAGAGAGCGTCCAAAGCTACCTGCAAGCTCTGCTTTGGCTTTGTCCAATTCTACTTGAGTAACTCCCTTGTCTACGAGATTTTTGATTTCATAGACAAATTCATACACCGCAGAGTCTGTTACTTCGCTACGTACCGATGCGGAAGCTGAAATAGTTCCTACCAATTTATCTGCATCAATGGAAGAATAGGCACCATAGGTAAAGCCTTTGTCTTCCCGTAGGTTCATAAACAAGCGTGAGGCAGAACCTCCACCCAAAATCTGGTTCAACAATCTACTGGAGATGTAGTCAGCGTCTCCAATTTTCATGGCTACCGGCTGGGTCACGTCGATTACGGATTGCACAGAAGAACTGCGGTCTACAAGAGCTACTGCCTGCTTGGCAGCGCGTACTGGCATTGGATACGTGAACGTGGGTACTACCCCCTTCTTCCAAGCACCAAAATACTGGTTCACCACTTTTTGTGCCTCTGCCTTATCTATATCTCCCACAATTGCCAAATAGGCAATGTTGGGTTTGAAATAGGTAGCATAGTACCCTTTAACGTCCTCTAGGGCAATGTTTTTGGTAGTTTGCTCCGTTTGAGACTCTCCATAAGGGTGATTTTTTCCGTAAAGGACTGTGCGAGAAAGTCGCGAAGAAATCGCCTGAGGATCGTCCTTGGTAGTCGCGAGACCAGTTAAGGATTGCTTTTTCAACTTATCCAATTCCGGCTGTGGGAAAACGGGATTGAAGAGCACATCCGCCATCAAATCCAGCACTTTTCCTTGGTGCTTTTTGAGGGAGGAAACAGAAACTGAAGTTGCAGAAGCACTGAGGCTTGCTCCAATAAAATCAATTTCTTGATCCAGCTGATCTTTGGTTCTATTTTTAGTACCTCCCATCATCATGTCTCCAATGAAGGTGCTGAGTCCTGCCTTGTCTCCTTCTAGGATCGGGTCTCTCTCCAACACTAGGGTGAACGATACACGTGGGAGTTTGGTGTTTTTCACCACAAACACTTTTAATCCATTGGCAAGCGTGAAGGTTTCCGCCTCCCCAATCTTGATTTCAGGAGCTGGGCCAGAAGCCGGCAACTTACTTCTATCTACCTGGGCAAAGGTGATCCCCGTGGCCAGTAGCATAATTCCTATTCCTAATACAAATTTTTTCATGTCTTTTCGATACGTTTGGTCAACGAATTATTCAGATACTGGCTTAGCTGATTTCGGTAAATAGTACAATACCACGCGTCCAGTCAGGTCCATGTAGGTTTTGGCTACCCGCTGAATATCCTCCTTGGTCACCTTCGCATAAGCCTCCATCACCTGGTTGACATAGTTGGTATTTCCAAAAATCACTTTCGCTTCTGCCAAGTTCTCAGCAATACCTGCTACGGTGGAGTTACCACTCACAATGTTGTTTTCCATGATGTTTTTTAACTTGGTAAACTCCTCATCGGTGATGCCTTGATCTTGAACCTGCTTGATCAATTTGTCTACTTCGGTCTCTAGATCTTTTGGATCTATACCCATGTTGGCAATGCCATACATCAAGAACACGCCGCCGTCTTCCAATTCAAGAGGAATTGCTGCCACCACTAAGGCTTTTTGCTGCTTATCCACTAGCTCCTTGGTCATCAAGGAAGATTTACCACCAGTCAAGTAGGTAGAAAGCATGGACAAGGCGTAGCTGTCTGGGTGATTTCTTGCAGGCAAGTTGTAGGCTTGAATTACTGCTGGAATCTGAATGTTGTCGTAAATGATGTCACGAATCTCAGCTGTTTTCTTAGGTTCGTTGATTTTCGGGCGGTAAACTGCCTTAACGCCTTTTGGAATTTCCGAGAAGTACTTGCGTACCATTGCTTCAGTTTTGGCGTAATCGAGGTCACCTGCGATAGTTAGAGTCGCATTGTTTGGCACATAAAAATCTTTGTAGAACTGTTGGAACTCTTCGATGGTCGCTGCATTCAGGTGATCCATAGAACCAATCGGAGCCCACTGGTACGGATGCGTGGTGTAAGCTCTCTTGAGTGTTTCGGGAAGAATGGTGCCGTAAGGCTGGTTTTCGTAACGCTGTCTGCGTTCCTCTTTTACTACTTCTCTTTGCGTTTCCACTCCGGTCATATCTACTTTGGAGTGGAGCATGCGCTCACTTTCCATGTACAAGGCCAAATCCAATTCATTGGAAGGGAGCAACTCGTAGTAGTAGGTGATGTCGTTGGAGGTGTAGGCATTGAGCGTTCCACCTCTACTCTGAATGATGTTCATGTACTGACCACGGTCAATATTTTCAGAACCTTCGAACATCAAGTGCTCAAAAAAGTGAGCAAATCCCGTGCGCTCTGGATTTTCATTTTTGGAGCCTACATGGTACAACACGGAAGTCACCACAATTGGGGTGGTATTGTCCTGGTGCATGATCACATGAAGTCCGTTGTCCAAGGTAAATTCCTTGAACTCGATTTTAGTCTGAGCAGCCAGAGGAAGGATTATCCATCCAAGGAGGAGACTCAACAGAAGAATTTTTTTCATAGTAAAAAAGGTTAGTTAATAATTTATTGAATTAGGTACGGAATGTTTTGAACTAAAGTTTAAGGTAATCTGCCCCTATTTTTAAACATAATAAGTCAAGTTGGCTAATTTTTCTTTGATTTTCAGAAAGCAAAAGTAAATTCTATCAAAAAACCCCTATAGAGGGACGATTAACCCCTTCACTTGTAAATCAAGGAGTTAGCTTGGTCAAAATCTCCTTTGCCTCGTGCCACTTTAGGCGTGGGCCAAACTGGCTCACAATTCGAGAACTTGCCATGGAGGCTAGCTTTCCACTTTCTGCATAGGAATGTCCGTTGGTGATGCCATACAAGAACGCACCTGCAAACATGTCTCCAGCCCCGTTGCTGTCAATGGCGGTAGTTGGATAAGGCTCGATATCAATGAAGGTATCCCCATCAAAAATCATGGCTCCATTTTTCCCCATCGTGATCACAAAGTGCTTGGCTGCCTTTTTCATCTCTTCACGCGCCTCGGCCAAGGTGGACTTGCCGGTGTAAAGCATGGCCTCTTCTTCATTTGCAAAAAGAAGATCTACGCTGTGCCCGATGACATCATCAAAGTTGGCCTTGAAGTATTTCACCATCGCAGGATCCGAGAAGGTCAACGCCACTTTCGTTCCTGCCGCCTCGGCTACCTTCTTGGCATGAAGCATTGCTTCCTTCCCATTGGGAGAGGTCACCAAATAGCCTTCGATGAATAGGTAGCTGGAATCTTGGATCGCCGCGTCGTGCACATCTTGGCTAGAAAAATTCTGTGTGATTCCCAAAAAAGTATTCATGGTTCGTTCAGAATCTTCGGTCACCATCACGAGGCACTTGCCTGTTACCCCTTCCTCCAATTGCCCAGGAGCTAGTGCAATATCCACTCCAGAATCGATCAAATCCTGTAGGTAAAAATGCCCCAATTCGTCATTGGCTACGCGGAAGCAGTAGAAGGATTTGCCTCCGAACTGGCTTACCGCCACCACGGAGTTTGCTGCGGATCCACCTGCTTGCTTTTTTGCTTCCGAATGGTGAATGACTTGCATGAGGTGGTTTTGACGCTCCTCATCCACTAGGGTCATGAGGCCTTTTTCCACCCCATTGTCCGCAAAAAACTGGTCGGTCACTTTAAACTCAATGTCTACCAAGGCATTTCCGATGCCTGTTACGTTGTACTTTTTCATTCGCTAGTTGGGTGGAGTGTTTGGATGGATCTGATTGAATTGGTGGAACAGTTCCACACGATTAGTTGTTTTGTAAAGGCCCTTTATTGGAATGATTAGTCAAAAATAGGGTGTCTTTCGAAAGGTTTTTCCCGGTCAAAAAGGAAGCGATAGGTGTGGTGAGTCTTGTAAATTTTGGATATCAATTGTTCACAAACACGCATCATCTTGGGATTGAAGTCCCCAATCCAGTTCATCTCGATAGTTTTGTATGGGAATGATGCCTTGCCGCTCATCTGGTCGTAGCTCAGGACAATGGCGCCCTCCACTCCTTTGCCCTGATGCTCGGGAACCACGCCAAAGACCAAGCCGAGCATTTTATTGGGTGGAAAAAAGGTCTTGTACCAGAGGAATTTAAGTTTTCCAATAAGGTCCATTTTGCCATTTACATGCTTGAAAATCTGGTTGATCTCAGGGATCTGTATGAAAAACCCAACCGGCTCACCTTTGTAAAAGGCGAAGTAAATCAAGCGCGGATCGAGAATAGGTTTCATCTTGGCAAACATCAGTTGTGCCTCCTTGAGTGCAATGGATTTGCCCAGGTGCCGTGCCCAGGCCTTATTGTACACCGTCATGAAGTATTCGGGTGCCTTCTCTTGGAGTTCTTTCCCCTTGATGTAACGAAAGCTGTAATCTGTATTTTCCAAAATAACGGCAGCACGCTGCACCATTTTTTGCTCAAAGCCTACGTTTTGCACATTTCGTGCGTAGGTATACTGCTTGAAATAGAGTTTGAAGCCATAGTTTTCGAAAAACTCTTGGTAGTAGGCGAAATTCCAGGGCATGTTGTAGTTGGGCTCTGAAAACCCATCCACCAAGAGCCCCCACCACTTGTCACGCTCCCCAAAATTGATCGGGCCATCCATGGCCTCCATTCCTTCGCTTTGGAGCCAATCTTTGGCTTGATCGAAAAGTAAAAAGGCAGCATCCTGATTTTGAATGCATTCAAAAAAGCCAAGGCCACCCGTGGGTTGCTTTTCCTTCATTTTGGGATTGACAAATGCCGCTATCCGGCCGATGGTCTTGCCTGAATCGTCTTGTAGCAGCCAGCGTTTGGCTTTGGCTCCATTGCGAAAAAGCTTGTTGGTCTCCGCATGAAAAAGTCCTTCAATGTCCTGATCTATGGGACGAATCCAATTCTTCTCGTTGCGGTACAACCGCACAGCCATTTCGATAAATTCGAGTTGATGTGCAGGGGTTGTAACTTCGATTATCTTCATCTAGAGGGATTTTGTCACGAAATTAGTTAAATGGGGAGAAAAAATTAGAAATAGAAATGAAATAAGCTGTACGAAGTACAAGGTACCAAGTACCAAGTATTCTTCGAAACCCGATGAAAGAGCCAAAAAACGAGATTTGCGTGGCATAAGTTTCTTATGATTCACGAATTCCCACCTACACATTCTGCACTCGGAGTTAGACATTCGACGTTAGCTTAGGTCGTATTTCGTATCTCGTACTTCGTACTTGGTACTTGGTACTCTACTTATTTCAATTCGTTTAATTCCCCAACTGAAACATTCCAGGGCCTGAGAAGCCTAGGGTCCCATCTGGGGTTAAGACCCTAAAATGAGGCACCACGACGCCATTGGAATTTTGCTGCGGCATATACGATCTGGTTCTTCCTTGAGGGGAAGAGGACGCACTGACCGATCGATCTATGGATTCAGTCTCTCTGCCGGCAGGAATAATTTCCTCACTGACCAACTGACTGTTGATGTCGTAATACTTCCAAGTACCTCTCTTTATATTGGCAACATAGCCTCCTGAACTGGCCACCAAATTGGTACTCGGAAAATAGGTATACCAGATTCCTGTACGCTGTCCATTGGCATAGCGTCCTTTTTCCAGGCGGTTGCCCGCCGCGTCAAAAAAGTACCGCTTCCCATCTCCCTTTTCCAATCGGCCTGCATCGAACACCAAGCCAGATTCTGCGGTAAATTCACTGATTTCCACCAAGGATCCTGATTGAAAGGTTTCCTTTTGATGGACGAATCCACTGGCATTTTGAACCTCCCAAACCCCTTCTTTTTTATCTTTTTCGTACTTCCCTTCCCAAAAAAATCCATTGACCTCGGAATACAGTTCCTTCCAGGCCCCATCTCGCTCTCCTTTACTGTACCCACCTCGAGACTCGAGCTGTCCCATTGGTGAAAATTTTTCCCAATCTCCATCCAGTAGTCCTTTGTTAAAGGAACAAGAGAGGGCTAAAGTCCCGTCTGCATAGAATTGCTTCAATGGACCACCTTCCAAACCGTCCACAAATACAAGGGATTGCTGCATCTTTCCATCTGGAAAGAATGATTCATACAGGCCATTGACCACTCCTTGCTCAAAAGGGATTCGCTCTGCAAGTTGTCCTGAAGGATAGTAGTTGAGCGCAAATTCTTCCAATAGATTGCTGCGGTAGGTGTATTCCGATTTTTTGGTTCCGTCACTTCGGTAGACCATCCATTCTCCACTACGCTGCCCTTGTTCGTACCTGCCTGAAAAGAGCAGTTCTCCCTCTTCATTGAATTCAAAAAAATCTCCATCTAAAATCCCCGCCTTGTAGTTGACAATCTTTTTGACTTGTCCACCTGCAAAAAATTCCTCCATCACCCCATCTGGGAGATTGTCTTGCAGGTCTAGGCGATAGAAGGGCACATGAAGGTCAAAGTTTTCCTCCAACTCATCCAACGGCACTTCAACAATTGAAGTACGCGGATTGGCTTCGACTTCTTTTCGTTGGTATACTTTCCAGGAACCATTTTTTTTGCCGCCAACTAATGCACCTGTTCCCACCAAGTTGGTATTTCCAAAATAAAAATAATCCTGCCCCCTAACCTCGCGACTAACAGTCAGCAAAGAAATGGATAGAAAGAGGATGGCTAGTGACTTCATGAGCAAAATGTGGTGGAATAAAACCTACAAAGGCTAACAACCTAACGCGCAGCTAGCCCAAAGGTTCATTCGAAATTCTTATGAGATCGATAAGAGCATCGCTGAGAGAAATTTCTCAGTAAGGCACGTCCAAAACAAATGAGAAAATTACTCCTCCACGGTCGCGTAGAGATCAAACTCGGTAGCATCCACCACTTTGGCTTGTACAAAGTCCCCCACGCGGCAATAGTGAGTAGCGGCATCGATGAGTACCTCGTTGTCCACTTCCACCGAATCAAATTCGGTTCGGCCTACAAA
>Ga0114975_10002514_pt1 | contig 12542 bp, 24 predicted proteins | sample S_130626_EF_Meta_FD_87031 | JGI IMG/M metagenome (GOLD analysis project Ga0114975, IMG submission 87031) | Freshwater microbial communities from Lake Simoncouche, Canada to study carbon cycling - S_130626_EF_MetaG | ecosystem: Environmental > Aquatic > Freshwater > Lake | place: Lake...
AAAACACTAACCTATCCCCGCTATGAAAAACGAATGCCTCAAAACACGCCCCGCCTCTGATCCTTATGAAATCTGGAAAAATCATTCTGGATGGACTTGGAAGGTTCTCAAGAAGTATCAAGCCGATGACAACAAACCGTTCGGTAGATGGTTCTGCTCAGTCTCTTCCCCTTTTACTCGCGGTAGCGAAGAGCTTGGGGATGTGTATGTGAAAGAGATCAAATCTCAAGCCTTTAAGGTTTCCTGACTTTCTGGTGATGATGGACAAAGGGGCGCGACTTGTGGTGGGTCGCGCCCCTAACTCTTTGGTTCTCAACGACTTACGCCGTTGGGACCCCGAAGGGGTCCTCTTGCTGTAAGTTGTTGACGCTTAACAACTTACGAAGGCGAAAGAATAAACAAAATAACTGTTGACAGTCCGCCGCCCCTAGTTCATAGTCCCGCCATGTCTCTCACCACCGCCGAAGTCGAGCAATACGCTCGCTTGACTCTGAAACAATACGGACTTCCTGAATATCAAGTTGTTTTCATGGAATTGGAAGGGCGGCGTTTGGGGCAAGCTAACCCTTGGGAAAAGCGCGTTGAATTGTCAAAAAAAAGTTTGACAACCTTCCGCCTTTTCTCACTTGTGCTTAAACATGAAATTGCACATTGCATTCAATTCTACCGCATGGGGAAAAGCTACAAAGTGAACGGGCGCAATAATTTTCACGGAAAAATCTTTAAACAAGTTTGCCGCGAAATGGGAATCTGTTCGGAAACAAAAATCCACCCTTCCCTTGTTTGATTAAAAAATCTATTGACGTTCCGATTAAAAAATGCTACTTTTTCCCCGTCATGAAATTACTTACTACCTCAAACACGAAAATCAAAAAAGGCGAAAAATTGGGCTTCATGTCCTTTGGAATCCACCTAGCACCTGCAAGACTTTCGGGTTTTAATGTCTGCAAGTCGGCAAGTGCGGGTTGCGCCGCTGCTTGTCTCAATACGGCAGGAATGGGAATCTATTCTAACGTGCAAGCCGCTCGCATTGCAAAAACTCGCCTTTTCTTTTCCGACAAAACTTCTTTCATGTCGCAACTTGTAAAGGAAATCGGCGCGGCTGTTCGTAAAGCGGAAAAGAACGAAATGAAACCTGCTTTCCGCCTCAATCTTACTTCTGATCTTCCTTGGGAGAAAATTAAACACGAAGGAAAAACCGTTTTCGAAATGTTTCCTTCTGTGCAATTCTACGATTACACAAAAATCGAATCACGCGTTTCCTCTTTCCTTGCTGGCGAAATGCCGAAAAATTACCACTTGACTTTTTCCCGTAGCGAAACCACTCCCGCCGCTCTTGTCGAGTCTGTTCTAAAAAGCAAAGGCAACGTTGCAATCGTTTTTCGCAAAAACCTTCCTAAAAAATGGAAAGGCTTCAAAGTTGTGAACGGCGACGAAAGCGATATCCGCTTTCAAGATCCGAAAGGCGTGATCGTTGGACTAGTGGACAAAGGCAAAGCAAAAAAAGACTTGACAGGCTTTGTCCTCGAACCTAACTAAAAAAATGGACGAATTCCCAATCATCGCGTTAATTCTGTTGACGATCTTAATGAACATAATAAACTCGCTCTTCCGTTAAACGTGTAAAAACAAACATGGCTTCATCTTCAAAAGGAAAAGGATCTGTGAAAACAATCGGGTGGGCGAAACATCTCCGCCCTATCGGTAAAAAATTCCAGAATAAAGCTGTTCGCAACGATGGCAAGAAAAAAATCAATGAAGTCCTCGGTTTAATCGACAACTTCAAAGAATAGGGGCATAACAAAGCGGGCGCGTCTTGTGGTGGGGCGCGTCCGCAACCCTTTGATTCTCAACGACTTACAGCGTTGGGACCCCTTCGGGGTCCTCTCGGCGTAAGTGATTAACGCTCAATGACTTACAACTTGTCAAGAAAAATCTCAAAAAAAAACACACGCTATTTGTCGAAATCGCTTGCAATGCTGGCTTAAAATGGTAACTTAATCCCGCAACAGAAAAACAAAAGACCATGAACAAACAAACCAAACTACGCAATCTGATTCAAGAAACCAAAGGCAAGTTCTTTTCGATTAAGTTCCTAAAGAACGACGGCACTCTTCGTGTCGCCAATGGCAAGGACATTTACCGCCGCTTGCTGGCTCCTGATAGCTCCTCACGGGCGGGCAAAAGCACCCTGAAAGGTGCTGGCTACGAATCCTTCGTTGACCGCAACAAGGAAGGCTGGATCGCCGCGCACGGCGAAAAGGTCGTCGCCTTCAAATGCGGCAAGCTGGAAGTGAATTTCTAAAGGTGGATATGGCAAAGGGCGCGTCTCTTGTGGTGGGAGACGCGCCCGACATGTCAAGAAAAAAATCTGGCTCTCCCATGTGGCGAGTCGGCTCCAAAACCCCTTCGGGGGTGAGTAAGCATAACGCCCACTAGGTTCGCGAGCCTAGTGGGTAACTCGTTTATTCTCAACGACTTACGCCGTTGGGACCCCGTAGGGGTCCTCCCGCTGTAAGTCACTGATCTTCAACGACTTACAACTTGTCAAGCTTTTTCCCGCATTACCGCAAAAAAGAAATCGCGCAAAAATAAAAGAAACCCGTTGACTATTCCGCCCGATATGGTAACTTTCTCTTGTCGCCACGAAAGGCACTTAAACAATACCAACTGAAAAACAAAAAATATGTCACTAATCATCGCAAAAAACAAAGTAGAATTTGAAGCTCTCATGGGTGTGGAAACCCCAGAGGCAACGGACTCTTTCCAACCTATCGGTCACGCCGCGCTTGTCACGTTCGTTCGTAAAGCTCTTGAGGTTGTCGGTCTTACTATCGTTCAAGAAGAACATTCTCTTGCTCGCGGCGGTCAACGCTACTTCGGCGGCTTTGCTCTCACTGGCAAGGGCATGGATGGCGCGGATCGTCAAGTTGTCCTCGGTCTTCGGAACGCTCACGATAAATCTTTCGCCGCTGCAATCTGCATCGGAAACAGAATGATGGTTTGCGAAAATCTGTGCTTCTCTTCCGACATTAAGCTGGCTCGCCGCCATACCGTCAACATCCTTCGCGACATCGAGCGCGTAATTGCTGACGCTGTGGGTCGTGTGCTCGCTCACTGGAATGACATGGGGCAACGCATCGAAGCCTACAAAAATTCAGAAATCACGGATGAGCAAGCGTCCGCCCTAATCGTTCAGCTTGTGGACAGCAAAGCGTTTCCCGCTCGCGACATTTACAACGCGATTCAAGAATTCCGCAAGCCTCGCCACGTGGAATTCGAGGGTAGCACCCTTTGGAATCTTTACAACGCGATCACGGAAAATCTCAAGGGTGGCGATCTTTCCAAGCTGCCTTTCCGCACGATGACAACTCAAAGCATCTTTGACCGCATCGCGGGACACCGCCCCGTGCTTGAAGTTCAAGAAATCATTACTAAGGGCTGTGAGGAAAACCCTGATCCAAACGGCACGGATATGCGCAACCCTGACGGAATCACAATCGACATTTGAGCTTGACAACTCCCCGCCCCGCCCCGCAAGGGGCGGGGTTCTTAACTCCCTAAGTTCCAACGACTTACGCCGTTGGGACCCCTTCGGGGTCCTCCTGCTGTAAGTCACTGACGATCAACGAGTTACAAAAAAACGAATAAGCATAAAGTCCGCGCTGTGTCAATAAAATAAATAAAAAAAATACATTAAAAATACCTTGCAATCGCTCGCTCTCTTGCTAATCTTTCGTTCTTATGTCACTACTCAATTCAGGAAACGCAAAAACACGCAAAGGCGAAAAAAAAGGCTTCATCACTTACGGCTTGCATCTCGCCCCCGCTAATCTTTCAGGCTTTAACGTATGCAAAGACGCAAGCGCGGGATGTGCTGCCGCTTGTCTCAATACAGCGGGACGCGGCGCAATGTCAAACGTTCAACGCGCACGTATCGCAAAAACTCGCTTCTTCTTCTCTGATAAACAGAAATTCCTTTCTGATCTTTGGGTTGAAGTTAAAAAGTCTATCTCTTCCGCCACCCGAAAAGAAATGACTCCGTGCTTGCGTTTGAATCTTACAAGCGATCTGCCATGGGAGAAAATCAAATTAAACGGGCAAAGTGTTTTTGACGCTTTCCCTAGCGTTCAGTTTTATGACTATACAAAAAGCTCTGAACGCATGACAGCTTTTCTTTCGGGCGTTATGCCGAAAAATTACCATCTAACCTTTTCCCGTTCGGAAAGCAATCACAACCTTTGCCTTTCTTTCCTCAAGTCTGGCGGGAATGTTGCAATGGTTTTTCGCAAGGCTTTACCTTCTCAATTCCAAGGCTTTGCCGTTGTCGATGGCGACGAAACAGATTTACGCTTTATGGACGGCGCGGGAAAAATCGTTGGATTGAAAGAGAAAGGTCTTGCAAAGAAAGACGAAACAGGCTTTGTTCTTGAACCCGCATGAGTCCCGAAGCAGTCTTCTTTCTAATGCTCATACTGTTTTTAACCCTTTGTTTTAAAAAATGAATATCTTTCAAACAACCCTGGAAACGGAACACGGAATTTTTTTCGCCAATGTCCAGCATAAAAATAAAAAAGTTCTTGACATGAAGCTGCACCCCGTTGTCGATGGTGTGGTCTTCCCCCCTCTGCTAACCGAAATGTGTATGCTTGGCGAGTTCATCGCGAGGGTCGAGAAAATGCTTGACAGTCTGGATCTCGCGTAACTTACTGGTTCTCAACGACTTACAGCGTTGGGACCCCGTAGGGGTCCTCTCGGTGTAAGTCACTCATACTCAACGAGTTACAAAAACCAGAGGCTACACATCTATACCTTATTTGGCGCTATCTTATTTGACGCTATCTTATTTGGCGTTCTTTTATTTGGCGTTCTCTTATTTGCGGTTTATTTATTTGCGGTTTGTTCGTTCACCAATAGAAAAAGCTCCACCGTCCGAAGATGATGAAGCTTATTTGTTATTTGCTTATTTGCCGTTTGCCGTTTATTCTTCGTCGTCTTCGTTTAAGCCGACAGCTTCGTTGGCATCGTCTCCATCGTAGCCCATGTATTTGACAAGAAACTCTGCGGCTTCCTCTTGCGACTCGCCAGAAGACGACCCTACGTGTTCGATGTTTCCATCTTCGATGTTTTCCGCTCCCCAGAACCAGCACCCCGATTCGTAGAAAGCAAGAAGGAACGATGCACCAGTGAGTTCGCTGAGTGCGCGGATCGCTTCGGAAGGCGGCGACCAAGCGGTATCGAAATTACATTCGCCGCACTCTAAAAGAGATGCCGCCGCTTCTTTCTGTTCATTATCGGCTAGATCCCACTTGGTTCCCCAAGCAGCGACTTGAGCATCAATAGTCCCGAAACCGTTTTCGTCGTTTTCTGGACGATTCGGTTTGACGATAGCCTCGAAAGACAATCCGTGTTCCTTGAGAAACGCTTCGAGTTTTGGAGTGGAGTTAGTGACAGTTAGTTTATTTTCACAATAATTCGGCATAGTAGTAGTAGTTTAGTAGTTTAGTAAGACGGGGAAAAGTTAGTGAATTGGGCTGTGCTAGTCAAGATTATTCCGCGCCATTTTGATAAATTGTTTTATCGTCACAAAAAATTTCAATGGTCGAATATCCCTTATTCTCCTCTGGGGACATCTCTACCGAAGTTCCTTTAATCGTTTCACAATGAGCGCCGCCAATCTCGTCGCGATAGTGGTCATAAATCTCCATCGCAGAAGTTTCGGGGTTCTCTTTCAAGAATTTAAGCAATGATTCTTTATGCTCGTCTTCGATTTCGAATCGTTCCCATACAGTCGTTTTGTAATCAATAAACATAGTAGTAGTAGTTGGTTGGTTAGTTGGTTGTCTTGCTGACAGGGAAAGAATAGCTCATCGCCACCTTTTGTCAACCTGTTTCTTTGATTTAAAAATGGTGAGACTGGCACGATTCGAACGTGCATTGTTCCCTTACGGTGCTACTCGTTAGAAGCGAGTTCCGATACAGCCCCTTATTTATTACGCTTAGTGTTGTCTGCCCCAGCGAAACTGGACTTCTTGTTCGTCTTCTTCGTCTTCTTCGTCTGGGTTCTCCTCAAAGATGTCGCTCACATCCAATACGACTTCCACTCTAATCGCATAGTTTTCTTTGTCGAGGGAGATTGGAGAGGCGGAAACAATATCAGCCAGAGCGCCATACTCAATCGCCGCATTGATTTTATCATACAAGCGAGAGAGTGACGTTTCGTTCCACGGCATATCGAATTGATATTTCACGTGGTTTTGTTCGTCTTTGTCTATTTTCAGTTGCGCTTTAGTAATCATGTTATTTTGGTAGTTGCGATTGTTATTTAGAAGTTGTCGAATACGTCTCCGAATTTTGCTCTTAGATCCGCTTGCAATGCTCGACTAAAGATGTAGTAAAGTTCTTTAGTTTCTGGGGTTGCGTGTAACATAAGTTCGCAAGCAACTGAGTCTAATGTGCTTTCGTAGTTGTCTATCTGTTGTGTATCGGTATTCATGTCGGGGAAAGGTTAGTGTTTCGCGGCAGGTGTGTCAATATCTTTTTGATAATCCGCTACCGTCTTCCAAAAATTATCCTCCCACTCTCCTACCACAGCAGCGTGGAAAAGAATATGATCTTTTGGATCGTTGCCCTCTAGGATAAATTCTCTAAGAGAATCGTATTCATCATCAAATTCGTCAATGTATTGTGCTAGTTTTTGTGCTGAGTCGTTTTTCATGTCGGGGAAAGATTACTGTTTCGCGGCGAGTGTGTCAATATTTATTGTGATTAAAAAATGGTAGGTCGGGTGAGACTCAAACTCTTTATTTGTTATTTAGAGGTTTGCGTTTCGTCATTCACTTCCCACATTTGATCCAGCTCCATTCCGTTGTGCTGTAGGTTCCATCTAGCAGCATAAAGCTTTTCGTTCAGTTGGCAGACGATGATGCTATTGTTTGGGCTGGCATTCGGGCTTCTGTTCAAAGCGTCATGGATATGCTGCGGAATGTGAATGTGCATAATGTTTATTTGGAGAAAAGAAATTTGGCGTTTGAGGGAGCGGACACTACTCCGCTCCCTCGTTACCACACCACTACACTGAAAGTTTTGCGAGAGCGTTTACACCAGCACCAGTGATTTCTCTCTTGCCGTCGATGCGCATAAATCCTTTGCGTAGCAGGTGCATCTCGATATCTCTTTGGAGAGCGCTGCGGGAAAAGCCTGTCGCGGCTGATAGCATCGCGAGAGTGCAAGGTCCTCGCTGTTTAAGCACAGAAAGAATTTGAATCTCTGAGTTTGACAAACCATCGGCGGTGATACCTAATGTTTCGCAGATATCTTTCCACTGAGCATCCCCGAATCTGAAATCGTTTTTGCCCTCGCAGTAAAGACAGATTTGTTTTGCGCGTTTAACTGCGGATCGAGCATTGCCGCGAAGTGTTGGAATAATATCATCCATAACATCGTCTTGAAACTCTACCCAATCAGCGCGACCCTTGAGAATCTGAGCCATCTCGTCGGACGAATAGGGGCGAAAGTCAATCTCTTCGAAGCGATCTTTAAGAGGAGCAAAGATTTTGTCTGGTTCGGTTGTAGCGAACAGATAACTTTGACGGGAGAAGTCGAACTCCATAGAAGAACCTTCCCACTCGAAGTGCTTGCGAAAGCCTCTCTCTACGTTAAAGACTGTAAGAAATGCGTTTTGTAAATCCCTTGGCAGCGCGTGACACTCATCAAATAAGATTGTGATGTCATTGCCCATTACCACTGGCACGAAAATCTGCTCAAAGAACTGGCGGTTGTTCTTGATTGTAGAACAGTTGAGTTCGAGCAGAGGTTTCTTTAGGTTCTTTGCCATTTGGCGGGCGAACTCTGTTTTACCTAAGCCTCGCGCTCCAGTCAGGAGGAGAGGAGGAACAACGCCGCCGCCATTCGCGCCGTCGATGTAGAAGCCGAAGCTTTTTTTGATGTGATCTTGTCCGATAAGTGTGTCAAACATAATAGTGTAGTTGTTGTAGTTGTTGGTTGCGGGAGTAGTTTGTAGTTGCGCGGTGCAACTGTCAAGATGTTTTTTTGAAAGCTATTCAAGTGGCTCGGCACTGACGATGACGAAATCGCCATGATCACCCATAATTGATTCGCCGTCTGTGTAATAGAAGATCCCCTCATCTAAAGTGCCTTCGATTCCATCCCATGATCCATCGGAGATGATCACGTCATCAAATTCAAGTCCGTCGTTCCAGTGTCCTTTACAGTTGTATAGCATATTATTAGTGTAGTTATTGGTTGCGGAGCTAGTTTGCAGTTCCGCGAGCTGTCTGTCAAGATGTTTTGTGAGTGAATTTCGTTCCCCCAAGTTTTTCCGCCACTTCACACGCAGCTTCGAACGAAAGAAAATCACCGATGCATTCTAATCCCTCATTGCAAATGTGTCCGTAAAGACTCCAGCACACTAGACTCTCTTCTGGCAGGTCATCGCCGTCGAATAACTGTTCCGCGCAATCGTCGAAAAAGATTGCAACGGTATGAACTTCCAACGCATCGTATCCGTTTACTTGTCCTAGTGTGTAATAGGCTGATTGTGCTTTCATATTTAGTCTTCGAATGTAGTTAAAGAGAATTGGATCTTCTGTTCTTGTGATTCTGCCACAGGAGCTTCAGATACGATTGTCATCTGCGGCGAGATCAGCTCAACGCCATTTTCGCGCAGCCACACTTTCGAAACTGGAACTACCGCTCCTTCTCCTACCATTGAGATTAGATCACGAGCGCGAATGCGAACGAACGAGTTACTGCCAGCTGGTCGCCCTTTCGAGCGTTTAATGTTTTCTTGATTCATGTCGCCGCGAAAGTAGCACACCTGCACCCCACCCGTCAAGATGTTTTTTTGGATTTTTAATCAATAAATAAGAAGCCGCAACAGCAGTCATTTAAAAATCGTTTTAAGTCCACATCGCCTTACGGTGCTTCCAGATTTTGGCTAGAGCATCATCTTTTCCTTCGAGAGGTTGGAACATGTTATATTTGCCCGAGACGCATTCGTAAGCAGAAGATAGATCGTCATATCTTTCCTGGAGAACGGCTACTTGATCTACGGACACAAACCCGCGCTCAATGTCTTCAGCAAAATCGGCAGGATCAATTAATCCTTTTTCTTCTTCTACAAAGTGCCGCAGACATTCGAACAGAACAATTTCGATGATAGCGTCTTTGTCTAACCACCCGCCAGAAAGCCGATCAGTCAACCATTTTTGTTTATTCATTATTTAGGGAAAAATCGTTCGTAATTTAAGTATTATTATTTAGCCGAAAATCGTTCGTAATTTGGCTTCTCGTTTATTTGGCGTTTTCTGATTCGTGATCTGTAAAACTCGCCATGTAATCAGCGAAGGTCGGGTATTCTTCTGCGCTGAAGTTATAGATGTAATCAAAAAGAAGTTCGCCGTCTTCTTCATTGAGATCAAGATCTTTTGTTAGCTCGTTAAAATAAGCGTTTTGCACACAGCCGAGCTCGTTAATAAACATTTTAAATTTGGCAATGTATTTTTGGTCTTCTTCGTTTATTTGTTTCATTTTTATTCGTATTTTTTGTTTTATTCGTTTCTCTTTTTTGTAATTTAGATGTAACTATTTATGAATTTACTTTTAGCGTAGTAATGAAAGAACGCTCGAACGATACTTACTTCGTAATACAGTTCAAACATTCCTTGGTGACAGAACACTGTTGCATAAGCTCCCCGATGAAACTTCCCAAATCTCTGAAGTCCAAGGGGCCGAGCTACCAAAGAAAAAAAGAACCGCTTTATGTTTATTTGATCGTTACAAAATCGTAATTTACATCATCTGTTTATTTTTAAAGTCAGTTCATGGCTTTGATTCTTCGCAACTATTTTAATGGTTGCTTTTTGTGTTGTCTTCTTCCTGCTCTTTCTGAGCATCTAGACGCGCTTGATGCTTTTCCCACACTCCCAGCTCTTTTTCTGGCTCTTGTTCGTCAGAAACTCCGTAGATTGGGAAGAATTGCACGATAATAAACGACCAGTAATCAGCGAAACTGCGACAAAATGTGACAATACCAAGGATAACTGATAGCAGAACGCTCAAAATCACTCCCAACGGGAGTGCCAAAAACAAAAACGACAACACTTTTTTCATAGGCACACAAGGTAACACAGCAGAACGTATAGGTCAAGAGAAAAGATGCAAAAACGCTGTAAAGCTTATAGAATAAGGAAAAACGGGCGTAAAAACTGTTAGAAAAGCATTTAAAAAGAGTTTTAATTCAGCGAATCCATCCCACCCCTTCTCATCACATCTTCTTTCAACTCCTTTTTGCTCTCTTTTCTTCTCTCTTGCCGCTACCTGTATGCATACTATATCGGGGAGGTATTGAGGAGTGGTAGGAGAGCGGGAATCCCTTGCTGCACAAGGGTTCCAGCGTTTTTGAAGTCCATTTAGAAAGCTCTATATTTGACGTTTTTTCGCTCGTAATTTGGCTTGTTTTTCACTGGGTTTTGGACTACATTTTAAGCCTCTTTTTGCCTGTTTTTGAACGCTCTTTTTGTTTGTTCAAACTTCTGCGACAAAACAGCCCTTAAACAACAACAGCATACTACTCAAACACTTGTTCGTAGTTCTCAAAGCGTTTATTTTTAAACAGTTCATTGTGAAACTATTTGAAACTACCATTTGCCCCGAAAATGACCCTGTTTTTGCCGATATTCGCTCTTTTGTTATTATCCCGACACAAAAAATAGTTTCCCGACATAAAAAATGATTTTCCCGACAAAAAAAATAAATTCGCGGCTTTTCCACTCCCCATTAAAGACAACGGCTCGATGTCGAAGTATTTTTCTTGACGCACTCGAATTCTCCAAGTAGGTTTTCCCCATGACGCTGACAAACACACAAAACGATCACATGAAGTTGGGATTAGTCTGCATCAGTGAGATGCTTAAGAAGCAGGACAAGAGCCTCGCTTTCAAAACGATGACTCGCAAACGTTTTTTAGAGTTGGGCAGAAGCAACGCTCTCAAGGAACTTTCTTCGCGCATTCTTCATAACTGCAAACTAACAAAGCAAATCGTGCTGCATTGCGCCTCAGTTGGAATAGCTCACTACAGAATCTCTAGCTGCCTACTTCCGCTTGTCACAGACTCTACTCTCAGAATCTGTTACGATGATCTGCCTGATATGCGCCGTATCGAAGCTGCTTTGGCAGAAGTTGGCGTTGCCGCGAAAGACCGTGGCATTTCTATTTCTTCTCACCCCGATCAGTTCAATGTCCTCACTTCATACAATCAAGACGTTATTAATCGCTCGATTATAGAATTGAATCACCAAGCTTATGTTCTTGATCTAATAGGATTGCCGCAAAACTATTCCGCGCCGATGTGTCTGCATCTCAATCTTTCTCCAGACTTCAAGAGGGAAACCGTTTCTAATTATGTTGATCGTTTCGTAGCTTCGCTCGCTTCGTGTTCGCAATCAGTCAGAAATCGTCTTGTTTTGGAGAACGAAGACAAAAGTTTTTGGAACTGCGCTAATCTTTATGAACACTTCGGCAGCAGAATTCCACTTGTTTATGACAATCTGCACGATTCTTGCAATCAATCTGACGCGCATTCACAGGTATTAATTAATCTGTTTAAACTCACTTGGGGCGCTTATACTCCCGTTATGCACTGGAGCGAAGGAATGCCAGATAAGCCTCGTAGCCATGCAGAATATTACTCTCATATCCCAGAATGCGTAAAAAATAACTGTGATGTTATCTGGGAGTGCGAAGTGAAAGCAAAGGAATTGGCTATTTTGCAGATTCTAAAAAGCCAGTAAAATTCTCCTTGACAAGCCATTAGTTAATCGAGTATATTCGTGCCGATGAAAATCATCTGTTCAAAACATCAAAAAGATTAAATCATGAGAACTGAAATAAAAGACGTTGATCCCCGCGATGCTGCTGCATTCTTGCAGGATATAATAGATTATTTAGAAATTAATGAATTCCAAGTCCCTGAGCTTAATCAGGCGCTGCGAACGCACGGATTGAAAGCAGAAATATGGGTGGATGAATACGGCTGTCACAACGCATCGCCAGATTTTTCGGGCTAACAGCTAAGATCACTGACGCGCAGCCTTTAAACTCTTTCACAAATGACCTCAAAACAAATAACACTATCAAAAATAGCTCACATAATTTACGATCTTGCCGTTAAAGATCCGAACGTTTTAGGCGAAGCTCTGCTCGATTACACTTTTGTCGGCGATGGTCGCGGCTGCTATTCTAATTTCGATCTGCGCCCGAGCTTTCGTCGTTATACCGCTGGTAAAGATATGTTCTGCGAAGAGTTTCTTGGATGTTCAGATTACCCCGATGGATACTGCGAAGAAGATATCGAAAACATCAAATCATACATTGACCCCGAAATTGATTTGGCGGTGATTTGGCATTGGGATGGTGACGGTCACTTGATTTTTAAATTAGGAGACATTATAATTGAGAACGATGATATTAAAAAATCATACAACTGGAGATTTATAAAATGAAAAAAATCATAGATAGA
>Ga0114975_10002515_pt1 | contig 12538 bp, 15 predicted proteins | sample S_130626_EF_Meta_FD_87031 | JGI IMG/M metagenome (GOLD analysis project Ga0114975, IMG submission 87031) | Freshwater microbial communities from Lake Simoncouche, Canada to study carbon cycling - S_130626_EF_MetaG | ecosystem: Environmental > Aquatic > Freshwater > Lake | place: Lake...
ATTGTCGACGATGTTCTCGCTACAGGAGGTACTGCGGAGGCTGCCGGACGTCTAGTCTCATCGCTTGGAGCCACAGTGGCTGGGTACGCTTTCCTCAAGAATCTTACATTTTTGGGTGGTGCTGAACGCCTAATCGATGCGCCGGTATCCAGCCTTGTGGATGTCACAGAGTGACTGTTGTTGAACTTGAGGAGCTACTTGAGCAGCTAGCGCCAGCGGCGTTAAAGCTTGGAAATGACCCAATCGGAAGGTGTATTGGTTCACCCCAAACCACCATCAATAAGATTGGCGTCGCACTGGATGCAACCGTTGCCGTCATTTCACAGTGCGTGGAACAAGGAATCAACGTCTTAGTGACGCATCATCCATTGATTTATTCACCACTTACAAGGCTGGATCAGACGTCAGGATTTCCGGAAAGTGCCGTTGTCGCCGCAGTAAAGGCTGACATCACCGTTTTGTCAGCACATACAAACTGGGATTGCGCTTTTGGCGGAATTAACGATGTTCTTGCGGATATTCTTGAACTTACAGATTGCCAGCCAATCGAAGTGACCCAAGGGTCAGTTGTTCGCAACACGGGAATCGGACGCATTGGTAAGCTTAAGTCTCCGATAGAGGAAGCAGCCTTCCTACAGCTCGTTGAATCGCGCCTAAACATTACCGTTAGGTGCTCGGAGCCTCGGAAGCGACTTGTTCAGACAATCGCCGTCTGCGGCGGCGCAGGCGAAGGTCTCTATTCCTCAGTAAGAGACAGAGCGGATGTTTACCTTACTTCAGATGTCCGACATCATATGTTTGTAGCAGCATACGGAGAGAATTGTACTCTGTGGGATGCCGGACACAGGGAAACAGAAATTCCCGGTACAAAGCACTTAGGAACCCTGCTGTCTCAGCATCTTGATATTCCTGTCGTTTGGATAAATGAGCCAAGCATCTAAGTCCGGAGGATCGGTGTTGAGCCCCATGTTAAAAAGAAGGCTAAATCGCTTGCCCAAGATTCCGCAAGCGGTTTACGAATCACCGGGGAATCTGGCTTTGTTAGCAGTTTCTTTAGGACTTGGACCTGAGAGTCGATATAGATTTCGTCGACCAAATGCCTACTTAGCAAATGTCAGCATCGTAGTAGTGTGAACTTAGTAGTCAAGCTCGGTAAGCGGATTACCTGTACTCAGTTTTTCGTGCATGATGCGCTGCTCGGCAAAGCTGATGGCTCCAAGGGATGAGATCCGTTCCCGCTCCTCGGCGTTTACTTCACTCTTCCAATACTCACGGAGGGTCCGATACTCAGCGAGGAGCATGACTGTGTCCCGTAGATGTCTGCACCTAGGGCAGCGATACTCAATCCGAACACTAGGGTCATCCAAATAGCGCGGGATACGCTGTGTGTAGCGAATAGACTTCCGCGTTTGCTTTTGTCCACATGGGCATGTAATCGAGGGAACTTCCACTACGACAAGTCTACTGTAAGAATGCTTATTTGCCGCCCGTAACCACGGGAGCATTTACAACATTGATCCTCGAAGAGTCGCCTACTGGCTGCACACCCTGTGTAGCAGTAGATCTGAACGCATCAGACTGTTGATTCAGCTGAGACTGAAAACTTGCACGGAGGTCATCTCGCTCCGCTTCTTCATCGGTTGATGCAAGAACAAGCGATGCCTTCGCAGACGACAATCGTGCGCTCACTGGCATTTGTACATTAACGCTTTGGGCTGTCGATGTGATGATCTCAGGAACCCGTGAAGCACTTTGTGTTGCAATCGCGATTTCCGAAGTCTTGACTACAGGAGCAATGCTCTGAGGTTTCTGCGGAATCGTAACGGGCAGTTCAGAACTAGCAACAGGATTACCCGATGTGATTTCGGATGCAAGTTTGACATCTTGCCTCACCTTTGTCAGCATTTGATTTGGCTTGGCGGATTCAGGAGACAAGGCCCTTACAGCACTTAAATTCGGAGACGTAAGTGGCCTGACGTTCTTGCTGTCACTTCGGGGTGGAGCATTCACAATCAACGGGCTATTCACTGGCGTAGGTGCGGTATCGACTCGTGCAACACTGTCGACGTTACCAAGTCCTGAAATCAACCAGCCGGCAGCGGCGACAAGCCCTAGCGCTGGTACAAACACCGCTGGCTTAGCGAATAGCATTTGCCATGCAGACTGCTTCGCAAATGTCAGCGATGCGATTCTGTCGGTGAGCTCAACAGGAGGCAATTGCACCGATGGACGCCCTGTAGTTGCGATAAGAGAAACCAAAACGATGTGCTGTGAACACGCAGCGCATGACTGAAGATGTTCTTCAACATCTACTGGATACCGAGCACCATTCCGGATACTGGCTTCTGCGATTTCTTGGACATGCTCACACATACACCTATAGATGGTTGGACGGTCTCAAGGTTTCACGATTTTCGACGAAAGTGAGCCGGCAGTATTACTGTAGTTAGGTACTTCAATTCAAGGATTGCGTGGTACAAAGTATCTATGAGTAATAATGATCCAGTGAAGTCCGGCTTGAACCTCCCAAAGTTTAATTCGACTGGAACAGATGATACTTCGACGGAAATCATCACTCCCAAAATTGACAAAGCTACTTTCGGCAGACGTGTTGTTCTAATTTCTCTGCTAGCAATCACTGTTGTTGGGATGCTCATTGCTGCGCTTGTACGAACCCCGATTGGCGATGTTTTGCGCTCTGGTGGCGATGGCAAGTTTGCTGCTCCTGAGCATCGTATCGATTAGGAAACATGTCGAGCGAGCGACGATTGTGCCCGGCATGCGGTGCCAACAATTTCTCTACACAGCAGAATTGCTGGAGCTGTAACGCTCCTCTCACATCGGCCAAGGCCCAAGGAAGTATAGCTACTATTTCCGATGACCCGATGGTCATTCCGGCAATAGCGGTTGTCATCCTATCAATCTTAGCTCCATTCATTTCGCTTTGTGCGGGGCTGGTTTTTCTGATGATGCCCGGACGTCGCAATGCAACGCTAGGCTGGTGGAATGTCATCGCAGGTGTGCTTGGCACCATCTTTCATGTTGTCGCTTTAGCGTTTCTACTTCCGAGCGTAACGAGCGGTGTCCTTACGAAAACTCTTTCCGGCTTGGCGCAGCAACGACAACAAAATGATCTCAACCAAAGCCAGAACATCTTGAATGGCCAAGATCAGTGAACGACACGATTGCGGCACTCGCATCAGGACGCATCCCAGCCGGCGTAGCGATTATCAGGATTAGTGGACCACTAGCCTTTCCGATTGTCGACAAAATTACAGATATGAGTTGCGCTTCACAGCGTCCATCGTCAGCACGCGTGGCAAAGCTTTTTTCCTTAGCGGATCGCACTGTAGTAGATGAGGCCTTACGTGTTGTGTTTATGGCGCCACGAAGTTTCACCGGTGAGGATGTCGTCGAACTCCATGTCCATGGAGGTTTGGTTGTCATCGATGAAGTACTTGAAAATCTGTATTCCGCTGGCGCACGCCCATCCAATCCCGGTGAGTTTTCCGAGCGTGCATTTATCAATGGAAAATTAGACCTTACGCAAGCTGAGGCGATTGCAGATATCATCGCTGCCCCGACACGAAGTGCTCGACAGCTTGCGGCGGCTCAACTTGGCGGAAAGTTAACAAGCAGAATAAGTGCTGTAGAGCAACAGATTCAAAGTGCCCGCGTTCTTGTTGAGGCATCGATTGATTTCCCAGAGGATGTCGGTGATGTGGATGACCTTTCACTCGGGCGGATAGTCAAGAGTGCTCTGGCCGACTTGGAAGAGCTTCAAAGGACCGCGCAACGTGGACATCTGGTTCGGAACGGTGCGAGTGTAGTACTCGTTGGTGCTCCAAATGTCGGTAAGTCATCGCTCCTAAACGCCATTGCAGGTCGTGACAGAGCTATTGTGTCCCCCATTGCAGGAACAACGCGTGACACCATCGATGTTCACTTGGACCTTAGCGGTATACCGATTACGCTGACAGACACTGCTGGCTTACGGGATTCCGTAGATGAGATTGAACAGATTGGCATTGACCGGACGCATAATTCGGTGCGCGACGCCGATGTTGTCTTAGCCCTCTCAAGTGATGACACTCCGACGATTTGCCTTCCTGTTGTCAACCAGAGTAGCCATATCATCCAAGTGCACACGAAATCAGATCTACCCAGCGTGCACGGTGGCCGGCCAGATACCCATTACATCAGTGCAGTTACAGGCGAAGGAATTGACACCCTCATTCAAGGTATTGTTTCGCACTTACTGAAAGATAATGGTGGTGCAAGCTCCGATAACCTAATTGCAATCAATGCGCGTCATTCGGCATTGATTATGCTGGCTATCGAAGCATTGAACCGTGTCCTGAACGCAAGTTCTGCGCGGGTACCTGCCGACCTCATTGCTGTCGAGCTGCACGATGCAGCTTTTCACTTAGCAAGCATTAGCGGCCGCAATGTTATCGAGGCGATGCACAGAGAGATCTTCAGCCGCTTTTGCATCGGCAAGTAGAACTACGTCGAAAACGTCTCCCGCGCGCCATCGACCCGGATGGTCTGTCCAGAAATGTACCGGCTCTCGTCTGACAGTAGAAACGCAACAACATCGGCGATGTCATCTGGTTTCCCATAGCGTGCCAATGGAGCACTGTCATCGAGATCACTAGCATCCATGACCCTTGTTGCGGCAAAGCGCGCCGTCTTCGTGGGACCTGGACTAACAGCATTGACACGGATACCGTTTGGACGAAGCTGCGTAGCTAACGACCGTGAGTATTGGACGACCCCAGCTTTTGCAACGGAGTAAATAACGCCATTGTCAACGCCAAGGTGAGCAGCACTGGATGCAATATTCACGATTGAGCCATGATTATTCAGAATCATCCCAGGCACAAAGTACTTGCAAACCCAAATGAGTCCCAGGAGGTTGCGATCTAGCATCGCGCGTACATCAACCGGAGGAATCCCAATCGCATCATTTGGCACTGGCTTCCCACCAGCGGCAGCGATATCACCTCCGGCGGCATTGACCAAACACGTAATCGGTCCCACCTCGGCATTGATGGTCTCCACCCAGCTGGCGACAAGTGCTTCATCGGCGATGTTACCCGTCACCGCAAACACCGCGCCGCTCTTGCGAACACTGTCACCTAGGTCAAGATACTCACCAAACTCTGCGGGGGCTTCCCATGAAATGTCGTGGAGGATTACGCGTGCCCCGAGCCCAGCTAATCGCCGGGCCATTGCATTTCCGAGTCCCCGGCCTGAGCCGGTGATGAGAACTGTTTCGTTACTGAGATCCATGACCACTCCTTACGGAATCAATGCAATTTTCAATCGATCCTGCGGATTGGTAATCAGTCTCTCGAACTGGGCCATTCCTTCACTAAGCGGTGCAGAATCCGTCCATGGTTCGAAGTTTGCTTTACCTGTGACGATGAGGTCAATCGCGGTGTTGTAGTCAGCAGCTGTGTATGTATAGCTACACTGCAGACGAATCTCACGGCGAACAAGGTGAATGAAGTCGATTTCGGTTACACCTTCATCCATACCCAGCAGCAAAATCGTTGCACCCTTTGCGGCAGCACGACAGGCCAGCTGACGGGCAGCAGAGCGGCCGACACAGTCAGCGATGACACTTGGACCAAGTCCGTTTGTCGCATCGAGAATCTCGGCATCGATGGTTTCAGACCGAGGATCAAAGACCCTTGGGGCACCCAGTTTGAGCATAACCGCAGCGCGCATCGGGTTTGGCTCAACAACGCCAATAACATTCCAGCCACGTGCAACAGCGACGGCAAGGGTTGCAGCCCCGAGCGTGCCCCCGCCAAGGATGAGGACATCAGGGAATGTTCCAGCATACGCAGGAACCAATCCTAGCAAATGGACTCCATTCGCAAGGGGTTCAATCATAACGGCGGCTTTATCAGAAACCGAGTCGGGGATTGGGATGACGTTACGGGCTGGAACACAGACAAAATCTGCCATTGCACCATTGACGAGGTCAAGACCAATCAGAAACCAGTCTGCGCAAACGGACTGTCGCCCAGCGAGACACATCGGACACCGGCCACAGGAAACCAAGGGGTTTACGGATACACGGGTGCCAACTAAATGCTGATTTGCCGAATCACCAACGCTCTCTACAATCCCGACGGTTTCATGTCCAAGGATGATTCCGGGCTGACGACGTGTTTGAAGCCCAAGGTATCCATGGATATCAGACCCACAAATGCCGGTCGCGAGGATACGAACCCTAACCTCATGTGCTTGCGGGATCGGGTCTGGCGTTTCTTCCAACGTTAGCGTTCTTACCGCTGAATATCTGAGTACTTTCACTGTGCAGTCCAACCTCCATCAACCGTTAATGTCGTTCCCGTGATAAAAGATCCGGCATCCGAGCAGAGCAACAACGCAGGTGCTCCGATTTCTTCAAGGTTGCCCCAGCGCGCCATCGGGATATTCCCAACAAACCGCTGGTATTGCTCTGGATCATCCATCACAACTTTGTTCATTTCTGTTGCAAATGGTCCTGGGCACAGCGCGTTTACCGTCACGCCCCGGGTTGCCCATTCAACAGCCATCACTTTGCTCATATGAATGATGCCAGCTTTCGCCGCACCATACGGTACGCGGTGCCCGAAGGCGACCTGGCCAAAGATGGATCCTACATTCAAGATGCGTCCCCACCCGCGATCGAGCATCGGCCTCGCGAATGTCCGCGCAACCAAAAATGGCACCGTCAGGTCAGTCTGTAGGACGTAATGCCAGTCATCCTCAGTCAGGTTTTCTGCCGGACCGCGCCGATTTACGCCGGCGTTGTTGATCAGAATGTCAATGCGATCGACAAGTGCGTGGACAGAATCGTAAAGTCGTGTGACGGATGCATCATCGGTTAGCTCAACCGAAATAGCGTGCACAACACCTGGACCCCGCGTCGATAAGTCTGCTTTTGCCTTGGCCAGCTGGGCTTCATCGCGAGCGGTGATGACAACTGTTGCACCAGCATCGTAGAGCGCCGCGGCAATCGCAAGTCCAAGACCCCGATTCCCCCCTGTAACCAGTGCAGTCCTTCCCTCGAGGGAAAACTTTTGCATCGTTGAATTCACAGTTTTCATGTTACGCCATCCATACAACAGGTTCGACTCGCCTCATCAGATTTACAGAGATGAATCCAATCACAAATCGGATGTAGGATAGTTTATATGACTCCTACGGTAGCCTCCGACCCACGCATTGATGTCGTCTTGCTGAATCCCAGCTGCGTTCACTTTTTCCACACACATGGAAATGCATTGCGGGTTACGATTGATGACCCCGCCTGTGGCCCTGGGAAGACTATTCTCAGATGCCAGGTGGCATGTGCGTTTCCGTGGCGTTTTTCAGATCGCTGGATTGGGCTACGGGATGAGCGTGACAAGGATCTCGGGATGTTGGAAACGACCGCTGGAATGTCAGCGGATTCGCTGGATATCCTAAAGACGGAGCTTGATCGACGGTATTTCATTCCAACAGTGACTGCGGTCAATAAGGCAAAGAAGGAATACGAAACGGTTACATGGGATGTCCAGACGGACCGAGGGCCACGAACGTATCACGTACACCAACTTCGAGAAAATGTGCATCAGCTGGATGATGGCCGAATCGTTATTACAGACCGACACGGTAGCCGCTTTGCATTTGCATCCCTTACAGATACAGACAAAGAATCGCGTGTCATTCTCGAGCGTGTGCTGGGATAGGTAATCTCATGAACTACTTTGTTTATTTCCGAGACAACGGCGAAAATGGATGTTTTCTTGCGGGATCTAAGGATGGCTTTAGATACAGCGACCTAGGATACACAGGTCCACTGTTCAAACCACAGGTTGGCCGTGAGAAGCTGGTACGAGACCCTTGCCCTGTTGAGGGTCCGGATGGCACTTTTCACATGGTTTGGACGTGTGGTTGGTGGGAGAAGTCGATCGGCTATGCATCGACAAAGGACTTCCGCACATGGTCCAAACAGCGCACGATTCCTGTGATGGAGCATGAATCGGTTACGAGAAACGCATGGGCCCCGGAAATCATTTGGGACAAGGCACGGTCAGAGTTTAGAATTTTCTGGAGTTCTACTATCCCTGGAACGTTTCCAGAGACGCAGTCGAGCGCGGATGGTGGACTTAACCACCGCATCTATTGCTGTACCACCCGTGACTTTGAGGACTTTAGCCCAACCCGCCTAATGTTTGATCCGGGTTACAACTGCATTGATGCGACAATCAGCGAGTACAAGCGGGGATACCTGATGATTATCAAGGATGAGACGCGAGAGCCTGCCGCAAAGTATCTGCGGGCATATTATGCGCAATCGCTTGATGGCCCTTGGGAGGGCCTAACATCGCAACCGTTCACCCCATCGTGGGTTGAAGGCCCTGCATTGGTGCATACCACACGTGGCACATTGTGTATTTACGACAAGTATACGGATGGAAAGTACGGAGCCCATATAACCCGTGATGGTCGAAAATGGAAGGATTGTTCCGTTGACATCACGGTTCCGCGCGGAGCACGGCACGGAACTATTTTCACGCCTAGTCAAAAGGCAAATGCCGCAATCGCTGCGGCATTTGCAAAGAATGGCTAGCCGGTGATGGACTAGATGGTGATTGCCTTGATGGTCATTTCGATATGACCACCCGGGGCATCCCACTTGATCCGATTGCCTACTCGACGTCCGGCAACAGACTTACCGATAGGCGATTGATCGGACACGCGCCCAAGGTCAGGATCCGCTTCAAACGGACTGACGATCTCGACCGCAAGCTCATCACCGTCATCGTCAATAAGTACCACCTTACTTCCAATATGCACGATTTCAGGATCGAGTGTACTTGGTTCGATAATCACAGCTACATCGAGTACCTGCCGCAGCTCCAGAATCCGCCCTTCCACGAAGGCTTGTTCTTGCTTGGCAGCAATGTAATCGTTGTTCTCTGACAAATCGCCATCTTCTTTCGCCTCCCGAATTCGCTCAGCGATACGGGGACGTTCACGATGGAGAAGGTCTTCGAGTTCTTCGGTCAATCTGCCGTGTGCTGATTGTGATATTTCGACGACTTGCTGTTGTAATGTTGTCTCAGAATCCATATTCCAGACCTCTCTTCTTGACCGGGGTTGCAGGTTTCATTACTCCATCTGGAATCGGTTTGTTCCCAAAAACTGCAACTCGCTACATGATATTATATGCACTGTTGGCCTCGTAGCTCAGCGGATTAGAGCATCGGTCTTCGGAACCGAGTGTCGGGGGTTCGAGTCCCTCCGAGGCCGCCTTTCCTACCCACCCTTTCACCTGTTGCAACATCGGAGTTGAGTCGATAGGATGCTTGCAGATGCAACTACAGACATGGTTGCAAAAAACGAGCAAATGACCAGTACAGACCTATTGTCAGCCTTCGGTGATGTCGTAAAGCAGCAGCGCCTTGCTCAGGGATTCAGCCAAGAGGCCTTCGCCCGCCGTTGTGGTATTCATCGTACATACATGACGCACATCGAGCGCGGAATGAAAATGCCAAGCATCGATGTTGCGCAACGACTGGCGTGGGGACTCGGGCTTGAAGTAAGTGAACTCTTCTCCCAGGTTGAAGCAAAGGGAGCCACTGTCAAGGCTATCCTCGGCGACAGCGCGACGGCAAAAGCTAAGTCGTAAACCTCACTTCCACCTGAGCCATGGAACAGCATTTCATAATCTAAACGCGGTTCTCTCCTCGAGTCGGCAACCCCTTTCACTTCTAACTCAGACCGGTTTCATCGATTGCAATGAGGCCGTTATTCATGGCTTCAGGCATTTCTTGGCGCGGTATTTTCTGAAGCAAGACTCTAAGGACAGGTGGAACAACAATCGTCGTGATGATGGACATCATCACTAACATTGAATAGTCCTTCTGCTCGATTGCACCGCTCGCTAGCGCATTACCTGCGATAATGACGCCAACCTCACCTCGAGGAACCATTCCCACACCAACAACCAGCGCCGAGCGCATCCCCAGTGATGCTGCCGCTAGTCCAGATCCAATCAGCTTGCTCAGAACCGCGATGAGCACGTAAACGACGAGAAGGATTGCCGCTTGCATCGTCGAAATGCTACGTAAATCGACCATCGCGCCTGTAAGTACGAAGAAGAACGGCGTAAGGAAAACAAGCAGAGGTTGAACTTGTTTTTCGATTTCTTTACTTTGCGAGTGATCAGCAAAAAGCATCCCTGCCAGAAACGCACCCACAATCGCCGCGAGTCCCGTCATCTCAGCCGTAACCGCAAGTCCAAGACATAAGATCATCGCCAGGACAAAAGGGCTCAAAGGTCCAATCCCTGAACTTTGGCGTGACAGGCGCTTTACAACAAATGGTCCAACAGCGATGGTGATTGTAAGGAAGAGTCCTGCTTCCGCAAATGGCAGGATGAGTGCCATCGGAGTAGCCCCACCAGCCGCGAGTGCACTGACACCAACGAGAATAAGCATCGCGAGAACATCATCAATCACCGCCGCCGCTAGGATAACTTTCGACTCTAGCAGCCCTAGTGCACCCTCATCGTGGAGTACCCTCGCGGTAATCCCCGCAGATGTTGCGATGAAGCAGCAGGCAATATAGAGGTGATTGGTTGTGGATGCACCATTAGAGCGGACAAGGATATAGGCAGCGATAAATGGGACGATGACCCCGAACACTGCGACACTTGCACCGAGTTTACCAACGCTCAAGAGGCGTTTTAGGGGCGACTCGAGTCCTACGGTGAACAGTAGGAATGTTGCCCCGATGGTCGACAGCGTGGTTAGGACAGGACCTGAATGAAGCCATCCTAGGCAGGATGTTCCAAGCAACACCCCGACCAACAATTCACCGATAACGCTTGGGAGTTTGGCGACCCGGGCTGCAGCTGCACCGATGTGAGCTCCAGCAAACACGATAAGCAAGCTTAGCAGCTCGGGTCCATGGGTCACTAATGAATGACCTTTGAAAGACTGTATTCCACAATTCCCTCGGCACCGGCACGCTTCAAGCGCGGGATTAGATCACGGCTTGTCTTGTCCTCGACGATAATCTCAAGCGCAAACCCCGAATCACCATACAGAGGTGAAACAGTCGGCTTTCTGAGGGCTGGGAGCTGATCAACAACACGCTGCAGATTTGATTCAGCAACGTTCATTTTCAGACCAACAAGCTCACCCGCTCGTAGCGCTCCAGTCAGCAACATCGCCATATTCTCAATTTGGCCGCGCTTGACTTCATCAGCCCAGGAAGCATGATTGCAGACAAACCGCGTTGTAGATGTCAAAAGCGTGTCGACAATCCGTAAGTTGTGCGCACGCAGGCTTGATCCGGTTTCTGTGTTTACAACGATGGCATCGGCAAGCGCAGGTACCTTTACCTCGCAAGCTCCCCAAGAAAATTCAACTTTAGCCGTTACACCATGGCTGGCGAGATAACGTTCGGTGAGTTGGACATACTCAGTTGCAATGCGTTTACCTTCGAGGTCCTTGACGGATTCCACACCATCATTTTGGCCCGCAGCTAAAACGACTCGAATTGGATTACGCGTTGCCTTTGAGTACGCCAGCTCACAGATTTCATGAACATCTGCACCGCAGTCCTCAATCCAGTCTTTACCGGTGAGGCCCGCATCGATAATGCCGTCCTCGAGGTAACGCGGAAGTTCCTGAGGACGGATTAGGGTGATGCTCAGGGATGCATCATCAACGACAGGTTGGTAGGACCTAGAATCCACTCGGATGTTCCAGCCAGCCTTTGCGAACAATGAAAACGTGGCGTCCTGAAGACTTCCTTTGGGTAATCCTAACCTGAGCGACATCCGAACCTCACTTTGAAAACGTGTAATCTTCAATCATGTTACCTCAACCACTCACCCGCCCAGTGCGCATCGGTATAATGACGTGTTATGCACCTTGACCCACTACGCTTGGAAAAAAGAGATCGACTCGCAGCTGCTGGCCTTGACCCATTTGCTCCGGAGCGCTACGAAAGAACACATGCAATCGCTGCGGTACGACAGGCAGGATCCGATGAAATCGGTGATCAGGTTTCCGTTGCCGGCCGAATCGTCTCGCAACGTGGAAACTTCTTCGACATCATGGATGGTTCCGGCCGTGGCCAGATCTATCTTGACAAGGAAGTTCTGGTTGAGGCAACGATTGACATCCTGAAGTCAAACCTTGACCTCGGCGACTTCGTTGGCGTCAAAGGTACCATTTTCGCTACCAAGAAAGGTGATTTGGCAGTCAAGGCTGAAGTCGTAACGCCACTCGCCAAAGCACTCGCAGATGCCGGTGCTGTCTTAGGCAAAGAATATCGCACACCCGATGGTGTCATTAAGCGTGCGGAGCACCTCCAAGATGCCGAGACGCGCTACCGGATGCGTTATTGTGACCTGTTTGTCAATCAAGAGGCCCGAAACGTCCTCCTGCAAAGGGTGCGAATCACACGTGCGATTCGCGAGTTTCTTGATACCGATGGCTACCTGGAAGTCGAAACGCCTGTGTTGCACCTCGAA
>Ga0114975_10002516_pt1 | contig 12537 bp, 8 predicted proteins | sample S_130626_EF_Meta_FD_87031 | JGI IMG/M metagenome (GOLD analysis project Ga0114975, IMG submission 87031) | Freshwater microbial communities from Lake Simoncouche, Canada to study carbon cycling - S_130626_EF_MetaG | ecosystem: Environmental > Aquatic > Freshwater > Lake | place: Lake...
ATCTTCATCTACGGCGTGGCGTTGACGTACGGCGGTGCCGGTTCGACGAACTTGTCTTCAATCGCCTACTTTCTCGCTCACAACTTCATCCTCCAGCCCGGAGTACTGGTTGCGGGCCTCGGACTCATGCTGGTCGGCTTTGCCTTCAAGGTGGCTGCGGTGCCGTTCCACGTCTGGTCGCCCGACGTCTACGAAGGCGCTCCCTCGCCGGTCACGGGCTACATGGCGTCCATCGTGAAGGTCGGTGCCTTCGCGGCCGTCCTGCGCGTCATCTTCGGTGCACTTACGACGCAGTCAGAATCGTGGCGTCCTCTGGTGTGGGGTCTCGTCGTCCTTTCGACCCTGATTGGTGCCGCGGTGGCTCTGGTCCAGCGCAACATCAAGCGACTCTTGGCTTACTCCTCAATCTCTCAGGCCGGCTTCATGCTGCTGGGACTCTGGTCCGCCTCACCCGCTGGTGTCGCCGGAACCCTCTACTACGTCGTCACCTACCTCCCCGTCGTTATCGCTACCTTTGCGGTGGTGACCTTGGTTGGGGGAGAGAGTGAAACGAGTCACGACCTCGATCACTATCGCGGTCTGGCTCGTCGTCAACCTCTGCTCGGGGCGGCGTTGGCCATCTTGCTCTTGTCACAAGCCGGTGCGCCGTTCACGACCGGGTTCTTCGCCAAGTTCGCCGTCATCACCTCTGCCGTGGACGCTGGTGGCGCCTGGTTGGCCGTGATTGCCATGGTGGCTGCAGCCATTGGTGGATTCTTCTACGTCCGTCTAGTGCTCTCGCTCTACAGCGACGATGAGGGATCTGGTGTCCGTGTGGCTGTTCCCCGTCTCACCGGTTCTGTGATTGCCGTAGGCAGCGTCTCGGCCATTCTCTTCGGCGTGTGGCCCGGGCCGATCGCCAACCTGGCGCACCACGCCTACCTCCTCCTTCCGTGAGCCGTCGCGTCGCCATTGCGACGTGTGAGGACCTCTACGTCGACCCCGACACCCCCTTACTTCTTGAGGCTCTGACGAGTCTCGGTATTGAGCACGAATTGTTGTCCTGGGACAATCCGAACGCTCCGTGGGATCGATTTGACGCCACGGTCATCCGTTCGACCTGGGACTATGCGCCACGCCGAGATGAGTTCCTCGAGTGGGCCTCGAGCGTCCCCAACCTCTATAACTCGTTTGACCTGGTGGCATGGAACACCGACAAGCACTACCTGCGCTCCCTGCAGCAAGCGGGCATCAACGTCATTCCTTCCACCTTCGCCGATGTGGGCATTGATCCCATTTTTCCGATCGGGAACTTCGTAGTTAAGCCCACCGTCGGGGCGGGCAGTTTGGATGCCGAACGCTACGGATCGGGCGACCACGCCCGGGCTCACGCCCACGTCCGTTCACTCCACGCCACAGGTCGAGACGTCATTATTCAGCCCTATGTAGCGTCGATTGATGAAGAAGGCGAGCTAGCCCTCGTCTTTGTCGATGGTTTGTTTTCCCACGCGATGCGTAAGGGGGCGATGCTCAACACGGTTGAGAATGATCGCAGTCAGCTCTTTCGCGCCGAGCAGATGTCGGTAGCTATCGCCAGTCCAGAGACGCTGCAGTTCGCTCGAGAGGTGCTGGATGCCGGTGATGCATCCTCAGCGCTCTACGCCCGCGTTGACCTCTGTCGCCTGGAGGACTCCTGGGCGGTCATGGAGCTGGAACTCACTGAGCCCTCCCTCTTCTTGACCTATCACCCGGAGGCTGCCACGGAGCTGGCTCGAGCTATTTTGCAGCGGCTCGCGTAGCGTCCACAGCGTTGACCCTCTTGGAGAGCAAGAGGACAATCTGAAATGGCACACAAACCAGTGTCGCGAGCAGGAAGTACGTCCGAATACCCAGGTGGGTAGAGATAGCCGCCGCAGCCATAACGCCTATCGGTGTCAGTCCGAGAGAAATAAACCAGTCCACCGACGTCACGCGGCCGAGGAGCTCCTTGGGTACTTCGGTTTGCATCATGGACTCCCAGAGCACGTTGCCGTAGGAGAGCAGCGGACCGACGAGAAAAACGATCACCAGGGCCAACCAAACGTGATTCACTACGGCGATGAACCCAACCACAATGTTGCCTAGCAGCCATGATGTTGTGAGCCAGCGGATTCGTCGCTTCGGCGTGGCGAGCGCTCCCACAATGAGAGAGCCAATTAGCCAACCCACTCCGCCGATGGCAAAACTCAGGCCGATGAGTTGACGGTTGGCGTGGAATTCGTCTTTCAAGAAGAGCGGCATCAGCGTTCCTTGGGGCACGAATAACAGGGCATTTGTAAGTCCCGCACCAATCAGGGTCCAGAACAGCCATTTGGTCTGATAGGTGTATCGAAGACCTGAGGCAATCGACCGCAACATGTTTTCGTGACCATCCGGTGGGGGTGCTGGCGCCGTGGTTCGCCTCATCAGAAGGATGGAGGCCGCACTCACGAGGAACGTGCCGACGTCGAATGCCAACGCGCCGGGAATACTCCACGCCGAGAGCAGTCCGCCCAGCGCGGGGCCCAGCATGCCTCCAAAGAGGCTTCGGGATACGGCGCTGGCGGCGTTTACCGAGTTCAGAGCCTCCTCGGGAACAATCTCGGGAATCAGCGCGGTTGCCGCGGGCATGAAGACGGCATCGAGGATGCCAAAGAGGAAGGCACTCAGGAGAAGTTCGAAAAACGTCAGGCGGTCGGTAGCGAGAAGGAGTGCGACGGTTCCCATAATGACGGCTCGAGATAGATCGGACACCAACAGGATTGTTCGCCGCGAGATACGGTCAACTACAGCGCCTCCGAAAAGGAGAAAGACAACGAGAGCCAGCGTCGCGACGGCCGAATAGAGCGAGAGGTGTGTCGCCCCGGGCCAGCGATCCAGAATTAAGAGTACGAGCGTCACGGCCGATACGCCGTCACCCAATCGCGAAGTACTTTGTCCGAAGAGAAGCCATCGGGCATCGCGATAACGCAAGACTGCAGTGAGTGAGTTTTTAGCCACTGTCAAGCTCCGCGCTACGTTCTCGGCTGAGTGATGCCGATCAACGCCCCACCGATGGCGTTGTGTCCTCGTTGACCGCGGCCAAGATTTCCTCGGGAATTACGGTGCTGGGTCGGTTCGCTGGATCGTTGGCCAGTAGCCGTCCGATGATGGGAATCTCCGTGAAACTCTCGGCACGCAGCAGCGCGGCCACCACGGGCACCAGCGATTCAAAGGCGGGATAGACCAAATAGCGGGGTAACCAGTCGGGCTGGTACTTGGCATTAAATGTCCAGAGTGTCTCAATCGGCAGAATTCCCGACAGCCGCTTCAACGCCCACCGTTCGACCTTGGTGAAGGTGCCATCACCCTTTTCGCCGTCGAGCACGCTTCTAAAGGCCGCGAAGTTCAAACTCAGTCCTTGCCCACCCTTTTGCCGAAGGTGCTCAATGGTGGAGCAGAGCGCAAAATCAATCAGCCCGTTGGGATGTTCGCCCGGGTCACGTCGCATGAGGTCGAGGGAGTAGCCGTTGATAGCCGGCGAAGGCACAAACTGACAGACCGCCGCGGGAGTGCCATCGGGTCCGTTCACAATCGTCAAGAGGAGACCCTTGTCACGGGGATTGAAGAGTCGACCGAGCATCATCGAAAAGCCCCGCTCATCTTCACCACGCCGGAGCTTGGCAATCAGATCCATGATGCCGCGAACGCGGGCCGGATCAATCGTGGAGGGGTCGACAAACTCCACGGAGTAACCGTTGCGGGCCAACCGTGTGCAGGCTTGGCGCAGCCCCTTCATCTTGCCGCCCTCAAGGCTGAAGGTCTGAAAGTTCACGACGCCCTCGTCGCCCACGTAGATGTGGTGAAGGCCGGCACCTTGGTAGACCGGCAGCCACTGTTGGCTCGCACCAATGATGGCGAGTGTCCAGCCGCGCTGCTCCGCGAAACGGCGAAAGGCGGCAAAGACTTCGACCCGCTCTGGTTCGGGGCCGATGGGGTCCGGGGAGATGAGGGCCACGCCACCGTAGACGGCGTAGGCGACCACGGAGTCGCGGAAAAAGAAGAACTGCTTATCGTCGCGCAGCGCGAAGTAGTCCAGAGTGCCTCGTCCGTGACGACGCACGATGTCTCGAGCGCGAAGCTCGGCCAGGCGACGCTCGGCGGAAGAACCGTGATTAGACAGTCGGCGATCCACAACCGGGCGCGTGAGCAAGTAGAGACTGCCCATGATGACGACAATGCCAGTGGCAAACAGTGACGGCGAGAGAAAGTCTCCCGCTCGATCAGGGAGCGGCAGTCGAGTGACACCCACGAGTCGCTCCACGCAGGCCTGAGCGATTCGCCACCACTCACGACCAAATGGAACCCGTGACGTGACAATGACCACGAGCATGGCGCTCGCCGTCGCCACCGCGGGAATACCCAGCAGCTTGGGTAGGGCGCCGCTAAAGGAGCCTCGATCAGTGGCGCCCTGGAAGATACGACGCTCCGTGATGAGCAGAATGAGAACGATGGCGTTGATCAGCGTCCCGATACCGTTTCCGCCGTGAACGACGTGGGTGGTAGTGGTGATAGCAAAGAGAATGGCCGCCACAATCCACGCGCGGCGCTGACCCCGTCGAAGCCCTCGGGCCATCATGATCATGCCCACCCCGGCGAGGGCGGTGGCCGCGGCAGCCGACTGGGCGACGCCCAGAGGCAGAACGTTGAGGAGCGATTCCAGTCGCCCGCGGGCGGGCGGGACAACGGCACTCACCACATTGGCGAGACCCGTGAGCAAAACGACTCCACTCACGATGCGCTTTAGCCGAAGCTCGCGACGAAAGGTCTGCTGAAAGATAGGCGTCTGCGGCCATGGTGCGCCATCGGGCCACGAGCCAATCAGGGCCGGTGATTCCGGAGGTGCCGGCAGCGTGGTTTTTCCAGCGAGCCATCGTTCTAAGCGAGTTGTCGAGGGTTCGCGAAAGCCTCCGGCGACTAGTCGCACTCGTACAGTTCCACCGGCCTCTACCTCGACGTAGCTCGTTCGTGCCACTGGCTGAAAGATAGGGGGAAGTCCGAATCGTCCGAGGCGCTCCACGAAGACGCGGCCCGAAGGTCCCGGTGCCGCACAGACCCCCTGGTCGAGGTAGGCCAATGCTGGACGGGCACAGCCCCCGACGATCAGGCCAACGCCGCCCGCGGCCACAACGGAGCTCGCCAGAGTGAGTGCATCGTGCGACCCAATGAGGACGTCACCCAACGGTTCACTGGAAGTGAACTGGGGGCCATCTCGGTGGAAGAATTTCCGGCGAGCGATAGTGCTCGCGATGACGACCAAAACCGCCTCGACGACGGCCACGGTAAAGAGTGAGGCGGAAAGCCAACCCCATGTTGTGAAGTGCGGCGTCTTGCCTAGTAGTTGGGAGCCGTGACTCCCGAAGAGATCGTTCAGGGCGATGACGAAGGAACTCACCATCAAGAAGGCGAAAATCCAGAGTGGGGCCCACGCCCAGCCATGAAAGGTGCGATACATCAGGCGAGATTGAACGAATCTCGTCAGCGATTGAGTGTCATCGAGGCGCCGAGCGTCGTCTCGCTCGCGTTGGTCAACGCGTGATGTATCACGAGCGGTCTCACCAGCGACGACCTCGAGGCGTTGAGTACCGCGCCACGTCATGACGTCGACTGAGGCCGACGCGGCCACCGCGATGCCCATGCGCGCCAGGGCGGCCTGCGCGGCCTCGTCAGTCGCGAGTTCGCTGTCGGTGGCTCCGGGGAGGAGGAGTACGAGCGCCTGTTCGAGCGAGGCAATTCGCTGCAACGCTTGGTGGAAATCAGGGAACCGTTGCCAGCAGGCGGCTACGAAACGCTGGGGATTAGACGTCGGCCCGAAGGCGAACGTCGACCCCGCAAAGATAATCACCGTGGCCTCGTCGATTTCATTTAACTGTTCGACAATGGAGGTCATGGCAATCGAGTCATACGCCATTTCTGGGCTTAATTGCAGGTCGCTATAGACCGTTAGACGTCGGCCCTGAGGTAACGCAATTACTTGATTCGACAGGGCACTCACGGCCCCTAGTCTCGCAGAGATGGTGCCAGCGAGTTGAAGTGAGACAATAGACACTGTGAGCATGCGCGAAGGTTCTCCCGAAAACTGGCATTGGCGAGTCGCCGAAATAACCCCAGGCCCCGCAGTTATTTTTGACATCGACGGAGTTTTGGCCGATGCAGCTGGCCGCCAGCACTACCTCGACTACGGCGACTGGCGTAGTTTCTTCGAAGCCTGTGGCGATGATCCCGTTATTGAAGAAATCGAACGACTACTTGAACTGCTCGATTCAAATCTCACGGTGATTTTGCTAACCGGTCGTCCCCGTCGAGTCGCTCCCCACACGTTGGGCTGGCTGGAACGCTACGGACTTCGCTGGGATGTTCTGATTATGCGCGAGTTCGGTGACTACTCGGGCGTTGATTATTTCAAACGAAGCGTGGTCCACGAACTTCGAGAAACTGGTTTTGACATCCGATTAGCCCTCGATGACGATCCCAAGAACCACGCGATGTACGTCCGCGAAGGTGTCCCGTGCATCTACATCCACTCCGGCTACTACCTCTGAGCGTGCGTTAAGGCTTCACGTCCGGCCCGTCGGCCTGATCCAATGCTGGCGGGGACGCCCACTCCGTCGTAGGCCATGCCACCGAGAAAAACACCGTGAGGAGCCAGGGCGGTTCGCGACGCCGTCACCATGGCGCGGTGTAGGGGGAAGTATTGCGGTAGGGCGTGGGGCCACCGTTGCACTCGCGTCTCAACGGCGTCGGGCCAGGTTCCAAATATTTGGGTCAGTTCGGCGTGGACTCGACGGACGAGCTCCTCATCGCTCATAGTCATGGTCCTCGCGTCGTCAATACGTCCCGTGTGCACGCGCACCAATGCGAGCTGAGGGTCGTGCAGGTGGGCCCACTTCCGGTCGAGAAACGTCACGGCCGTGGTGACCAGCGAATCGGTGTCCGCCACAAATTTGGTGTTAAGTGGCACCAAGACGCCGGTCCCACTTTCGGGGAGTGGGCAGGTGGCACGGGGAACGGCGAAGGTCACCATGGTGCTGCTCGCGCTCTTCACAAACTCCAAGCGGCGCACGTCGGCCGCGAGATTGCCCAGGAGGGCTCCAGCGATTTGGGGCGGTGTCGCGACCACGACGGCGTCGGCCGGTGTGACCGATGTCGCGGTCTCCACGCTCAGGGCGTGCGACTGTCCCGCGGTGCGCCGGATGGCGGTCACGGGATCACTCGTACGAAAGGTGACGCCACGCTGCTGTAAAACGTCTCGGAGATATGTCGGCAGCGAGCCCACGCCACCTTGGAGCGAAAAGAAAATGGGCGCTGGGGCCACTGGTGTCGATGGTGAGACTGGACGGATTGCTCGCATCAGGGAGCCACCCTTGCGGGCCGCACTGTCGAGTGCGGGGAAGACTTCGGCGGCACTGAGCTCATCGACGCGCCCCGCTTGAATGCCGCCAATCATGGGCTCGATGAGTTCATCGACGAGGGCATCGCCGAGTTTCCTTCGTAGAATTTCCCCGATGGTGAACTCCTCAGTGGTGTGGAGCCGCCGGGGCCAAAGGAGATCTCGTAGCGCCCCCATTTTCGCCCGACGGGAAAGATGCTTCATCGAACGAAGTTGAGTCCATCGAGTGGGCACGCCGAGAACCAAGCCGGTTGGGATCTTCTCGAGATGTCCGCGGAGGTAGATCCAGGCACCACTCGCACCAATGGGGCGGAGCTGTTCGCCAAGGCCGACCTCGCGAATGAACTCGGTCGCCTCCCCGCGAGTGGCGAGAAATCCGTCGGCGCCGAGGTCGATGACCTGTCCCGCAAACTCGGTAGCGAGAAGTGCCCCACCAGTCGACGGGAGCGACTCAATCACTTCAACAAACACCTCGGGATTTGGCGTACTGCCTCCCGATGCCTCCCACGCTGCGGCTAAGCCGGCGATACCACCGCCGACAATGACGACGGAGCGTCGACTCATTCGTTGGCCAACACCACATCTGCGAGGAGGGCAATAAAGTCGGGAGACGCATTGAGCGACTCCGTGCGTACGAGATTGAGGCCGACCGCGTGCGCTACGTCTTGTGCCTCAACATCGATGTCGAAGAGCACTTCGAGGTGGTCGGACACAAAGCCAATGGGGCAGGAGACAATGTCGGTGATGCCACTGGCCGCCTTAGTTCGCAGGACGTCCAAGATGTCGGGCCCGAGCCAGGGGTCGGGGGTTCGTCCGGCCGACTGCCACGCCAAGTCGAAGCGAGGGGTGCCGGCGATTTCTGCCGCCTGCTCGGCCGAGTCTCGGAGCTGCTCGGGATAGGTGTCACCATTAAGAAGAATCTTTTCGGGAAGTGAATGGGCGCTAAAGAGCACCTCGGTGCTGGCGCGTCGTTCGGCAGGGATCTGCGCGAGGGCGTTATTCACCCGGTTAGCAATAATCGCCAGGAAGCCGGGGAAGTCCCACCACGCTCCGATGCCCGTGAAGTTGATGCCCGTCAGTGTCGCACGGGCCCGGTCCATGTACTGGTCGGTCGACATGGAAGATGAGTGGGGGGCCAGCACGATACCGATGACGTCAGTGAAGCCATCCTCGAGGAATGTTGCCCCCGTCTCTTCGATCATTGGTGGTTCGTACTTCGACCCAAAGCGAACGTCGAAGCGGCCCGGGGCACGTCGCTCGAGTTCGGCGCGCAGTGCATCGACTTGGGCGTCGGTTCGTTCGCGCAGGGGCGAAATCCCACCGATGGCGTTGTAGCGACGGGTGAGGTCGGCTAACTGCTCGGCGGTTGGTGGCCGGCCGTGTCGGATGAGGGTGTAGTAGGGCTCAATAGCCTCCGTCGATGACGGGGTGCCGTAGGCCATGACGAGGACGCCAATTTTCTTCATCGAACGCCAGCCTTTCCTTCTTCGTGTACAACGCGAACCACGGCTTCGAGCACGGCCGGATCGGTCTCGGGCAAAACGCCGTGTCCCAAGTTGAAAATGTGTCCGGCGTCCGTGCCGGCGCGCTGCAGGACTTCGCGAGCGGCGGTGACAGCCAGATCGGCACCATTGAGGCAGCGGGCTGGATCGAGGTTGCCCTGCACTGGACGACCACCGACTCGACGACGACCCTCGTTGAGGTCAACGTGCCAGTCGATACCCATGACGTTGGTATTGGCCGTGGCCATGAGGTCGAGAAGTTCACCGGTGCCAACGCCAAACAAGATGGTCGGCACATCGAGGTCGGCGACACCTTCGAGAACGCGCTTGGTGGCGGGCAGCGCGTAGCGGACGTACTCGTCACGGGTCAAGGAGCCAGCCCACGAGTCAAAGAGTTGAAGAGCTTGAGCACCGTGCTGAACCTGGGCCCGGAGAAAGGAAATGGTGATGGGGATGAGTCGATCCATGAGGGCATCAAAGAGCGCTGGGTCGGCGTGCATCATTCCCTTGATGACACCAAAGGTTCGAGTGGGTGCACCTTCGACGAGATAACTCGCGACCGTGAACGGCGCACCGGCAAAACCGATCAGCGGAACATTAAGTGGTGCGAGTTGCTCGACCACGAGTTCCACCGTTTTGGTGACGTGGGCGATGTCGGCGTCCTCGAGGGGCCGAAGGCGATCGAGGTCGGCTCGCGAGCTAAACGGGTTAGCGACGACTGGTCCGCGTCCTGGAACGACATCGACGCCAAAACCAATGGCCTCGACGGGGACGACAATGTCGGAGAAGAGAATGGCTGCATCGACCCCGTAGCGACGAACGGGCTGCATGGTGACCTCGCAGGCGAGGTCCGGATTAGCAATGGCGTCAAGAATCGACCCCGAACCGCGAAGGGCCCGGTACTCGGGCAGCGACCGCCCGGCTTGGCGCATAAACCAGACGGGAACGTGGTCAACGGACTCGCCACGGGCGGCCCGTAGGAAATTTGGCTCGGTCATGGTTCCTCCTGGAACGGCGTAGTCATCGTAGGTTCTAATCCCCAAACCTGATTCCCCGTTTGCCCGTTAGTCTGGTTCATCTCTTTATAGAGGTACCGGAAGCAGGACTCCCATGCATGAGCGCGAAATAGCCGAAGAACAGTCGTTCCTCGAATTCGCCTATGAGGCGCACGCCCAAATGCTGGCCGACGCCGAACTGAGCCGGAAGCGCTACGCCGTCTCGGACGGGGTTCCCGGGGATCTCTCGGTGCGTGACGGGGCCATGGACAACTTTTTGCGCCGGATCGATCATCTCCAGATTGGCAACACCCCCCTCTTCTTCGGTCGCCTTGATTTTTCGGCCACGAGCCCCAAGGGCGAAGCTACCTATCGCCTCGGTCGCATCTCCATTGTCGACCTTGATCAGAACCAACTCATCATCGACTGGCGCGCACCGATTGCCGAGGCGTTCTATCGTGCGACCGCAATTGAAAACTTTGGGGTAACACGCCGCCGTCATATTGCGATTCGTAACCGCCAGGTGCTCTCCGTGGAAGATGAGTACCTCTCTGACGAAGGGGCCGAGATGGCCGACGCGTCGTCGACGGCGCCCGCCATCAACGAAGAGGGCCTCGTCGAGGGCGGCTTGGCTCTCGGTGGACCGGCCGCACTGCTCGCGGCCCTGGGCCGAGCTCGCACCGGTCGCATGGGTGACATCGTTGACACCATCCAGCGTGAGCAGGACGAAATCATTCGAACTGATCTGAACACCATCTTGTTGGTGCAAGGGGGACCGGGAACGGGTAAGACCGCCGTGGCCCTCCACCGTGCGGCCTACCTCCTCTACACCTATCGCGCCACACTGGAGCGCCAGCGTGGCGTCTTGGTCGTGGGACCCAACCCGGTCTTCATGGGGTACATCGGCAACGTACTGCCGTCACTCGGTGAGTCGGGTGTCACTTTGACAACCGTTACCGATCTTGTGCGCGGTGTTGCGGTCCGAGGTAAAGAGTCCGACGAGCTGGCTCAGCTCAAGGGCGATATCCGGATGCAGGAAGTGATTGCCCGGGCGTTGGCGACGCGCCAGCGGGCACTGCGCAAAATCATGGATGTGCCTTTCGGTCGCTTCGTGTTGAAGGTGACCCCCGAAGAGACCAAGGCCATTGTCGACCGGGCCAAGCGACGTGGCGGACAGCACAATCCACGACGCAGTCTGGTTGGGCGAGAACTCGCTCGATCGTTGGCCGACCAGTATCGGACTCGTTCGGGCGTGACGGCCGAACATCTGGAGATTGAAGAAGTGGAAGGCGGTCTCGAAGAGGCCATTCGCGCCACGGCGGCCTTCAAGCAGATTCTTCAGCGAATCTGGCCTCGCCTCACTGGTCAAGATCTTCTCCACGACCTCTTCGGTGCCGAGCCACTCCTGCGGGTGGCCGGTCGGGACATTCTCACCGACGATGAAATCAGCCTGCTGGTGCGTCCTCGCTCGGAGTACATGAGTGATATCCCTTGGACCGATGCCGACCTCGCGTTGATCGACGAAGCCCGAGTCCTGCTCGGCCCCCGCAAGAAGCCACGGGGACACTCACGCGTTGTCGACAGCGAGTTGACGCTCGAAGATGTCGATCAGCTGCCCGACCACCACCGCGACGCCGCTCTTCGCGAGCGCACCGTGGTGACCCGTGTCGTGGAGCGAGACTTCGACGAAGCAGAGTTCGTCAAGCACGGACACATTGTCGTAGACGAAGCCCAAGACCTCTCGGCGATGCAGTTGCGCGTTATTGGTCGTCGCAACGAGACGGGCTCGATGACCATCGTCGGCGACATGGCGCAAGCTACGACGGCCGCCGCATCCGCGTCGTGGGACGCCACGATGGAAATTCTTGCTTCAACGAAAACGCCGAGCCGAGTCGATCTCTCGGTCAGCTATCGAACGCCCGAAGAAGTGTTGGAGTTTGCCGCACCGACGTTGCACGCCGCGATGCCGGATCTCAAGCCTCCGGTTCCGGTCCGACGAGCGGGCAGCACCCCACGAGTCGTCCGCAGCGACGCCGCCTCCCTGGGGGCGACCCTGGCCCGAGTGGCGCGTGAGGAGCTCGACGGGGTGCACGGTGGTCGGATCGCCATAATCGTTACCACCACGCGCGTGGGAGAAATTGTGGCCCTGCTTGGCCAGCACGGCGTAGTCGCAATTGACCCCGCAAACGATCTCGAAACGGGTTTAGCCGCGGACGTAGTGGTTATTCCCTCCGAGGGGGCGAACGGCCTTGAATTTGACGGTGTCGTCGTGGTGGAGCCCGCAGAAATTGCCAGTCGAGGCGGCGCCGTGGGGTCGATTACCCCTCGTGGACTTCGCACTTTGTACGTCTCGCTGACGCGGCCAACCCGTCGGTTGGCCATCGTTCACGTCGGCGAACTACCCCCAAGTCTTTCCTAAAGGGACGGTCCGTCTCTCTAAATGTGGCGAAGAGGGACCATTTCCCGATAGAACATATGTCGTGAGTCAGGCAAATTCCTCCCTAAGTCTGGCGAAGCAGGACAAGATCGTTCACGACCGTCCACCGATGCTGGCCATCGGTGTGATGATTTGGCTCGGTTCGGAGTTGATGTTCTTCTCCGGTCTCTTCGCCGC
>Ga0114975_10002518_pt1 | contig 12528 bp, 11 predicted proteins | sample S_130626_EF_Meta_FD_87031 | JGI IMG/M metagenome (GOLD analysis project Ga0114975, IMG submission 87031) | Freshwater microbial communities from Lake Simoncouche, Canada to study carbon cycling - S_130626_EF_MetaG | ecosystem: Environmental > Aquatic > Freshwater > Lake | place: Lake...
AGAACAGCCGCGGCTACCAGTTGATGAACGCCGCCGAAAAGGCCTTCCGCCTGATGGAGTTTGCGAACTCCGCCAAGGCGATCGCCGTCAAGGCATTCGAGACCGCGGCAAAGATCGGCCTGTTCGGTGCGGAAGCTGCTGCAGCGGCTGGCGCCGGCGCGGCTGCAATCTTCGCCTCCCTCGGCCCCATGGGCTTCCCCGTCGTCGCCGCAATGGTCGCGACCCTGGCAGGCCTTGGCGTCGCCCTGTCCGGTGGCGGCGGGAGCGCGCCGGGCATGAACGATATGTCCTCTAGGCAGTCGGCCCAAGGCAGCGGCTCTGTCCTCGGCGACGTGACGGCCAAGTCTGAGAGCCTGTCCAAGGCGCTCGAGATCGTCGCGGCCAATTCGAACAAGGATCTCGAGTACAGCAATGGCATGCTGAAGGCGCTGAATGCGATCCAGTCCTCGATCGAGGTCGTCGCCTCTGCCCTCGCCCGGGCGCTTGGCACCGGCGGCTCCATGAGCACCGACAGCCTCGGTCTCGGAACAGCATCGAAGGCCACATCACTATTTGGCGTCAAGGGCGGAACTGCTTTGTGGAATCCCTTTGGACTCCTCAAAACCACTACGACGAAGACACTGCAGGATCAGGGCCTTCAGTTTGATCCTCAGTCCCTCGGCAACATTCTGTCAGGTGGAATTCAGGGTCAAAGCTACGCCCAGATCCTTTCGACGCAGAAAAAGTCATTCCTCGGCTTCAACTATTCGACCTCCTACAAGACGTCGACGCAGACCGGCGCGCTCGATTCCGATTTCACGTCTCAGGTCACGTCGCTTCTGGGTTCTCTGAAGACCGCGGTGGTCGAGGGCGCTGGCATCCTTGGGGCCCAAGGCGCCGCTGCCATGCTCGACGCTTTCCAGGTGAACCTTGGCAAGCTGTCCTTCAAGGATATGAGCGGCCAGGAGATTCAGGAGGCCCTGTCCGCCATCTTCGGCAAGGTCGCCGATGACATGGCTCGGATGGCCCTGCCTGAGATCGAAAAACTGCAGAAGGTCGGTGAAGGCGCCTTCGAAACCCTGGCCCGCGTCGCTCGGGACTATCAGGTGCTGGATATGTCTCTGGCTGCCATCGGGAAGACCTTTGGCGCCGTGGGCATCTCATCCCTGGCCGCCCGGGAGAACCTGATCGGCCTGATGGGCGGGATCGATGAATTCGTGTCCAAGACGGACTTCTACGCCCAGAACTTCCTGACCGATGCCGAGCGCCTGGCGCCGGTGCAGATGGCTGTCACGGCTGAGATGAAGCGCCTCGGGATCGAGGGTGTGACGACGCGCGACTCCTTCAAGTCTCTGGTGCAGGGCCTGGACTTGTCGACTGAGGCCGGATCGACGCTGTATGCCGCTCTGCTGAACCTGGCGCCGGCCTTCTTCAAGGTGACGGAGAATGTGCTGACCGTCACGGCGGCCAATGACAACCTGATCGCTGCGAACCAGAACGTCGCCGATGCCGCCCAGAGACTGGCTGATATTCAGCAGCAGATTTCCAACCAAGCCATGCAGGCCGCCGTGGCTAATCTGCAGGCTATAGCTACGGTGGTCTCCAAGGCCAATCAGGACGCTCAAGCCGCCGCCCAGGCCGCCGCCCAAGCGACCAGTGCCGCTAGGCAGGCTTTGGTTGATGCCTACAACAAAGAGGCTGAGGCTCTGAGAGCAGTAAGCGATCAGGTTGTCACCGATCGGCAAACGCTGACCGATGCCTATAACCGTGAGTCATCTGCAATCAAGGAGGCCAGGAATAGTCTGATCAGCCTGATCGATACGCTGACCGCATTCCGCAATGAACTTGATACCGGCTCGATCGCACAAAATACTGCGCCCGCTCAACTATCTAAGACAAGGGCAGCATTTTCCCAAAATGCTTCCTTGGCAGTTTCCGGGGATCAGACTGCGGCTGGAAAGATTCCAGATCTGGGCCGCTCGCTGATCGACGCTGCCCGATCTGGAACGTCTTCAAATATCCAATTCCAGAGAATTCTCGCGCAGGTAAAAAGTGGCACGGATGATGCAATCTCGTCCGCACGTATCGGTGTGACAAAGGTTGACCTTCAATTGGAAGCCTTGAATGCCGCGGTCAACGGCCTGATCACCATCAATACTACTGAGATCTCTGTAAGGGATGCGATCACTGCCCTGCAGGCTTCGATCATTGCGGAGAGCAGGGCCAAGGAGCAGTTGGCAGCACTCGATGCATCCGTCGCCGGTCTGATAGATTTGAATTCATCAACTCTATCTGTGGCCGCGGCTATCTCTGCACTCCAAGCGGCTCAGGCGGCTCAGGCGGCGGCTGATGCGATTGCCAGTCAAGCCGCCCTCGATCTCGCCGCTGCGAACTTGGCTGCTCAAGATGCACAGAACGCCTACAACCTCGAGATCGCCAAGCAGCAGGCCGACGCTCAGGCGAGGAGCCTGGATGCCGCCCTGCAAATGCTTGCTGCCGCCCAAGCGCTCCAAGGCGCCGCTCAGGCCGCCTTTGCTGCCGCCCAGGCGCAAGCCGCGTCTTCACAGGCCGCTGCCGCCGCGGCCAACGCTGCGGCTGCCGCAGCCGCCGCAGCCGCAGCCGCAGCCGCTGCTGCTGCCGGCGGTGGTGGTGGCGGATCAGGTGCTGGCTCTGGATCAGGTGGGCAGGCTGCTGATTGGGGCTCGTATATGAGCCGATATTCCGACGTGGCTGCCGAATACGACCGGAATCTGGCCTCATCCAAAGGCCAAGCCTATCTGAAGGAACTTGGGATCGGCTCGGCGGCAGCGTTTGCGGCGTGGCACTACTCCAATTACGGCCAGGGTGAAGGCCGGACGCCGTATGCGAACGGCGGCATCTTCTCCAATGGAGTCGTCAGTCAGCCGACGACGTTCCACAACTCCATGATGGGGGAGGCTGGTCCTGAGGCGATCATGCCGCTGGTGCAGACTCAAAACGGCTTGGCTGTTCGGGCTGTTGGCCCCGGCTCAGATTCAGGTAGTGTCGCCGAGATCCGAGCGCTGAGGGAAGAGACCAGGATGCTTCGCCTAGAACTGCAACGGTCGGCCCGGGCGAACGAAGAAACCGCCAAGCTTCTGCGTAACGTCACTCGCGGCGGCGAAGCCATGCTGACTGAGGCTGCCTGATGCGAGTTATCCCGCCCGTGCTGATCACGGATGACAAAATCGTATCCACCACGATTGCCGAGCCCTCACCTGGAGAGGTCGCTTGGTCATCCGGCACCACCTTTCAACTTGGCCAGAAATCGACCCTCGGAACCATCTCAGGAACCGTAACCATGGCGGCCTCGAGCGGCCTAGCCGGCGTGGTCTCATGGACGGCGCACAATCTGCAGGACGATCAGCCCATCAGCTTTTCCGGTGGCACGCTGCCGACCGAATTGGTCTCAGGCAAGCGCTACTACGTCGTGAGCGCGCAAACGAATTCTTTCAACATCGCTGCGGAGGTCCAAGGCGTTCCAATCACGTTCGCGGCGGCCTCGAGCGGGACCGTGACGGCGGCGGCGCCGATCCACCGAGCATATGAGAGCCTGCAAGGCAGCAATACGAACCATCATCCCCTGCTGCCTGCTTCAGCCACATGGTGGATCGATGTGGGCCCGACAAATCAGCGGGCCATGTTCGACCTCTACCGCAACACCAGATCCCAAGCGCCATCCCCGATGGTTGTTGAGATCGCCCCGGGCGAGCGAGTCGACTCCATCGGCGTGCTTGGAATAGAGGCCGATACGGTTCTCATCGAAGTGCTTGTCGGGGCGACGGTCGTCTATACGGAAACGATCTCGCTGATCTCCCGGATCGTGATTGACTGGTCCAGCTACTTCTTCGCCAAGTTCTCGACAAAGCCCACGGTCGAATTGATCGATCTTCCGCCATATACTGACGCCCACATCAAGGTCACATTGACCAGGGCATCCGGGTACATCTCCTGCGGCGCGATAGTCATCGGCCGATCGATCTACATCGGCCAGACCCAATACGGCGCCGTGGACGATGTGAACAACTTCTCCAGGATCGAGCGAACCGAATGGGGTGAGGCGATCCTGGTCCCGCGGAAGAACGTCCCCAAGGTACAGCAACTGGTCAAGATCGATCCGGCCAATATCGAGACGGTTCGCGCCATTCGGGAAAGCCTGAATGCGGTCCCGGCGCTGTGGTCCGGCATCGATGACGTCGACAGTGACTTTTTCGAAAGCCTGCTGATCATGGGCATTTACAAGCAGTTCTCGATTAACCTAGAGGCAAAGCCAATCGTCACCGCGACGTTGGAATTGGAAGGTGTCTAACCGATGGCTATCGATCCCATTTCCGCGCTGCCGCCAGCGCCATCCATAGCGGTCCCATCGACCTTTGAGGCCCTGGCCGACGCCTTCCTCGGTGCGCTCCCCGACTTCGGCACTGATCTGAATACGATGGCCACTCAGTACAATGCGGCATCTGCTGCATTGAACGCGACCTTGGCTGCAGCCGGCCTATCGGGGACGTCGACGACTTCCATGGTTGTCGGCACTGGCGCCAAATCCTGGACAATGAACTCCGGCCTGCTGCTGCTGCCAGGCGCCAACATCATCATTTCCGATACGGCCGCGCCGACCACCAACTTCATGATCGGCAAGCTGTCGAACTATGACAAGACTTCTGGCGCCGCGACCGGGACCATGACTGCCTATGGCGGATCCGGCACGAAGACTTCATGGAACATTCAGGCCACTGGCGATATCCTGGCGCTGGCTGTGGCGGCGGTTGCTGATATACGCGCCGGCACCGATCCAACGAAGTACATCGCGTCGTCATTCCTGATGGCCGCGGCTGCGAAGCAGACCCTGACTGATGCGGCGACCGTGACCATGAACGCGGCAAACGCCTGGTACGGCAAGCTGGTGATGGGCGGAAACCGCGCGATCGCCGCGCCGACCAACATTTTCGAGGGCATCACGTATGTTCATGAGATCGTCCAGCCGGCCTCGGGCGGCCCCTACACTCCCACTTTGAACGCGGCTTTCGAGATCTCCAGTCCTGTTTGGTCGACGACGGCCAACAAGAGTGATCTCCTCTTCTCGTTCTGCTACGACGCCTCGACCCCAAAATTCCGATCCTCGCTCAATAAGGCCCCGTAAATGCACCCTTCACCGCTTCCCATGATGGCAGCAGGAGGCTCTTCCTTTCTTGGCGCTCCCGGTAAGCTGTTTTTGTCCGGCAGCAACGGCAGTGGTCAACTTGGGGATGGCACGACGACCAGTCGCTCGACTCTTGTTCAACTTGGGACAGGAAATTGGGTCGCCATCGCCGCGGGGAGTGGGCACTTCAACGCGATTAGAGAAGATGGCACGCTTTGGGGGTGCGGCTTGAACTCGGGGGCTCAAATTGGAGATGGAACGACCGTTGACAAGTCCTCTCCTGTTCAGGTCGGCTCTCAATCAAATTGGCACAGGGTATTTGCCGGCATCTCGCAGGTAGTTTTTGCCACAAAGCAGGATGGAACCCTTTGGGTATGGGGCGCTGCTGGAGGATCAGGTTTTGGCCGAGGAACTGGGCAACCCGCAGTGTCATCCCCCGTGCAGGTTGGGTCGGCTACAAACTGGAAAGATTGCCAAATTTTGGTTGGGCAAGGCGCAGTAGCTGCCTTGAAAACCAATGGTTACCTCTACACTTGGGGCGCCAATAGTTATGGAGAGTTGGGCCAAAGCACCATGCCATATGGTGTCATTTATAGCCCGACCCGCTTGGGAGCGAACACATGGCTCAAGCTGGGCGGCGGTAAGGGGCATCGCTTGGCCATTCGCTCCGATGGGACTCTTTGGTCGTGGGGGCTCAATAATTACCGCCAACTTGGTTGGTACGGAAGCAACCTGAACTCTCCTGCGCAGGTTGGCGCCGCCAGCAACTGGTCTTCGGTCATGCACGGTAGCCCTTGGGCGCAACACTCTGTTGCCCACAGATCAGACGGAAGCCTATGGACCTTCGGTCAACAAAATTTCGGGAAGTTGGGCCTGGGGGCAGTTGGATACGCCCCATCTCCGCCTACTCAAGTGGGGGCTCTAACAGACTGGAATTCCGGAAAGCCGCCTACATGCGGGCGCTATACGACCCTGACTATCAAGTCAGACGGCACGCTTTGGGGGATGGGCCGTACCGGCAACTACGGAATCCCCCTGTCAGGTGCTTACAGGTCGAGCCCGGTGCAGATTGGGTCTGGCACTGGATGGCTGGAAGCCAAAGCAGGCATGACATTCAGCATACTCAGAGGGAACTAAATGCTCCATTTTCTGTCTGGCCTTCCCAGATCAGGATCCACGGTTTTAGCGGCAATTCTGAACCAGCATCCCAGGCTGCGGGCAACTTCGACCTCAGGTCTTTCATCCATGCTCGGCGCCGCCGTGATGGAATGGAATCGCAACCCGACATTCAAGGCCGCCCAGCAGTCAGATGATGGCCTTATCGAGATCCTGAGGCACATGGTCCAGGCGGCCGTTGAACTTGGCGGCCGGCCAGCCCTGCTAGACAAGTCCAGAGATTGGCCAGCGCCTGGCACCATGGCGACCATGGAGCGCGTGCTTGGCCGGCCGATGAAGGTCGTCGCGACCGTCCGGAATGTGGCGGACTGTGCTGCATCGTTTGTCAGGGTGAAGAAGCCTGAAGACTTGGGCGCGTTCCTCTCGTCCAATCCGCTGCTTGAGCACTTGAAGGCCTCGTACATGACCCTGGCCGAAGGGTTCAACGCCTTTCCAGGTTCGTTCCTGTTCGTCGACTATGACGATCTCTTGGCAGACCCTGATCAGGAACTGCGGCGCATCGTCGACTTTCTCGGCATCGACTGGCACGATTTTGACTATGCGCAGATCGATGGCGCTTCGGTGGCTGAAGACGATGAAGTGTGGGGGATACCCGGACTTCACGACGTAGCGCCGATCTTGAAGCGCCAGCACTCGCAGACTGCGGAAGAGTGCTTGGGCTCGCGTTGGCGTGAATTTGATCAGCCGCAATTCTGGCACGGCGAGGTCGCGCGTTCGCGTGACGATGATCTCGACCGGCAACTGAAGCTGGCCCTGGATGGTAAATTCGAGGAGTCGGCTGCGCTGGTCGAGAAACTGGCCGTGGAGAGGCCAGACTGCCCCCGGGTAGCCTTCAACCGCGGCTGGCACTTGATGGCGTCAGGCGACCTCCGCGCCGGCCATGAGCATATGTCCAGCGGGCGGGAGATCGGCGCATGGGGAAACCCATCGAACTCGGGCGCGCCAATCTGGAAAATCGGCGACCGGGGAACCGTTCTCCTGAACCTCGAGGGCGGCCTTGGTGATCAGATCCATCAGGCTCGATATGCGGCCTCGATCGCGCGCTACGCCGGCAAGTGCGTCGTCTCATGCACGGCTGACATTGCGCCGCTGATCCAAGAAATCGATGGCGTCACCGCGGTCATCGCCCGGGAGTATTCCGGCTGGATCTACCATGACTTCCGCGTTCAGGGCATGGATGCGCCGATTGCGCTCGAGATGACGTGGGATTGTGTCTGTGGCGATTCATATATCTCCGGCCGGCAGGAGAATGCGAGATTGGTCGGCGCCAGGTGGCGGGGCAATCAGCAGTTCGAACATGAACAGCATCGGGCCTTCCCGGTCGAGCCGTTCATGAAGGTGCTGGGAAGCGTGACCTCCCCGGTCATCTCTCTGCAGCGCGACTTCGGCGCCGAAGATGCGCCGCCCTGGATGCTCAAGTGTGACCTCAGCGACTGGCAGCACACGCGCGCTCAGGTCGCCCGTTGTGAACTGGTCATCACGTCCTGCACCAGCATTGCGCACTTGGCCGGCGCCATGGGCGTCGAGACATGGGTCATTGTGCCGGTCCTGCCATACTATCTTTGGAGCCTGCCCGGCGCTAAGACTCCCCACTACGACAGCGTTCGCCTCTTCCGGCAGAAGACCTTCGGGGAATGGTCGAACGTCTTCGAAGAGATCGGCTACGCCCTGGAGGCCCGGAAATGAGATTTGTCATCGTCACAGAAGACGGCCCGCAACTGAAGAGCGGCGAGTTCAGTCATACCCGTAGCGTCGACTATGAAGTGTACGGGCTGCCTGTCTCACGCGATGAGGTCTGGAATTACACCGCGGCCTGGCTGGGCAATGCGAAAGATGAAGAACTGGCGGAGGCCGGCATCTGGAAGGTCTCCGAGCCAGACGATGAGGTGCCGCCCGGCCACTTCAAGAGCGGTGAGCAACTGGTGGGCGATGGCCCCTTCTCGATCATCAACATCTATGAGCCAGTCCCTCTTCCATCACTGCCTGATCTCCGTGCCGGCAAGATCAAGGCCCTGGCCGATCTGCGCTGGCAGAAAACCCAGACCTTCACGTATGACGGCGAGAATGACGTTCCGGCCGATCCGGCAATGGGTGTGATCACTTCCATCGCTGTCGTCGAACAGATGATGTCGTCGAACGGCGCAAAGCGAACTTTCAAACTGAAGGCCGGCGTATTCAGGCAGTGGTCTGTCGCTGAGATCATCCAATATGGCATGGCCATTGGCGCCCATGTCCAGGCGTGCTTCAACCGAGAGGCGGAACTCTACGCGAAGATCATGGCTGCGAAGTCATCCGAAGACCTGATCAAGGTCGATATCCTGGCCAATTGGCCGTAGGCGAAAGGAAGACGATGCCCGAGTTCATTATGACAGGACTTCCGCCCCTGGCGATATTCCTCGCACTTCCGTCCCTCCTCCTTTTTGGATGGGCAGACCGTCGAGTTGGCGGAGACCTTCCGCACCCAAAGTCATCTGGCTACGGCGCCGTACTCGCCTATGCGATCATCGTCGCGATCATCGGCTACCTGACCCGCCATCCGCAGGTCTATTTCATCTCGCTATGCTGCATCCTCTGGATCGTTGACCGGTCACCAGGATGGAAGGTCGGTGGATCGATGACGCCGACGACAGAACTCGAGCAGATCTTCTCATTCCTCAGGTTCATGGCTCCGGCGATTCTGCTGATCGCCTTCCGGTATGCATCCTATCGATTCGCTTTGCCGCTGCAGTTTTCACCATTTTCCGTGGCGCCGTTCATTGGCTTCGCCATCTACGCGACCAAGTTAGCGGTGGAATATGGGCAGTTATCGAAGGGCGCGCACCTCGAATACACCTTGAGGGTTGCGAATGCCGAAAACGAGTCTAAGCGAGGACATGCATATGGTGTGGCAGTGGCGATCGGAACGCTCCTGATCTAGCTGCATCTCTCATGGAGGTCTTAATGCCGTCTCGGGATGAACTGGCAAACAGAGGCAAGGCCTTCTTCGATGACCTCAAAGCCGAGATTTTCAATGAGCCGGACCTGAAGCTGCGAGCCAAGGCCCTGCGCCTCGAGGCGCGCATGCATGCCGCGGCCAATGAACTTCTGGCCCTCGCCAAGACACATGGAAAGATCCAACCCTTCTCGGGCGGCGAACCCAAGCCGAACTGAGGACGCCATGCATTCCTTTCTCTATTCGCCCCTGTGGCCGCTGATCTTCTTCCTCGCCCTTCTAGTGCCGGTGGCGCTCAACTTCGTGGCCTGGAAGAAGGATGGCAAAGAATATGACGACGCCGCCGGGCTGACGATGATCGTGGTCATCATCTGGGCGATGACCAACCTGTTCGATCTGTTCTACCCGTTCCCGGAGAGCAAAAGCCTCCATCCGATTTTGGACGTTGTCGGCGGCCTTTCATCGCTCCTGGCCTACAGGCACGAGCGAAAAGCGTGGAAATTGTTCCTGACCGGGCTGTTTGCGGGGCAATTGGTCGCACATGTCATATTTGGTGTGGCGCTATGGCTTAACCCGTATGCCGAACTCAGGTTACACTACTCCCTGTGGCTGAACGTATTGTTTATCTGCCAAGTGGTTGTGTTGTCTTTTCCCGGGGGAGGTTATGCTGCACGCATTGTACTCCCTCGCGTGCCTGATGGTCCTGTTGTGGGCTATCCGGTTGGTCATAAAACAGGTGAGATCAGGTGACTGGAGACGTCGATCTAAACCCGGCCGTCCTGAAAACTAGGATCGACGCCCTCCATTCCGAAGTGATGGAGCACAAGACGAAGATCGATTCCCTCCAGAAGTTTCAGCACTACGTCACCAGCGCGATTGCGCTGGTCAGCTTCGTCATTGGCGCGGTCTCAAAGCCGATAATGGCCATTTTCCAGTCCAGGTGAGACATGCTGACGCAGAAAGACGAACCGATCGATCGCCGCCGCAAGCGCGGTCTGAGCCTGCCGGACTTCCGAGGCTGGGCAGCTATCGGATTCTTCGCCATCACGTTTCAGTCACTGCTGATGATCGACCACAACCCGGCCCTGCTGGGCGTTCCGTCCTTCATGCAGTTCATCTCCATGCTCTCAACTGGTGGGGTTCTGCTGGTTGCCAGCCATCTCTTCGGAGGTACGAAGTCTGGCGCCGAGACGAATGCCAAGCTGGCTGAAACCATCGCCGCCCAAGCCCCTGTCCACAAGGTCGATCCAAATGCAACTGTCTGAGCACTTCACCCTTGAGGAATTCACTGCCTCGAATACCGCAGCACGCCTCGGGATCGACAACTCCCTGCCGGCCGAACTGATCCCGCGGGCCAAGTCTGTCGCATCGGCGCTCGAATTTCTGCGTGAGACGGTCCTTGGTGGGAATGCAATCTTCATCACCTCCGGATATCGGGGGAAGCCGCTGAACGCGAAAGTTCCTGGGTCATCCGACACCTCGGCGCACACGCTGTCTTGGGCGGCTGATTTCAAGTGCCCCGGGTTTGGTCCACCGGTCGCCGTCTGCCGCGCCATCGCGGCATCGAGCATGAAGTTTGACCAACTGATCCTTGAATACTCGACCTGGACCCATATCAGTGTGGATCCGAGGATGCGCCGGCAGGTGCTGACCAAGCGTGATGGCCACGGCTATGAAACCGGGCTAGTTGTCTGAGGACGACATAAACAGAAATAGCCAGGCCCTCAGCGCTGGCTAAATCAAGGGGTTGAAAATGGGCGATAATTACCGCCAGACTGGCGTACTGATGGCCTCATCTGAGGTTGGCGGTGTTCATACACCTAAGGTGAACCCCACCAATTTTGTTTCGACCTTCCGAGACGGATTTGATGATTTCACGGATGGCGTCAATTGGACCCTATCCAAGGATCCCGGCGACCTCGTGAAGGTTGACGGGAACGCTGCCGGCGCAGGCTATCTGGTCATCTCCAAAGACCCGCTAACCCCCGGATCGCTGACCTCGCTCACGTCCAAACTTTCTACCTCGATGCCAATTGAACTTGGTGTCGGCGTTCACCGCTCTCAGGCAACGCTTGGCCAAGAATTCGCTATCGAATTCGTGAGCAATGACACTCCGATAGCACCTTATGTCGACGTGGCAATTTCTTCGGTTTCACAAGCCGCCTCGGTCCTGACTGTCAACACGGCGACTGCGCATGGGCTGGCTATCGGCAACGCTATCGGCATCTACGGCGTCACCGACTCTCGCTTCAACTACCCGTCGATCGTGGTGGCAACCGTGCCGACACCGACGCAGTTCACGGTTACCGCTGGCCCTGGCGGCAACCTTCCCTCAGTGACGGCCGGTCCGTTCGCTTCTGGATTTGTGACAAAGCGCCCGCGTCTGGGAAATGCCTCTTCCGGCACATCGATGATCTTCGAAAATGCCACGGTGACCAACGCCGCCTTCTATGCGCGGTCAAGTTCTGGCGACGCAATCATGTCCGGTGCGATCGCCAGTAACCATGCGGCGACCGTGGCTACTACAGCCAGCGTCCAAGCCCTGAACGCGCCATACACCTATGCGTTCCGCTCGAGCAGTGAATACCGCCTGTCTGTCATGGCAGATCGCGTGCAGTGGTTCGACTCACCTGTTGACTCGATCGCGCAATCCACCGCCCGTCAGACATGGACCCAAGTCGCGCCCGACCCGGCCAAGCTGTACAATATGCGAGTTCGGGCAACCAATAATAAGGGCCTGACCGTTCCTGTGGCGAAGATCGTCTCGATGACAAAGACGGGCACCGCCACTGCTACCGTCGTGACAGCTACACCGCACGGACTGAATGCAGCATGTCTGATCAATATCTACGGATCATCTGATCAGACGGCCTATGCCAACCTGACCGTGGCAACCGCTGTCGCCTCCATCATCGATGCTACCACCTTCACTGTTGTCATTGGCACCGCTGTTACCTCGACCGTCTATGGTGGCTACGTCGCATGCGTCAACGGCGGCAACCTCATGTCGTCCCTCGGGGCGATCCCACAGGTTGCCATAAGCGCCACTTTGGCGACGGCTGCCGACGGCAAGCAAGTCCTGACTCTGACGGGTAACGCCGCCTGGACTGGTCTGCTGATTGGCGACTATATCAACGTCCACGGCCTGCGCAGTGTTCCCGGCGTTGGCGCCGATCTTGGCGTCGATGGTGCCTGGAAGGTCCGCAATATCGTCACGACGGCGCTGGAACTTGAATTCCTCGGCACTACCACGCTCCCCGCCAACTTTGGCGCGACCGTGTGC
>Ga0114975_10002520_pt1 | contig 12527 bp, 13 predicted proteins | sample S_130626_EF_Meta_FD_87031 | JGI IMG/M metagenome (GOLD analysis project Ga0114975, IMG submission 87031) | Freshwater microbial communities from Lake Simoncouche, Canada to study carbon cycling - S_130626_EF_MetaG | ecosystem: Environmental > Aquatic > Freshwater > Lake | place: Lake...
AAATATCTATGTACGTTTTATGGGCTGATTATCGCAACTCTTTTGGCTCAAGTGCTTTATCAATCCTCAGCTAAAAATCATCAGCCTTCGCACGGATGATCTCAGAAGTCTTAAGACTCAATGACTGACTCAAAGTTCATCATATTTTCAGATTCTTCTAAAAATATTGGCGGTCAGGAGTTGCAGGCGCTCCAGCAAATGCGCGTACTAAATGATGCAGGATATCAAACACTCTTACTAGCGAAGCCTTGTAGTGCCATCTTAGAGCGTGCACAGTCTTATGGCCTGGTAACGCAAGAGATTACTTTCCGCAATGCCTTTCATATCCCTAGCCTGTTAAAAATCTGGAACATGATCAAAATCAAGCGGCCAGATGCCATGATTTGTCACGGTAGTCACGATGCTCTGATTTGCGCTCTAGTTGGAAAGTTTACAAAATGGTTCGGCGGGCAATCTATCCCAGTTCTTCGTGTGAAAACTTTTCAGCATGGCTACCCATTATCATTTGCTTATAACTATCTATTTTCAAAAACGATCGTACCAAGTCAGTTCTTGCGTGAAAAATTCTTAGTCAATAAATCTATTAATCCCCAAAAAATCCAAGTGCTTTATCCCGGAATTGATTTTTCTGGATTGGATAATGGGGTCGATGTGTTACCACCGCATATTCAGACTTGGTTGAATGATCATCCTGGCCCGGTGATTTCTCACGGAGCTATTCTGAGGGGTGAAAAAGGCCATAGCGTTATTCTGAAAGCCCTAGTTCAGGTTAAACACTCTTTTCCGAATGTGCGGTATTTGATTGCAGGTGAGGGACAAGATAGACCACTGCTTGAGGTAGAAATCATGGCATTGAATCTTCAAGACAACGTTTTACTAACAGGTATTTTGCACAAGATTGCTCCCTTACTAAAAGTAAGCGATATGGCAGCCCTGCCATCTTTAGTAGAGCCTTTGGGTATGTTTCAGATCGAGGCGCAGTTTCTGGAGGTTCCAACCCTTGCTAGTAATACGGGGGGTATTCCTGAAACACTATTCAATCAAAAAACAGGTTTACTGGTTCAGTCTGGTGACGTAGGGAAGTGGGCTGAAGCGATTGTTTGGATGCTGTCTAACCCCAGTGTTGGAAAAGCAATGGCGAAAGAAGGAAGGCAATATGTTCAAAATAAGTTTTCCTTAGAGGCCAATACTGCTGGCTTGTTAGAGCTGATTAAAAACAATTGATTTAAATCCATACAAACTGATTGTTTTTCCTAAGGCCATGCACTGACATACCATGCGCTGCAATCTCAGCCTTGCTAGACTGAAGTTGATGCTGCTTAGTTTGATACTTAGACCATTTTCTCTGAAGCCAGCTTTGATTGAGTAATTTGTAGTTATAGCGATTCGCTAGACCATCTTTTTCTGATAATCCTCTTTCTTGTTTCATCGCAGTTTGGGTGATGGAGCCAAAGTGATGCAACCAAGATGCTCCAGTGATAGCAGTTTGAATATTCGACTTCTTGAGTTCATTGAAGAATAAAGTATCTTCGTATCCCAAAAGTTTTGGGATAGGCTGAAAGTAGCCAACATCCATCCACACTGAGCGGTGGATGGCTATGCATACCGCATGCTTGCTTCCTAGGCGATTGACATCTTTCATTCCTGCTACAGCTTTTAGGTTAAAGCTATCAAAATCGTAATCCAGGGGTCCTTCAATGAGGGCCGGACTAATAACTTTCAGATTTTTAGATTCTGCTGCATGAATGAGGTTTTCAATCCACATTGGTGAAACTAAAACATCATTATTCATAATGATGCTCCATTCGCTTTGCAAAGCAAGGGCGCCTTGATTCCATGCAGTGCCACATCCTAGATTTTCTGAATTAAAAATCCGCCCACCCAAAGGCAGGCTTGAAAGATAATCACGCGTACCATCACTTGAGCAGTTATCAACTATCACTAGCCTATCTAGTGGAGTTCCATGATTTAGCATGCTCTCAACGCACATCTTGGTGTATTCAACAGAGTTATAGCAGGCAAATGTAAGGCTATATTTATTTGGGTTCACAATATGAAAGTCGATGGTGGTTTGTTAAAATATATCAACAATCAGTCTTTTGAGTGTTGAGGGCTTTAGGCATCAAATTGCCTCATTTATACGCTTATCGTATTACATTTATTGGTGAATCATGATTTTAATAACGGGTGGTGCGGGGTTTATTGGTAGTAACTTCGTCCTAGATTGGCTTGCTAATCCTGTCGCCGAGGGTATTGTTAATCTAGATAAGCTTACCTACGCTGGTAATTGGGCAAATTTAGAGTCCGTTCAGAATGATTCACGGCATACTTTTATTCATGGTGATATCGGCGATAGAGAGTTAGTGGCCAAGTTGCTAAAACAACATCAGCCCCGCGCTATTATTAATTTCGCTGCAGAAAGCCATGTCGATCGATCGATTCATGGGCCGGTAGAGTTTATTGAAACGAATATAGTGGGAACTTTTAATCTTCTTGAATGTGCTCGTGAATATTGGGGTTCATTAGCTGGGGGTGAAAAAGAAAGGTTCCGCTTTCATCATGTTTCCACTGATGAAGTTTATGGCTCATTGTCTGCAACAGATCCTGCCTTTACTGAAAGCAACCCTTATGAACCTAATAGCCCTTACTCTGCTTCTAAGGCTGCGTCTGATCATCTAGTGCGCGCATGGTTTCATACCTATCATTTTCCTGTAGTAACCACAAACTGTTCTAACAATTACGGTCCCTATCACTTTCCTGAAAAACTGATTCCCTTAGTGATTTTGAATGCGCTCAATAGCAAACCTTTACCGATATATGGTGATGGACAGCAGATTCGGGATTGGTTGTATGTTGGAGATCACTGCTCAGCTATTCGCGAGGTTTTAGCTAGAGGTAAGCTAGGTGAGACATATAACATTGGTGGCTGGAATGAAAAAGCCAATATAGATGTTGTGAAAACTATCTGCAGTATTTTGGATGAGCTAAAACCACGCTCTGATGGAAAATCCTATGCAGAGCAAATCACTTTTGTTCAAGATCGTCCTGGTCATGACCGTCGTTATGCCATTGATGCTGGAAAGGTGGAGCGTGAGCTAGGATGGCGTCCAGCGCAGACTTTTGAGACAGGTATTCGTAAAACAGTGCAGTGGTATTTAGATAATCCTGATTGGATTAAGGGTGTAGTAAGCGGCTCTTATCGTGACTGGTTGCATAAGCAATACAACTAACCCACAAAGTTAAGCGAATGAAAATTCTCGTATTTGGCAAGGACGGTCAGCTGGGAAAAGCCTTTCGAGAAGTTCTTGGCCAGAGAGGGATTTCACAACTTCATCAGATCGAGTACCTTGGGCGAACGCAGTGCGACCTGCTTGATGGCGCTGCAATCATTCATTATTTAGATCAATCAAAGCCAGACCTCATTATTAATGCCTCTGCATATACAGCAGTAGATAAAGCTGAGACAGAGTCTGATCTAGCATTTTCTGTTAACGCTAAAGCGCCTGAAATCATGGCGAGTTATGCGGTGAAGCATGGCGCCACCTTTCTTCATTACTCTACAGACTATGTTTTTGATGGCGCTAAAACAGGTTTTTATGTTGAGAGCGATTCTCGCAAGCCATTAGGTATGTATGGTGCTAGCAAAGTCAAAGGAGAAGAGGCAATTGAAAATACTTTTGCCCACTCCACTCAAGGCCAATATGCGATTTTTCGGACAAGCTGGGTCTATGGGGATGGTAATAATTTTATTCGCACAATTTTGCGCTTGGCAAAGGATCGAGAAGAGCTAAAAGTGATTCATGATCAATACGGCGTGCCAACTAGTGCAGAGTGGTTGGCGCAAGTCAGCCTTAATTTGGTTTTAGATGAAAACCTCAACTTGAGGAAGTTTACTTCTGGTATTTATCACGCAGTTCCTATTGGCGAAACAAATTGGCATGAGCTCGCCAGCTTGGTTGCCCAAGTTGCCATTCAGGCGGGCGTAGCTCTAAAAGCCGATCCTGAGACAATTAAACCCATCCTAGCGGTCGAGTATCCACTTCCAGCCCCTAGGCCCACTAACTCGCGCATGAATACGGCTAAATTGCGCCTAGCCATAGAACACACTGGCGATATGTCAAAATTGCAGCACTGCAATGGCTTGTGGAGTGATAGTGTCAAAGATTACGTCACTCGACTCGCTAAAGATAGACTTATTTAAAGGTTAAATGTATGGCGGTAAATCGGAAGGGAATTATTTTGGCGGGTGGATCTGGTACACGCCTGTACCCAGTGACTCAGGCTGTTTCAAAGCAGTTGATGCCTGTATACGATAAGCCAATGGTCTATTACCCACTCAGTACTCTGATGTTGGCTGGTATTCGCGATATTTTATTAATTTCGACTCCACACGACACCCCCCGTTTTTCGGAATTGCTTGGTGATGGATCTCAGTGGGGTTTGAATATTGAGTACTGTATTCAGCCTTCACCTGATGGTTTGGCCCAAGCATTTACTTTGGGGAAAAACTTTGTTGGCAACAATCCAAGTGCGCTTGTGTTAGGTGACAACATATTCTATGGACATGAATTGGTGGATCAGCTTAATAGCGCGAATGACAGAACTATTGGCGCCACTATATTTGCGTATCACGTTAATGATCCAGAGCGTTATGGCGTGGTTGAGTTTGATAAAGATTACAAGGCGCTCTCCATTGAAGAGAAGCCTACGAATCCGAGAAGTAACTATGCTGTGACAGGCCTATATTTTTATGATAATCAAGTATGTGATATCGCAAGCTCTATCAAGCCAAGCGCTCGTGGTGAGCTTGAGATTACGGACATTAATCGAGTCTATTTAGAAAAAAATGAACTGAGTGTTGAAATTATGGGTCGAGGATTTGCGTGGCTAGACACTGGCACTCATGATTCTTTGTTAGATGCTGCTGGTTTTATTGCCACCTTACAAAAGCGACAAGGCCTGATGGTGGCTTGCCCAGAAGAGATAGCCTATCGCCAGGGTTGGATTGACGCAGAGACTGTTTTGCGGGTGGCAAGTACACTCAGTAAAAATAGTTATGGGCAGTATCTGAAAAAAATTCTCAATGAGCTCAATCATGCTGCTCAACCAATCTCGCTATCTGCGAAAAAAGTAGGCAAATGAATTCTTCTAAGCTGCAGCTAACGCCCACTGAAATTCATGATGTATTTGTCATTGAGCCAAAAGTGTTCGGTGACGAACGCGGTTGGTTTACGGAGTCATTTAATGCAATTGATTTTGCGGATGCTACTGGCCTTGATATTAAATTTGTACAAGATAATCATTCTTTTTCTCGCCAATGGACTTTGCGGGGGCTGCATTATCAGCTCGAGCAAACTCAAGGTAAATTAGTACGAGTGATATCTGGGAGCGTGTTTGATGTGGCGGTTGATATTCGAAAAGATTCACCGACTTATGGTAAATGGGTTGGTGTTGAGTTAAGCGCCCAGAACCATCAGCAAATGTGGATACCACCAGGACTTGCCCATGGTTTTCTGGTGCTTTCCGAGACGGCTGAGTTTTTATATAAAACCACAGACTATTACCTTCCTAAAAGTGAGGCATGCCTTCTTTGGAATGATCTCACTGTGGACATCAAGTGGCCATTACCTGCCGGCATTTCACCGAATATGAATACTAAAGATACATCTGGCTTGTCTTGGGATGCAGCGCCAAAGTTTTAAGCTCCTATGAGCAATCTACCCCTTAGCAATCCCATTTCTTCCCCAAATATTTTATTGGTGAAGCTCTCCTCACTAGGGGACGTATTACACAACCTGCCTATTGTTTGGGACTTGCGCGCGCGTTTACCAGATGCTCGGATTGATTGGGTAGTTGAGGAGGGGTATATGCATCTCCTAGAGCCTCTTTTGAGCAGAGGGGAATTTAAAGGAATTGATCGCATTATTCCATTTGGGTTACGGCGCTGGAAAAAGAATCTTTTCAAACTGGATACCTGGAAACAATTTTTTACCTTTAAGGTGCTGCTGCAGGCAGTGCAATATGACTATGTAATTGAGACGCAGGGCTTATTGAAGTCTTCATTAGTCTGTGCATTGGCTGATAAATCTCAGAGTGCAGTGGTTGCAGGACTTGCTAATGCGACCCAATATTCAGGATATGAGCCCATTGCAAGATGGTTTTATAACCATAGTGTGCAAGTACCAATAGATTGTCATGCGGTAGATCGATCACGTTGGGTGATGTGCTCCGCACTGGATTGGCCACTCATTGGTCGTACTACTACACCGGTATTCTATGCAGAATCGTTTTCTAAATCATTTCCTGAAAAGAATATTGCGGGTTTGAAAAAGCCCTATATATTGTGTTTTCATTCAACTGCGCGAGAGGCTAAGCGCTGGCCTAATCAAAACTGGATTACCTTAGGACAAGAGTTGGCCGAGCGCGGCTACCAAGTGGTTTTACCCTGGGGCAATCCTTCCGAAAGAGTCGTCAGTGAGAGGCTTGCTAGGGAGATACCAGGTGCCCTCGTTCCTCAGGCATTTTCTATTGAAGATGCTTTCTCCGTCATTACTCATGCTGCACTCACAATTGGAGTAGATACTGGCCTGACCCATTTGGCCGCTGTATTGGGTAAGCCGACTGTCGAAATTTATTGCGATTCACCGCGCTGGAAGACTGAGGGCTACTGGGCAAAGAATATTGTCAATGTGGGTGATATTGAAGCGCCACCGAGCGCTTCAGAGGTAGTTAATACCTCTATGAGTTTGTTGCCTTAAGTTACCTTTGCTTAGCGCAGCAAGGTATTAATAGAGATTAAATCTTCATCCGTTAAGGCCGCAGCGTGCGCCTTTAATTTGATGGCATTCAGTATGGTGTTGTAACGTGCTTGCTGGAGCTGGGATCGAGTGGTAATTAAAGTATCCAGAGCAATCAATACATCAATATTGATTAAGGTTCCCACCTGGAATCCTAATTTGCTTGACTCAAGCGCAGAGCTCGATGAGCGTTCAGCAGCCTCGAAAGCCTTAACGCTGGCTAAGCCACCGTAGAAGCCAGTGAATGCTGTTCTAGTACTTTGTGCAGCGGTCCGACGCGCATTGTCATAGTTCGCTTTAGCTTGGTCTACTAGTGCGGCATTTTGACGAATGACCGAGCTACTAAATCCTCCAGAAACTAGTGGAATTGTCATTTGTAATGCAATGGTGTTGTTGTACACAGTCGTATTAGATGGTGTGTAGCTATTTGGCGTTCCGTTCGAAGTGTTATAGCCGCTAGTGCCCACAAAGTTTACAGATGGATAGTTAAGGGCTTGCGCAGCGCGATAAGTACTTTCTGCCAGACTGACTGTGAGTTGAGTGGCTAATACATTGAAGTTTGCCGCTTCTGCCTGGTTAATCCAGTCATCAATGGTTTGTCCGGGTGGCAGCTGAGGATTGACGGATTCAGCAATGGGGTTGCCCCTGCTATCTTTACTCTTGGATCGGGGATCTTTGAGAACGCCATCAATTTTGGCCTCTTTCACTAGAGGCCTTAATGGCCCAACTGGGCGCCCAACCAATTGCTCTAATACGCCACGTTTAACAATCAAGTCAGCTTGCGCAGCGATTTCTTGTGAGTTAGCTAAATCTAGGGCGGCTTGTGCTGTATTGACATCAACAATGGTTGCAAGACCAGCATCAAATTTTGCTTGAGCAATATCTAGCTGTTGCTTAATCAAACCTTTTTTGTTTTGATATAGCGCAACGTTATCTTGGCTTGTGAGTGTATCAAAGTAAGCCTGAGAAACTCGAATAATCAGATCTTGTTGCGCTAAGTAAAAGCGCATATCTGCAATCTTGGTATTAAGGTCACCTTGTTTGAATGCCTCTAGAGCACTCACATTAAATACCGGTTGCGTTAATGTAACTGTATAGCTCTTCTGGTCAAACACACGAGAATTTCCTGGCGAACTCGAAACACTAGTAGCACTTGCTCCGTGCTGGTAGTAACGGGTACCGGTTGGTGTCGCATTTGCTTGAGGCAACAATAAGGATAGGCCTTGCCAATAGAGTTCTTTACTAGCCTGGTAATTAAAGCGAGCTGCGTTTAATACAGGGTCACTAAACGCAGCCTCTTGATATAGCTGGATTAAATCAACCAACTGACTTCGAGCATTACCGGTTGCATTACCCGTGACGTTTGAGGGTGCTGGAGCATTGGGTAGTGCCGCTTTTGAGGGTATGACAAATTGAGGTGGCTGCTCTAAGCCAATAAGAGTTGATGTACTCATTGGGATTGGTAAAGCTGGTCTGGCCGCACCATTCGCGTTTTGGGCAAAAGCGTTCAATGCCAATAAATTGAGGCTGAACGCCTGGCTTAGGATTAAACCAATAGTACTGATTTGGGAGCGGCGAAAACGGGCTTGGATCATCTAATTCGGATACTTTTCAATGTGCCATGAAGTTTAAGGCTAATTCAACCAAAGCGCCTATTAAGCAGCTATTTTGCCAAATTCCCTTGCTTTCCCCCGAAGCCTATAAAATTTGCCTATGGATCTACTTTTAATATTGAAGGCAGTTATTTTGGGGGTGGTAGAGGGCTTAACGGAGTTTTTGCCAATCTCTAGTACTGGGCATCTGATATTGGTCGGAGATTTGCTCGATTTCAATGATGAACGGGGTAAGGCTTTTGAGGTCATTATTCAGTTTGGCGCCATTTTGGCGGTCTGCTGGGAGTTTCGGGAAAAGCTTCTCAAGGTTGCCCTATCTTTTACTAGTAGCCCAAATTCTCGTCGCTTTGTCCTCAATCTTCTAATTGCCTCAATCCCAGCTATGGGCTTAGCATTCTTATTCGGAAAATATATTAAGGCAGTTCTTTTTGCGCCCATTCCGGTAGCAAGCGCCTTCATTGTTGGTGCCCTCATTATTTTTTGGGCAGAGCGTCGTCAAGAAAGAGCAAGTCTGGCAAAGAGTCATATTCATTCTGTAGATGATCTTTCACCATTAGATGCATTCAAGGTTGGATTGGCGCAATGTGCTGCTTTAATCCCCGGTACTTCGCGTTCGGGTGCAACCATTATTGGTGGGATGTTATTTGGTTTACCACGTACCGTAGCCACCGAATTTTCCTTCTTCTTGGCAATCCCTGTCATTGGTGGTGCAACAGCTTACGAGTTATTAAAGCTTTGGAAAAACCCAGTCGCGATCTCTGGTGAATTTGGCATAGCAATTGTCATTGGTTTTATAGCTGCTTTCGTCTCTGCATTTATATGCGTACGTTGGTTAATTCATTATGTCGCTCACCACAACTTCATTCCATTTGCATGGTACCGCATGGCCTTTGGGATGTTGGTATTAATTACCGCCTATAGCGGTTTGATTGCCTGGTCGCATTAATCAATAGATTCAAGAAAATTCTAAAGAAAGTTAGCAACTTATATGGATGGATCAATTGACGCAATTACCAATAATATTCAGTTAGCACTGGCACCCGTTTTTTTATTAACCGCAGTAGCTACTTTGGTGAATGCAATTTCCGCTCGTCTTGCTCGGTCTGTTGATCGCATGCGCTCTATTCAACAAGCAATTCATCGAGGCGATGTAAAGGATGAAGAAGTCATCCAATATATGCGTAAGGAAGCGAATGAGGCTAAGACGCGCGGTCGTTTATGTACGGCAGCTATATTCTTTGATGTCCTCAGTGGAGTCTTCATCTCCCTGACTGTCTTAGAGCTCTTCTTCTTTCAGGCAGGTGCAGTCCGGTCTTTGCAAGCAACATACGTCATTTGGACCTTTGTATTGGGTCTGATATCCTTTATGACATCCTTATCTATTGTGCTGGCTGAGGTAGTGTATGCATACCGCTCGGCTGGGTGGAATTCTCCTAAATATTATTAATTTCAATACCAACTCTTCGTTTAAAAAAGATTAACTATGAACAAAATCCTCATTACTGGTGGCGCTGGCTTCTTAGGCTCTCACCTCACCGAGAAGCTATTAAAAGAGGGTAATGATATTTTGGTGGCAGATAACTACTTCACTGGCACAAAAGAGAACTTAGTACATTTATTGCCTAACCCTAAGTTAGAGCTCATGCGCCATGATGTGACTTTCCCGCTCTATGTAGAAACTAGTCAAATCTATAACTTGGCTTGCCCAGCCTCTCCAGTGCACTACCAATACGATCCAGTACAAACTACCAAGACCAGTGTGCATGGCGCCATTAATATGCTCGGCCTGGCTAAAAGAACTAGAGCTCGTATCTTGCAAGCCTCTACAAGCGAAGTTTATGGTGATCCAGAAGTCCATCCTCAATCAGAGGAATATTGGGGCAAAGTAAACCCGATTGGCATTCGCTCATGCTATGACGAAGGCAAGCGCTGTGCAGAGACGCTGTTTTTTGATTACAACCGTCAGCATAATCTCGATATTAAAGTTGTGCGGATCTTTAATACCTACGGTCCACGTATGCATCCTAATGATGGGCGCGTCGTGAGCAACTTCATTGTTCAGGCTTTGCAAGGTAGAGACATCACCATTTATGGCGATGGCCAACAGACCCGAAGCTTTTGCTATGTAGATGACTTGATCGATGCCATGGTCAGAATGATGAACTCAGAGCAAGGATTTACTGGGCCAGTCAATATTGGCAACCCTGGTGAGTTCACCATGTTGCAATTGGCGGAGGCTGTTCTAAAGCTTTCAGGAAGTAAATCCAAGATCATTCATCAGCCATTACCATCAGACGATCCGAAGCAGCGTCAACCCAATATCGAGCTGGCTAAAGCCAAGCTTGGCTGGCAGCCTAAGGTCAATCTAGAGGATGGACTAAAAGAGACGATTGCTTACTTTAGGAAGGTTGTAGCTTAAGTTGATACCGCAAGAATCACAAGCAACAGAAAAACGTTTTGACCGTATTCGCTCTTTTGTTCTGCGGGCTGGCAGAACAACCTCTGGTCAACAACGCGCCATTGATGAGCTTGGCCCCAAGTATCTATTGCCTTTTCAAGATACACCGCTTGATCTCATTGCTGCATTTCAAGGTTCTGCCAATCCAAAGATTCTAGAAATTGGATTTGGTATGGGCGAGACGACCGCTAAGATTGCGGCTATTCGTAGTCAAGACGATTTTCTGGCAATTGAGGTCCATACACCGGGCGTGGGCGCACTCCTCAAACTCATTGGTGAGAACAATCTCACTAATGTTCGTCTCATCCGTCACGATGCTGTTGAGGTCTTGGAGAAAATGATTGCCCCAGGCTCTTTAGACGGTATCCATATCTATTTTGCAGATCCTTGGCATAAGAAACGCCATCACAAGCGTCGCCTGATTCAGGCGCCATTTGTAGAATTATTAGTCAATAAATTAAAGCCAGGGGCTTATTTACATTTAGCAACAGATTGGCATAACTATGCAGAGCAGATGCTGTTGGTTTTGAACGCCCAAACTGCCTTGCAAAGTACTTCTACCAATAGAGTCAAAGTAGAAACTTTTACTGCTGAAGATGCTGCCAAGCAAGGTGAAATCGTCAATGGATTTAAGCCATCTCTTGAGCAACTGGGTTCAGAGCATCTGGGCTATGTTGAAAGACCATCGTATCGACCAATTACTAAGTTTGAAACCCGCGGCATCAAATTAGGTCATGGCGTCTGGGATTTGGTTTACCAGAAACAGTAAACCCTAGTAACTGAATTGCGCTGCTAGCTTTAGCTCGCTTGAGTCTCAGCGCTACGTAATGTTTGTGCAAGTAGATCAAGTACGCCATTCACATACTTGTGGCCATCGGTACCGCCAAAGGTTTTGGCAAGCTCTACTGCTTCATTGATTGCAACCTTATAAGGTACAGAAAGATCTGCAGCTAATTCATAGGCGCCAATTAAAAGAGCGGCGTGCTCTACGGGAGAGAGCTCATTAATTGGGCGATCCAGTGCTGGGGTGATGAGTACCTCTAATTCATCGGTACGCTCTAAGACGCCTTCAAAGATGCCTTGAAATAAATCAAGCTGGCAGCGACGAAAGGCTGGATCTTCAGCCAATTGTTTTGCAATAGCTGCGCTATTAGGTAAGCTACCTGCACGACGCACCACAAGACTTTGATACACACCTTGCAAAGCGTATTCGCGAGCACGACGACGTGGGGTGAGTGAGCGCTTAGGGGCTGCCAACTTCACCTCTTTTGTTACTGCAGGGTTAGAAGAGTGATTACTAGATTTAGGCATGGCAATCATTAATCTTCGCTAGAGTTGATTTCGATATCAAGATCGGGGGTGAGCGCTAATGCTAAGTTGGCCATCTCTACAACAGCTCTGGCGCAATCTGCACCTTTTACTTCTACACGCACTTGCGCTTGCTCGTCGGTATCGCAGGTCAAAATGCCATTAGCGATGGGTAGGCCTGATTCGATCGAGATGCGAGTAATGCCAGCAGCAGATTCGTTTGACACGAGTTCGAAGTGATAGGTCTCACCACGAATAACAGCGCCAAGCGCTATGAGTCCATCAAACTCACCAGTTTCAGCAAGTTTTTGTAGTGCAAAGGGAATCTCGAGGGCGCCAGGAACGGTAACT
>Ga0114975_10002521_pt1 | contig 12522 bp, 10 predicted proteins | sample S_130626_EF_Meta_FD_87031 | JGI IMG/M metagenome (GOLD analysis project Ga0114975, IMG submission 87031) | Freshwater microbial communities from Lake Simoncouche, Canada to study carbon cycling - S_130626_EF_MetaG | ecosystem: Environmental > Aquatic > Freshwater > Lake | place: Lake...
ACATCTACGCGTCGGTATTGAGGGGCTTTTTTAGAGAACAGATACATCATTTCGTGGCTTTTCATAGGTTGTTTGTTTGCTAATAGAAATGAGATACCACGCCCCTTGTTCCACACAAGGTCGTATCTGAACTCTTCTTCATTAGACTTAATCAGTTCGTAGCCGAATCGTGTATTACAAAAATGGATACACGGTGTGTTGTCATCACGACGGAGACGCTTAACCTCAGTCCAGAACTTTTTGAGGTCTATTTTTACGTCCCACGGACAAGCCGTAACCTTTGCTCCACCTCTACTTGGGTCGGCTTGTTTCGTAGGGTCTAACTGAAAGCCCTTTGTGCTGAGTTGTCCGTAGGGAAGGTCACAGATAAATAAATCTATTGAGCGGTCGGGAAGATTCTTCATTAGTTCTAAGCAGTCGCCGTGTAGAAGTCTGAGGGTAGCCATATAGATATCTGGCGAAAATAAAGCCGGGGGGAAAGGGGGTTGGGGCGGACTTTTTCTACGGAAGCGACTCTATAGACCACTTTTACCCCTAAACCCCAAACCCCCCGCCTCAAAATTAGTTACGTTCATATTTAATTCCACTTGTCTGGATAAGTGGCGAATTACCAGTTGAATACCCCATAGATAATACACGTAAGAGAGGACCAGCCGTCCAACCAGTCGCAGTCCCGTTGATACCAGTTAGATTCATAGCAAGAATAGGTTGAGAAGCATATGAAGAAGGTTGTGGAGAAATAGCCGTCCAGAATGCCGATGGAACACCAGTAGTAGAAACGGGAGGAGTATTTACTGGAACGGTTCCTACTGCCGTGTAAAAGATGCCGTTTGGTGTTCCACCGAAGCCAGAATATATAACAGTTTGCCCGTTTGTATAAATAGTAAGTGTATCCCACGTGCGATAGTTAGTTCCATTCGTCCAAGGATTGAAGGCAAGAACGCAGTTCTGAAGAGGAATGTGATGAACGTCTGTGTAGATATCATAAGGGTCTCTTAGACCCCAGTCTTGTATATCTGGTTGTCCTACACCCGTCTGATTTGTAGTGCGTGGAGCATCATACGCATACAACAGATATGTATATCCAGCATAGAGATTCGTCCCAGACTGACCGCTATTTATTCCAGCACTATTTGAATACGCCCAGCGTGTATTAAAAAAACCAGATGTTGGTGGATTAGCATCATCAAATGAATAAAGATTGAGTGCTATAACACCAGCCGTATAAATGTTCGTATTGACTGCTGGTTGAACTAAAGCCCATACACTTTTGACTCTGTCTTGTGCGGGATTAGAACTGTATTTTGTATAAGGCAACGGGGCTGTGGGATTACCAAATCGTGGATTATACATATACCAGTTGAATCCAGCATTCGTGTTTGGCTTCGTGTATAACCAACACAAGGTACCAAGAGGTGTTGTAGAAGAAGTCGGTGCTGTCGCATCTGGAACAATAGCCGTTGGTGGAGTTAAATCATTATTTGACGCTAACTGAATCGTATTAGATGTAAATGGAAGTGTCGGGAAAACACCAATTTTATTCTGTAGTCCTTCAACATCAAACGGTGAAACAGCAACTGACTCTATTTGAATGTCTTGTCCGACTGGTGTTATAGACAAAGACCCGTTAGGGCTTGTAAGACTAAGAGTGCTTCCAACACCATTAACGGTTCTAACAAAGTTTGAGGGATTAACATCTAACTGACAACTACCACCAGACTGTAATATTGATATTGTGCCGGTCTCACTGAATAAAGATATAGCACCAGACTCAGAGTTAAAACTACTAACATATGGAAAAGGATTTAACTCTATATTTATATTTTGACCGTCATTTGCTACTGTCAGAGAGTTGTTAGTGCTTGTCAGAACCACATCGTTAATCAGTCCATTAAGACTATCAACAGCATCAACGGGGGCTTGACCCACGGCTTCTAACTGGATTGACTGACCGTTAGGGACTATAGTGATTGAACCAGCGGGGCTTGTAAGGGCGACTACACCAGAAACAAGATTCAGACTCTGAACTCCCGCTGACGGGATATTAGGGGCGATTAGTGTTTTACACGTCAATTTGTCACATACAATGTTAAGACCAGATGTGGATTTATCCAGACACTGTGATAGCGACATCTATTATTAATATCTAACAAAATAATATATGGACGCCGTTTCAGCATACACTTCGGGCGGTGCTACAGCGTCAGTGCTACTAATAGGGGGTCTTATCTATAAGTTTTTCGGAACTGCTTTGAATCATATGATAGTGATACGTTGCTGTGGGCGTAGGGCTGAGATGGGTTTCGGTGTAAGGGATATGCCGACTGACTCACCACCAACGATGAGTATTAAGGTCCCGGGGGAGGAGGATAGGTCTGGTTAAAATCAGCACGTAATTTTGTAAATAGTTCCTCAGCCTTATCAGCCCCCATAAACTTTACAGCATTTGAGTGAGCCTCTGTTCCAGCAATCTGAGGCGGTAATGAGTAGGACTGTATATAGTTTTTCAACCAGCGGTCAATCCATTGACATTGACCACTGTCACAGTTCCTTAGCGTAAGACGCTTACCCTCACCACGCCCCAGTATTTTAGGGGGCTTTTCTTTCCTTTCAGCGGGTGCCTTAGCAGTCTTCCAGTCTTTACTTAGTGGGGATCCAGATAGCATCTTATTGTATGTATATAATATAGATGGACGGCTTAGGCAAGTCAAAGGATTATCCATTAAGCGACGGTGATATACGAAAGATATTAGGTGCTAATACAAGTATCATAACTTACCCACAATTAAAAAATATGAGTAGTATTGAGGACTGCTTTGACGATAAAGGGATATGTATTATTCTGTTTCTCACTACTGGACCAACTGAGGGACACTGGTGCTGTATGCTTAACAAGAAGAAAGGTATAGAGTTTTTTGACCCCTACGGTGAGAAACCAGAAAAACAGAAGGAGGGTGTTCCACTGAGTCAGTTAGAGTATCTGGACGAAACACAGCCCTATTTGACCGCCCTACTCAAGGCTTCCGGTCGCCCCGTTTTCTACAACACACACGCCTTTCAGAAAGACTCATCTTCAATCAACACGTGTGGTCGTCACTGTGTCGCCCGGTGTTTATACGCCCCCTACTCACTACAGCAGTATCTGAATGTAGTCAAGTCATCTGGGATTTCACCCGACGATTTTGTCACTGGTCTTACGTATGATAAACTTCATAAATAATCTCAGTTGTATTTATAGAAAGATGTATCGCAGTTCAATTGATACTGTAGGCAGTGGCGACCTACCAGACTATGTCTATTACAACGCTGATATTATCAATAACACAACTAACGACCAGACTAATAACATAGCGAACAAAGACCCGCAGATTAGGTTTAATGAAACCCGTGATACTGCTATCATCAAGGACGCGTCACAGTATTACTTTAGTATTATACGTTTTACTATGGACGGGGCTAACAAAGATTTACCTTTGTTTATTCCACAGATTCAAGAAAACACGGGGCAGACTAACGTAAATCTGACTGAGTATTCTATGGCGTATCCACTTACTTTTACATACACGCCTAATGGTGGAGGTGGTGGAAATCAAACCCTCAGTGTTCTACCCGTTCCACGCTTCGTTCAGTATGTTACTGAGACACAGAATCTACAGTCAGCACCATTACCACGGTCTTTAGCGAATCCAATGTTTAAGGGCTTGTGGTCTAACGTGAGGCAATACGCTCAAGGCGATATTGTTTCACTAATATCAACACCGGCTCAGACTCTTTACAATACGCGTTATAACTCCTTTTTGGGTCCATTTTACACACCTATCACACCCCCGGCGTATTCACCAACTAACACATACGTAGCCGGTCAAGCAGTCCTTTTCAACAACGTTATGTATATCGCTAACGCTGCCGTTCCACAATCAACACCCCCACCCGGAGCACTATGGACTGTAGGACCTCCAGTAGGCACATCACCGGCAACATTAGGCTCTTATTGGGTTCCCGTAGATAATGCTAACGGTAACACACAAGACCTTTCAAGCCGTTACTACTGGGTATATACTTATGAGGCGTGGCTTGGTGACGTGAATCGCACAATCTACAACCCGGCTGATAATGCTGGTGTAGCCGGTGCTGGTTTTGTTTGGACGTGTTGCTGGGGAGACCTTTATGAGGGGATTTACCAAGCACTGAACGTTGCTAACAGAGCAGACTTCTTGCTTATTTACCCTAACCTTGGTGCCTTCTCCGGCTCTGTTCCACCAGCCGTTCCCGCTGCCGGATATTTTGGTCTGGTTCCACCAAATATACAATACGGTGGTGCCCCGACAAATCTCTTTTCTATTAACTTTAACTCTGCTATCTTTCCACCCTTAGTAGGTGCTACCGCAGCCGTCGCCTCTGGCTTAGTAGGGGCTGTGTGTCGCACCTTCTTCAACAGCAATATGTTCGGGCTCTTTTCTAACTTCAAAAATATATACTGGAACACAACATCAACAACTGCTCCAGCCCCATTCCCCGGTGTTTCAGCACCACCCGGCTACGTGAATGAGATTCTTGTTGTCAATCAGTTTTACAAAAACGTGGTAACTCTGAGTGCTACAACAGTTAATAACACTCAGTTGTCTCAGTATCCATACTGGGTTGTAACTCAAGACTTCCAGTCAAATGACTCGCTGTGGTCGCCCGTAGGGTCTATTGTTTTCACATCTACACTGCTACCGGTAAAGGCTGAGGCTACGGGTGCCCCGGTTGTGCTGGGCGACGGCAACTTAGGCTTCTCAGCCCCTACAGTTCAGTCTGCTTTTCAGCCTATCATCACAGACATTAGTCTGGATACCTCCTCTGGAGGGGCTGCTGCCTACCGCCAGTTTATCTACTACGCACCCTCAGCAGAGTACCGTCTCACTGATTTCTCAGCAAGTCACCAAGACATTAGAAACATTGACATACAAGTCTATTGGAAGAATCGTCTGGATAACCAGTTGTATCCTATTAATATGTTTAACCTCACAAACGTATCCATCAAGGTTATGTTTAAAAAAAAGCAGATGGGCTCAGATAAGTAGGGCTGATTTTTTATAGATTTTCAAAACGGGCTGAACTTCACCCCGGTTTGACATTCCTACAAAAAAATAGTGGTTATAAATATACAAGATGAGTGCCGACATTGAGAAGTTAGCGGTCTTTGACTCACGCATAGTCCAGTCCCGCCCCAAGTATGCGGTTGAGAAAGGTGCTTTGTCCCTCACTAACGCCCCCTTTAACGCCATTGCTGCCTCATCCTCCCAGCACACCTACAACATCTACGTTCCCTCTGAGAACGTGTTTGTTGATAGGGGTCTTGAGTGGTCTTCCACTGTATCTATGACATTCACAGCCACTCTGGCTCAGATTAACATAGGTCAGGCTGTAGCCGTAGCGGGTCGTGATTGGTCTCTTTGTGCCTTCCCTCTCAACTCTCTCTGCTCTACCCTAACTGCTACCATTAACGACACCACAGCCGTTATTAACTCCCAAGACGTTCTAAAGCAAGTGCTACGCTTGACTGACTACAAGAAGAATCGCCTACAGAGGACTTGCCCCACTATGCTTGACAAATACGCCTACTACGCTGACGGCAACGGCTCCATCAACAGCCCTATGAACGGCTATGAATCTGCTTGTGATAACTCTGAGGTGCCTAACGGTGCTTTCAGCCAAGTAGTCTATACTGACCCCTTAGGCAATGCCCTTGGAACCGCCTCCCCGGCTTATGTTGGAGCAACCTACGACGCTGTGGGTGGTGTCCCTACTCAGTCCGCCCTCACCGTAGCCGGTGTAGCCCAGAACATCTATTTTTACTTCAGAAGCACTGAGAAACTCGTATTGTCCCCCTTTGTCTTCAGCGACTGTCACGAATGGGATACTGGTCTCTTTGGTATCAACAACATTCAGTTGATTATGAACTTACAACTACCTACCCGCCTTGTCCGTAACAACCCCGCTAACGGTTGTGTCATCCCCACGGCGTCAGTTCAGTTCCTAAACGCCGGTCAGAACAACAGCCCCTTTGTGAATAGCGTAGTCAATGTCCAGTTCTTGACCCCCAGTCTTGACGTGCCTCTACCACCCAAGAGCGTGGTGCCCTATATGGAGTTCCCCCGTTACATCACTCAGTATCAGAACGGCACAATCCAGCCCGGTGCTGTAGGACAGATTGTTTCTCAGACTATCACCCTACCTCAGATTCCCGACCTTTTCATCATCTACGCTAAGCCTTCCTCACAGACTATCCAAGAGGGTGATTGGTTGTTCCCCATTGCTACCCGCCTTGATGGCTTTTCTAACCCTCTCAGCATTAACTTTGATAACTTCTCCGGTCTTTTGTCCTCTGTGACCACGGAGCAGTTATACGCAATGAGTGTGAAAAACGGTGTAGATTTGGACTACAACCAGTGGATTGGTCTGGGTAAGTCTCAAGCCTCCGCAGCCCCCGTGTCTGCTGGTGCGACTGGTGGTAACGTAGCACTATCTGGCTCTTTGCTCGTGTTGAAGCCTTCTCAGGATATCACCCTACAGACCGGACAAGCCCCCTCCCTTGTAGGTAACTTCACCTTCCAGTTCTCCCTACAGTTGAAGAACAACTCACGCGTAGCACAGACTCCTCAGTTGTATGTAATCACTGCTAACTCTGGCTTCTTTGAGTCCATCCGGGGCTCAAGCAGAATCATCAAAGGTGTGCTGTCCGAACAAGACATCATCTCAGCCCCCTTGGCTCCTATGGGAACCACAGACCAGTTACAGCGTATGGTCGGCGGTGCTGGTTTTATGAGCCGTATGGCTAACGTCCTTTCTAAGGCTAAGGACATCTACCAAGCAACTAAACCCGCAGTTTCTGCTGTAAGGGGAATGCTCCCCGGTGAGGGAATGGCGGGTAAGATTAAGGGTGCTCTTGGAGCAGTAGGCTACGGCACTGGTGCTGGAACGGGTGCCGGAACCGGGGCGGGAACCGGTGCTGGTCGCAGTCGCCGTGGTATTGAAGCCCGGCTAATGTAGATTTAACAATCTTTCTAATATTTGTTTTTGGCGTTTATACACATCAAAAAAAAATAGTGGTTATAAATATACAAGATGAGTTTGTCGCAGACGCTTGACAAATCTAAGGTCGTCCAGAACGTAGTGCTCAACAACGCCGTCCTTGGTGGTGCTTCCGGTGTTACCACCTCAGCCGTTAATGTAGATAACGCTTCGTCTCTTGCTGCTGTTCAACTTACGACAAATGCCGGGTCTGGGCAAGTTCAACTTTTTGACCCCGCTGGTGGTAGATATGTAGTTCAGTCATATGTCAATAACCAAGGAGTTACCAATTATGTTGCTCCTCAGTGGAATCCAACACTCAACTACAACAATCTTCAAGGTTATATTGTAGTTTATGGTGTCAATACATCACCCCCCGGTGTCTATGCTAATAACTTGTTTGAAGCCTATGTGGTCCCACCCGCATCTACAGTTGTAGGAACACCTCCTACAAGCACCGCTGCCCCATACCCAGTCGGCGGTCCTACACCAAACTCCGGCTGGATTCTATGTAGGGACGCTGCCTTTTTTGGAGGTGCTGCCGTTTTAGATAATAATGGTTCAATCGTCTGTGAGCAGACCATTATCGGTGCTGGGAGACCCGGAACAAAGAACTTTTTCGGCGGTGGTGGTGCTTCTTTATCTGGTAGTTCCCCCCGTGGTGTAACTATTGCCGAGTCTGATATTACCACAGCCAGTGGTAACAACGGTGCCTTGCTTGATGTAGCCGGAACTCTACAGGCTGACGGTATTTATTTACACAACACAGACCAGAGCCTTTCCCCCGCTTCCAGTGCTAACGCAGCGTTTGATGCTGGAACTACTTTTAACATAGGAACTAACTACACTTGGTCTCCTACTGGACCCGGTGCTTCTACTTACCACTGGGATGCTGGTGTCCCCGCTGGTGTCCCCGGTCAGACTACACTCACCGGTCCAGCATTGTCAATGGCGTTTGACCCTCAGTGTATAATGATGGTTCAGCGTAAATACACTGCCGGAACATACGCAGCGGGTAATCTCTGTGTTGATTCTAAGACAGCAACAACAATTACCATTTCCAGTCGTGACCCCGCTAACTCCAACCTTCTAATTACTGCCGACTTGTCTCCATTTGAGTGGATTTGCTTTAACCCTAACTGGGCGACCTAACTGAACGAGTTAAAAAGACAAATATATTATGTAAATGTAAGAATATGAGCGATTCTACCTCTCACATTGCTACCTTTACAAGAACATTCAACCCACCCCCCGGTAAAACTATTAAAAGTTGGACTATGTTTAGAAATGGAATCAAAACAGTTGAGTTCTGCCCTCATATGAGGTTTGAGGCTGTCTGTAAGGACTGTAATCCTACCAAGGATAATTTACCCCCTATTAGTAGCAAGGATTGTCCGTTAATCACAGACTGTTCTGGAAGCGTATTAGTTTCTCTGCTTCAGAAGTCTGATAAGACCGAAGACCCTTGTGTATTCACCGCTGATGAAGTCTCAGACCGTGTGAGGGAACTAACCTTGTCCCCCGGTATTAACTAATGTAAGCCTCAGCGGGTTATATATATATGATTCCATAGTATGGATTTGTATGTAAGGTCTGAGTCGCATCACAAAAAATTGAAATGAGTTCGTCCCCTTCCAGCCGTCTCAAAGATAACTCAAAGAAAGTTATCCAATAAAGCAAAATGCCTTCTATCGGTGATAAGATAACCTACCCTTGGGCTGTGGAGAAGAAGGGCACGACGTATTGTGCCTCATCAGAGTTGATGGCTGACGACGGTAAGAACCGCCCTATCAAGCACACGCTCTGTAACGGCACAGAAATCATTCAAAATACAAAGGGCGACAACCGTGACTCGTGGTGGTTGTGGCTGGAGGTCAAGCGTGAAAACAAGGCTCCCTTTGTTCCTAAGGGGGCTGAGAAACCCGCCGGTGATAAGCCCGTCAAGGCTAAGACAGAAAAGAAAGAGAAGAATACGATTGATGAGCCTACTGACGCGGTCAAGGTGAAGACCAACCACTTAGGCACAAAGGGTAAGGTTCCAGAGAACGTGTGGATTCCTAAGGTTCGCTACGATGAGTTGCTACAGATTGAGAAAGACCACAAGCGGTTGCTGATTGAGAGTCTGGAGTTCCACGACAAAGCAGAGGGGGCGGGTAAGGAGCAATGTGAGCACTGTAATCACTACCACAAGTCAGAGGAGATTTATGGTTGCTGGACTGAAGGCTGTGAGGGTGAGGGCTGTGGAGAGTGCTTAGATGAGGAGGGCTACTGCCCCGGCTGTGTAAAGGAGATGAAGGAGGTGTTTGAGAAGCACAAGGGTAAGGCGGGGGTTGTGATTGTAAAGACTCTGGTAGAGGAGAAACTGGATGTGGAGGAGGCTGAGGAGGAGGCTGAGGAGGCTGAGGAGGAGGCTGAGGAAGAGGCTGAGGAAGAGGCTGAGGAAGAGGCTGAGGAAGAGGCTGAGGAAGAGGCTGAGGAGGATGAATGCCGTGAAAATAAGAAATACAGTGAGTTCTAAGGGGGTACCCTTGTAAAATGAAAAAATCAGAAATCTAAAAATCCGGGGGGAAAGGGGAATGGGGGGGACTTTTTCCACGGAAACGACTCTAAGAGAAAATGTCAGCCCGAAACCCCAAACCCCCCGGCTTTTTTTGAAAGATGTATCTATATTTAACTTTTGAAACTTTATTACCCGCTAAATGCTTAAATCAGCCCCTAATTAAAATAGAAACACTCAATATAGAAGATGCTAATCAATCGTGTCAGACCCGGTTTAGCAAGAGCCAGAGCCCGTGCGATTGAGGAGGAAGATGAACGCTATAATCCTATCCGCCCCAGCAATGGAAATGTATCTATGAAGGGCGGTGCTGGTGTTAGTTCAAGCCGTAGCCCCCGCCTCAGTCTTGCTGACCGTCGTGCTATGGAGATTCAGCAACGTCACCGAACCCCCGGAACTGGAGCAACACCTACAATGGGTGTGAGTGAATATCGTGGTGGAGGCTTTTTAGGGGCTGACGGACACGGTGTGCGTAATATGGTCGGCGGTTCTAAGACTATCAAAGATATGATGGCTTCTCTACAGAAAACACGTGGTTTTGATGAAAGCCAGAATGTAGGAGTAAGTGATATGCTTAGTCAAGTCCGTAGAATGGCTAGCCCCTCCAGCCCCAGAAAGCGTATGCTAACCCCTCAGTCAGAGCAGAGCGTTGTTCTAAAACAAGCCCCGCCTTTGAAGCGTGGTCGTGGTGGAGCAACCCCTTCTATGGGTGTGAGTCAGTTTAGGGGCGGTGCTAATGAGAATCTATTGTTGAATATGACTAATGTAGCCCAGACTGGTCCATATGAGGGTCAAGGGCGTATGCGTGGTGGAAAGCATATGCGTGACGGTCACGCCCTCAGTGCTCACCTAATGAAGACTCTGGGTAAGGCTAATCACCGTCGTCTAATGGGTGGAATGATGGCTCATTGTCACGGCTGTCACGGTGGAAACTGGTTCACAGATGCCTTTGCTAAGGTTAAGAATGAGTTTGTGAATCCCGATAGTGTATTACGCCGTGGTGTTTCTGACGCAGCCCAGAAGACCGGTCACGAATTTACTGACCCTAACTCCATTCTACGTGGAAAGGTGCTACCAGAGGCTGCTAAATATGCGACCTACGCAGCCCCCGTGCTGGACGTAGCGGGAACTGCTGTAGGTCTCCCCGGTGCTGGAACAATGCTAAGCCGTGGATTGTCAGCAGCCCAGATGGCTAATCAAGGTGCTAAGGCTGTAGGATTAGGGCGTGGTGGTAAGAAGCGTAGAGCCCCCGCTGGAGCAAGTGATGGTCGTCGCAAACGTGCTGAGATTGTGCGTAAGGTGATGAATGAGCGTGGTGTCAAGATGATTGAGGCGTCCAAGATTGTGAAGGCTGAGGGACTTTATTAAAACACGCTGTATTTTAAATGTGTCATTTAAATATACAGTATGGCTGCGGTAGCAATGGTAGTAGGCGAAAGCGATGACCTTCAGTTAGGATTCCCCTCAGCGTATGAGAGTAACTACGCAGCGAAACAAAAGCCTCAACGTGCGTTTCCAGAGTATGGGGGTATGGACTATAGCCCGTGGGCGGGTGATGATTTACAAGCACAATGGCACAATCAGAAACTACGTGACGCCCAGTATATGAGTGGGGCTAAACTACAATCCACACAGATGTCTAACAAAAGGGCAAATCAATCACCACACGGTTTCTACAGAATGCCTAAGGCTGTGCTGGGTCAGCGTAAGTTTGCTAACCCCAGCAATGGAGCATACTTAGTGAGTCCGGGTCGTGAGAACTACGCGTCAGCACCATTTCATTTTAGCACAGCACACGCAGAACACAGAGCACCACTGGAACCAGAGGAGACTGGTGCGGGTCACTGTTGTGATACCTTCCGTGGTGGTGTATTGCGTTCAGCAGCCGGTCAAGTACACGGACATAATATGCTACTGGCTCGTGTGGGACAACTCAACGCCATTGATGAGGCTAAGCAACAGTTTGATATGATGGGGATGCTACAGCCCGGTCAGACATTACCAGCACAAGCCCCCTTTGTGGATTCACTACAGAATCTATCTACTGACGTTTCAGCCCCTATTACCGTCAATCTGGGTCTTCAACGTGTGGTGGATTTGCTTATGGGCGAAGACATTCTCAACAATCAAGAGTCTGGCTTCCGCTCAGCCGACTCAGTCTTCTCAGAAACCCGTGCTGTGCTAAGCGGTGTTCTTGCTACGGGCGTGTCAGCAACTGTATCAGAAATGAGTGATACTCTGGGTCTAATCCAGCGTATTGAGGGTCTGCTACAAGCAACACTGGAATCTGATAGCGATGATGTGTATATGGACGAATACGCTAATAAACAAGCACAAGCCACATACATTACGCTACAAGAACTCTATAAGAAACTCAACACCTATCTGACGCGTATGATAGCAAGTGCTAACCTACAGCCCAGAGACCGTGAGACCCTTGCCCGTTCATTGGTTAAGTCTCTGGGCTTTGCTAAGTCTCTCAACGTAGCACAAGGACGCTCACGTGAAGTCCTTGCTCTGGCTGAACGCAGTGGAACAGCACAAGGACGTCAAGATGCTATTAATGCTGGAGCAATGGGTCAGTTTGACCACGACTCTGACCGCCGTGAGGATACCGAACACGGCTCACGTCCTTCTGGACCCAGTGATGCTGAGTGGGGCGACGAACAACGGGCTCAGTTTGGATGGCGGTCTGGTGAGTATTACCCCACAAACGGACGAAGCGTAGGCTGGTTCGGTGCTGATGAGGGTGTGGTGGATTATGGTGAGTCTCCAGAAGACGCTCTACAAGATGCCCGTGAGCCTTTGCTAACTGGTAATGAAAGGGCTGAGTATCAGTCTCTACGCTCCCGCTCATTACCCAGCGTTCGTGGAACACCCACAGCAACCTCAGCAAACACTGACGCACC
>Ga0114975_10002523_pt1 | contig 12517 bp, 13 predicted proteins | sample S_130626_EF_Meta_FD_87031 | JGI IMG/M metagenome (GOLD analysis project Ga0114975, IMG submission 87031) | Freshwater microbial communities from Lake Simoncouche, Canada to study carbon cycling - S_130626_EF_MetaG | ecosystem: Environmental > Aquatic > Freshwater > Lake | place: Lake...
AATTGGGTCGCCCTTTGATTTACAGTTGGCACACTTGCCACATGAGGTCCCTTTTACACATACCTTCTTAGCCTGAGGGAAATCTCCAGACTCGCTATAACACTCTACGTCCCAAAATGCGTGAACAAAGGGCGCAGTCAGCATGGCAGGAGGCGCGTCGGCGGGTGACGCAGATGTCCAAGCACACCGAATTACTGTGCCTGAATCTGATTCAATCTCGTCGCCGTCTGCGGTAATCCAGCCACATGGATTACAGCTGCGCATGTGAAAGAAACGGAGCATAGGGTCAATATTGGATTCGTAGACATCGAGAGGCTTGCCGCGATTCACGGAGAAACATGGGCGTTGTTTGTCATCTAGGAAGAGTTTACGCACTTCGTAGAAGGCTGCTAGGGATTGGAAACTGATGCGGAGGAAACGTGAGGTCTTTCCGCCATTGTAGCCATAGAGTTCTTTCTTGTACTCTACCTTGAATTCCATCATATCCATCGATACTCTCTTCTTCTGTCGCCCGAGCCTTGCCACAATTTCCTTTGCGACTGACTCGTGGGAGTGGAGAGTAGGTGGATAACTTACATAGAAGAATGGGCGAAATCCGGTAATATCAATGCGGGCTGACTCGCCTGTGGGGGTCATTCCGAATAAGTGAATTACCATTGTAGCGCCCTGCTGGAGATTGGCCTGGGGCTTTCGCTTGGGCTCGTCATATTCACTATCATTGTCTGACTCTGCGTTGAAATACTCGATTTCAATCATGTCGTCTTCGATGACACAACGCTCATCACGACAGACAGAGTCGTAGATATGAAATAGTGCCATGGGTACTTGGCTATTAGAAGTTGATTGGAGGGTCAATTTTTAGTGGAGCGCTTCCTTGTATTGCGAAACAGACGCCTCAGCTGCTTGAATAGGCCACCACGTTGGGGAGCTGCCTGTGGGGTTGGCATATAGACTATGCCTTCAGGAGTCTTTGATAATTGATTCCGTAGCTCTGCGTTAGCCTCTTGATTTGCTTGTAGAACTTCTTCAGTGGGAGCTACGGTAGTCGCTGGTACGTTAGTCGCGGGTACGGTAGCAGGTACCTTTGTAGGAGTTAAATTTAATAGACTCTTGACGTTAATTTGTTCACCATTCTTCGCGGAATTGATAATTTCAGAGACCATTCTGGAATTAGGCGCATTGTTGGCACGTACATTCTTGGCAGCCACATTCTTGGCTGCCATATTTGTAAGAGACACATTTACAACGCGAACCATCTCTTCTTCTGTGCGTGGTGTAGGCATAGCATTCGTAATTCCTTCCGGTCCCATAAATGTTTCCGCATCCCCTTTTTCATTCACTACAATGATGGAAGGCAGATAATTGAACTTTGTCCCAGATAAACTAGTCTTAGAAACCATATCATCTCGCACTGCTATACGATTATGAATAGCCCCCTTCTTACACATAGGCCCCCATACATTTTTCATGAACTTCTTACATGCTCCGCACCATTCTGCGAAGACTAGGACAAATGTTACTGAGCCATTTCCAAGCATACCTTCTAACACGGGTACTTTGGATATAGAATCAATACGAGGTACTGAATTCTTTAAACGCCGAGTACCTTTGTTAGCTGGCGCCATCTACTTACTAGTATAAAAACTATAGTAGATGGCTTCATTAACGGGCGCGGCAATGTTACAGCAAAATGCCACGTATACGACATATGTGTATGTTATCATTGTTATGTTAGCAGGACTTGCTATTTATAAATCACCGAATGCTATAACATTGCTATCTATATTCGCAGTTCTTTCGCTGACATACTATGTATATTATGGATTATGGAGATACATTCCAAAGTAATCCCAAGCTAAAACACATACACTTGTAGATATGAAGAAATATATACTTCTTCTGGTGGCTCTCGTGGCAGTTACCGCACTTACAATACTGTATAAACAAATTCCTAGCAAGATTCCTATTCCTCAAGGATTTACTGACGCATCGAATAACCTTGTTTCCGGGACTAGCCTAGAACGCAAGGGTCAAGGCGATAGACAGGCTCAAGGCGATAGACAGGTACAAGCTGATGCCAGCAATAACCAACTCATGCCACCTTTTTCAACGCCTTCCATTGATAGCCTAGATGATTACGAATATAACATGGTCTTTGGAAATGAGAATGACAGGGAAATAACTAAGACAACTCGTGATACACTCATGTCGCAATATCCGATGGATTGGTCTGTACAGCCATCTAGCTCTGAGCTATTTGCGCAGGGTCTAGCAGCCTATAAAGAAGGATTTGCGACAAGCGCTCAGAAGGACACAAATCAGGGCCTGCCATCTCCGTATACAGTAATTGACGGCAGTAAATTCCTGCCCCCGGATTTACAGGGTGCCGAGGGGAAGGAGCGTGATATCTTACAAACCTATGTTCCTAAGAATCCTCAAAGCTTGACTACGTATGATGCGGCAGATGCGAAAGAACTCGTTGAAAAACTCTACGCTGCGAAAGGGCTTGTCGCAGATATGAAAGAAACAGGGAACAATGTCTTTACTATTACAAGCGTGAGGTCTGCCACAGAAAAGCCGGTATTTGATGATGAACAGGCATTAACCAGTTCTACGGCGGTTCCAAGTGCGGGAGAAAATACGATTGTTGTGCCTACGATTCCTTCTCAGAATCAAATGGATGGCTTAGACCCATTTTTCACACCTGGAGAAAAGACACGTGATGGTAAATGGGATTATACTCGCTGGACGCCTGGGTTAGAAAGAGCCTTTGCTCCTACTATGCCAATCAAAGAATGGTACTAAGTAGAGAATGGCTAGTACTGAAGAGCTAGAGAGACGCGTGGCTAATCTGACATCCAAGCTAGTAAATCTGAAAGGAGAACTAAATCCAAAGGCTCCTATGACCCATGCGTATTATGAGGGTTTACGAGCTCAACTTCAGGAAGTTCAAAATGAGTTACGCAGCAAAAATGCTTTATATAAAAATAATTTAGGAGGAATTCCAATTAATACTAGTATATACAATGAAAATCCTTCTACAGAAAGGGAATTAATAGATGCTACGAATATTGGTAAAGCATTTCTCGAAAAGATTCGTAACGGGACTTTACGTGACGAAGATGTCGATCTACTTAGAGAAACCGAATCTAAAATAAGAAATTTATTACAGAAACATAACAGTACTCGTAACACTTCAACACAAGGAGGTGCACTACGCAAATACAAGTTCCCACGTCGTTTTAGCAAGAAGTATTGTATGAAGACATCTTGTAAGAAAATGGGATTTACTCAACGTGCTTCTTGCCGTCCTTATAAGAATTGTTACAGCAAGACTCGTAAGAATCGTAAGAATCGTAAGAGTAGCAAGGCTTATAGGAAATAAATCCTTATATATCAATGACTTCTACCGAAGCAAAACCAATTCGACTCGATGACCGCGAGCATTCGCTTATAGCGCTTTTACCATCTGCCACAGTAGCACACCTTCCTGTGGGAGATATTTGGATAGGATTAGATGGCGACGAGATTATGAAAAATGGTATTCTCATTGAACGTAAATCGGTGGCGGATCTTGAAGCCAGTATTCTCGATAATCGCTACCGAGAACAACGGAGTAGACTAATGGCATATGCGACTGAGAAAGGTTCTCATGTTGCGTATATCATTGAAGGCTTCTATGCTCCGCGATTTACCAGTAAGTTATCGCACGAAGCTCTACAGAAACACTTGACGAGATTGGCATTGCGGTATCATATAACAGTATTTCATACCACGGGTCATCACGGAACAGTTGACCTCTGTAATCTACTGGCTGAGCAAATTGTATCAGACCCGACAACATTTGAACAGCCGGCAACGATGACATATATTGAAACACGGGGGAATACGAGACAGGGAAATACGGATGATCCGAATGTATTTGCCGCAAATGTGCTAATGTGCTCACGTGGGATAAGCGCAACAGGTGCTACGGCATTACTCGCAAAATTCGGAAATCTTACAGGAGTATGGAATGCCACGAAAGAGGAGTTGGCTGCTACGCCATTTGGTAAGAAGTCATTTGGCGCAGTGAAAGCAGAAAGATTGTATACACTCTTACACGGCCCATAAATCTGCTAATACATTTCCAATGGCAGGTGGCTGAGTGCGACGTAAAGAGAGTTGCTGTTGTGGCTGCCATGGCTGCATCTGCTGCCTTTGCTGCGCTTGCATCTGCCCCTGCTGCCATGGCTGCTGCGCTTGCGCCTGCGCCTGCTTATACAACGAATTCTGAGCCTCCCGCCCTGGCCCAGGTTTATCCATTGTCTGTAAAAACGAAGGAGGAGGCTGATACTCTGACGCACTACGGAGCGGTGCTACAGCTCCTGACCCAAAAGGACTTCCAGAAGAAGGCAATATACTAGTCAATGTATCAACATCTTGACTGTACGTAACCGTCTTCTGCGACGCCCCCTTTTTCTTCTGAGACCCACCTTTCGGCAACGGCAAGGTAGGAGAAGCCGCAGGAGGAGGCATCATTGCCAGCATAATTGGATTCTGTTCCATCAAATACTGGCCCTCATGGTGTCTCCATGAAATGAATAATAGATTCGGCCATGTAAATTTCACCTCAAATCCAGTTTGCCGTAATTGAAAGACAATATAGACAATACAATCTTCCATATCCAATTTAGGCAATCCTAAAATGAAGGGCGGAACATTATAAATAATAGAAGTTGTACTCCCGGGTAGCTGGGATGACGCATAGACCCGATGATAAATCTGTTCAAGAAGCGTATTGTAAGCTCTCAGGCGAGCATAATCTCGTTTCTGACGACGGTCATATAAATCTTTCGGTTCAAGGCGCGGGACTTCAATCACATTCTTCCGTTTATAGTCCTGCCAATAAGGCCCAGACATCTATAAACGCTAAACCTTTTGTACAATCACATGCTAGCGCATCACACACACCCCTACTTCGTATTCCGCCACGACGAATCGCATTATGCGGAGGAGGGATGCGGTGTATAGCGCACGTCGGTGTAATGAAAGCACTTCAGAAAGCCAACCTCTTACACAGCGTCGTAGAAATGATAGGAATATCAGGGGGTGCTCTATTTGCTCTTCTCTACATACTTGGATATACACTTCATGATATAGAAAGACTAAGCCTTGAGTTTGATTTCTCCATATTACGAAATATCGATATCGAAATGGCATGTATGTTTCCTATAACATTTGGATTAGACACAGGAGAAACATTGAGTCGCCTCGTAGAAACTATTCTGAAGCAAAAAGGATTTTCCGCATCCACAACATTTGCCGCCTTGGCAGAACGGTGTCCTATTCGTTTTCGCTGCTATGCCACGGAAATTCAATCCTCTACTATTCGTGAATTTAGCGTGACGAAAACGCCTTCTATGACTGTACTTCTGGCTGTGCGTGCTTCCATGTGTTTACCTTTCTTATATATGCCTATACGTGATCCGAATTCAACAGATATTTTAATGGATGGAGGAGTATTACATAATTTACCGATTGCGTTTATGAATCCTGAAGAAGTTGCTGAAACATTTAGTATACAATTTATGGAAGGCAAGACAAATCCTTCAACCGAAGAGATTGGAATGTTTGATATGTTTCGATATATTTTTAATAGCACAATACGAATGAAGGAAATTCCCTATAATGGTATATATCCTGATAATTTACTGAGAATCCCTATTGGAAATGCGGAAACTGCGGTATCATTCGAACAAACGGTGGAAGAAAAATCCGCATGTATTGCCATAGGAGAACAAATTGCCACTGAATTTTTACAAAAAAATCACAGAGTCTTGCCGAAACGTAGATTTTCTGCTGCTTAGAGTGGTCTAAACCCGCATACTTCTATACTATAGAATGTATGTTTTCAACGAGAATGATGTTAGAAATGACTATGAAAATTGTTCTATTGAAAAGCAAACGTATCTAAATGGTCTAAAACAAATTGTTATCGATTCTAAGAGTTCTCTGGAAGGCAATTCTTTCTATGTTCACGCATCTCTGAATATTTATCCAGAGCTGTATACAAAGCAGCTGAATCTATTTTGGTGTGGTAAACAGGCGGTTACTAAGATGTGTGAGATTGGATTTAATGCGGGTCATTCTTCTATGCTCATGCTACTGGGAAGAGACAAGTCTCCAATTGAGTTTACCGTGTTTGATATTGGCCACCATCTTTATACAAGGCCTTGTCTGGAGTATCTGAAGACGAAGTTTCAGAATGTGGCGTTTGAATATATCGAGGGCGATTCTACGGTGACAATGCCTAGTTGGATTGAGAAGAATCCTAGCTCTGTTGGAGTATATGACGTAGTTCATGTAGATGGAGGGCATTCTGAGCATTGTATCAAGAATGATATGAAAAATGCGGATAGTCTCGTAAAAGTAAATGGAATTGTTATTATCGATGATACGAATTATGATTATATCAATGGATATGTTGATTCATATGTGGCAAGTGGAAAGTATAAGGAGCTGGGTGTTCTACAGACAAAGGGATATCCTCATAGAATTCTTCAAAAGATTCTATAATTGGATGGGTGATAGGAAATATATACTATACGATATTATATATGGTATAGTCTATAGTACAGTTGTAAAAATGGATTTAACGCCTTGATGTGCGACGACGGTTGCTGCGGCTGCTGCGACTGCTGCGACGACCACGGCTGCGACCACGCCGACCACGTGTTAGGCGACGACCGCCAGAGGAAGATGCGTTACGAATTCCTTCGTTAAGAAGTTTTTGAATTAGCGTAAAATTTGTCTTATCTGTTTTACCTTCATCATATTTGGGCTTAATTACTATATAGTGTTCTTTTGGAATTTCATCCTTCATTAAATGGTGCGGAAAATCATCAAAAAAGAAAACACGATTTTCTAAATTATCAGATGGTTTTCCTATTTCCTCTAACATATTTTTAACATCTTCTAGCCCCTTACGAAGGTTTCCTGTACACATAAATCCTGTACCTGTATTAAATGGGGGTTGAATCTCTCTTCCATGTGTATAGCTGTTTGTTCCCTCTATTTTATCACCGATATAGATACAGTCGAAAATAGGTCTAGTAACGGGAGTCTGTATCTTATTATAAAACCTATGTAATTGTTCTGCTATATATTCTACAAATGGCATACTTGGATTATTTGTCAATAAAAGAATTGCCGAAACAACCCCCTTTTCTCTAGCTTTTACAGCTGTATATAGTATTTCTAGGGCCTTTGCATTATACATAGTAATTGGTTTAAGAGGATTAAGTTCAAAGTATTTCTGATATCTAGAAGGATCTCTATCTCCGATTCCTATCAATGTTTGATCCAAATCCCATACTAATACGAGTTGTGTAGATGGTGTTCCATTCGTAGCATTTGAAGATGAACTACTCGCACCCTCAGTCGACATCTACTATAGTATCGCTACTTATAGATTTGCCTCTAGCCAGCTCTTCCATCCATCAGGTGTCCTATCACCGTCAAATTCTTGGGTGCTGCCATTGGCACGCTGAAGCATAAATGTCGGAAACCCTTTTACATTCATCTTCTTGATTTGCTCAGGATTCTGGTCGGCCTCTACCATATTCAAAAATACGGTCTTAGAGCCAACACTTATGGACTTCTGCTCACTCCACTTTTGGAATACGGGCTTTACTGTCTTACAATGAGGACACCAGTCTGCGTAGTAAAATGTAAAAGAGTCTGTGCCTTCGCTACTAAATCCCTCCATCGGGGCACATCGTATGTAACGGAGTAGTACGAGGATAGCAAGGATAGCAGCGGCAACGCATAGAACCTTCTTAGTGGTAGAGCGCATCTATATAGTTTAGAGATTATCGCCTGCGAATGCTTGGCTTCTCCGCGAATGCGGTGCTTATACTTAGCGAACTCTTAATACAGAGAAGTTGATTTCCATTGTCATCAGTCCATGTAATAGTTGTTTGTAGTGACCCAGATAGACCTGATGGCGCAATAAGACTTGAACTACCGTCATGCTCGCCTGGAGCGAGCGGGCATACGATGGAATCACACAGATTTGTTAGACTAGGCTGAAAGGGGATGAAATTATATGTGACTGCGGTCTTAACAGTTCCGGCTTCTACTGCCTCAAAACTCGTATATTTCAGGGTAAGTGATACATTCTGGCCGCTGGTAACATATGTGGCAGGCGATTGGTCTAGCTGGGTAATTGTGAATTTGCTATTGATTCCGCAGTTACTAACTGCCGCATGGGAGAGGGTAGAAAAGGCTACGAGGATAAGGAAGTTCATTCTAGTGACTTATACTACGTGGCCGGCTGTTTCATTTTTTAGCGGTGGCGTGAGGCCTCAGAACCAGGGTCCCTAGAAGCCTAAACTACAAGAAATCTCTACTAGTATGGAAGAACGCATCGTCTTTTCGGCCGGCGAATGGATTTCCGTGCCGATTCCGATTGGATGTGACCCCGCATGGACATCGGCAGATAGTTGGGTCTATGCTGCTGCATGGGCATCGGCACGTCGTTCTGGCCATACTCCCGCGAAAGCTTCCGTGCTCGCAGAAGCAATTGTGTATCGTCGTCTGTACCCAGGTATCCAATACGAGGTTTCCATGGAAAAGGATATTTCTTGTCTGTTTACATAGATGCCTAGCGTCACACTCACTATAACATGTGATACGCCAACACTGGAAGATATATCAGGATCTGCCCAACAAGCTGGGCTTCGTGTTACTCAATTATCACCCATAAAACTGTATATGTATTCAGATGATTATAATAATATTACAAAATGGTCTTCTTCATATGACGGCGTAGAAGGCATTACAGCAGTATATAGTCGAATTTCTCCCCCTAGCTATCATCAACGGGTTTATATGCCAGTGAATGATGTATCTGGAGATACAGTAAGGCCATATAATTTCCAACCATATTACACCGCTTCTACATCCTATGCTCCAAACCCAGTCAATGATGTATCTGGAGATACAGTAAGGCCATACAAATTCCAAGCATATAACACAGCTTCTATACCCTATACTTCAACCCCAGTGAATGATGTATCTGGGGATACAGTAAGGCCATACAAATTCCAACCATATTACACAGATTCTAGATCCTATCCTCCAAATTCTTATTTTAGAAGTCAATCCTGGTTTACATCATCTGATTTAGCAAGTATTTATAAATTTCCTACTCCTGACCCAAATCTCCCTGTAGTTATTGGAATTGTCTCATATGGTTCTACTATATATGGCACAATTGATTCTCAAGGTCTAGTCTTAAGTGGAGATTTTCATAATTATCTTACATTAATTGGAATTCCTACAAATTTACATCCAAAACTTATTGTTGTAAATACAAATGGAAGTCCTGTAACTCTTCCTCCTGTTCCAGGAGGATTTGATTCTAGTAACATTGAATCAACTATCGATGTATGTATGGTTGGAGGTGCTTGCCCAAGTCCAAATGCTACAATTATTTTATATATTAATTCGAATGAACCTACTAACTATGCATATATGAATAAAATACTAAATGTTCCTGTTGTTTGTCACGGAGTATCCTATTTACCTACTATAGTATCTATATCATATGGTAGTGGTGAATATGCTGGAAATCAAGATATTATAAATACAAATAATTTATTTCAGACTGCTACTACAAATGGTGTGAATATATGTGTCGCATCTGGTGATTTTGGCGGTGTTAGCTGGCCAGCTACGAGCCCGTATGTAGTTTCTGTTGGCGGAACAACTCTAACATGTCCTAATTATATATATGATTCTTCTACAACAGAGGTAGTGTGGAATCAGGGAAATGGTCAAATAACTGGTGGAGGATATAGTAGTTTATTTACTAAACCATCGTATCAGAGTGGTATTCCTGGCACTATGCGGGCGATTCCTGATATATCACTTATGGCAAATTCTAAAATTATAATATCATACTCTGGGGCTGCAAATGCTCCACAGAATCTATTAATCACAGGTGGAACAAGTGCTTCAGCACCGTTAGTTGCTGCATTCTTGGCATGTATAAAACCTAAGGTATTTATTAACCCAATATTATATACAGCTGACTCACGGTGTTTTCATGATATTACATCTGGAAATAATATTACTGGAGGGGTTGGTTATTATGCGGGAGTTGGGTATGATCTTTGTAGTGGTTGGGGAACAATTGTTGGAAATTATCTCGCGTCAGTTATCGAGCCAAATCCAATCATAAATATCAATTGTGTCATACAGTAATTAATAATCTCGTGGGAATAACATCAGACTCCAGAGGACTAGGAAGAAAAGACCTGTGTGAATAAAAAAGCCGGTGGGTGTAGGGCATCCTCCATCACTTGCGATGGTTACCCATGAACCTAGGAATTTCTGGAATAATCTATAGGTTTCTGGATTTGCGATTAAGAAGAATACGAGTGTGGTGTATGCTGCATATTTCGCTTTCAAAGCGAAATTTATAGAATACGTTGGTTTTGCTGCGCCCTCGGATGGATTCGTTTGCGTCATCTCTATATAGAGCGCAGAGCATTCATACCATCTTTCTCACGCCATTATACAGACGAGGTAAAGGAATAGTAGAGAACCCATAGAAACACCATTGCGTTCAATTGCTTCGCGCTCACTTTCCTCTAGTTCAATATCCTCTGACAGACCGTGTAAAGAATTACTCTCAGATTTTCCAGATAAACTATAAGGTAAAGAGCCGAGAATTTCTTCGAACTCGGCAGGTGGTTTACTATGAAACGATGTAGAAGGTGCGAAAGATTCTAAGATTCTTTGTTCTTCCTCTGAAAAGGTATCCGCTATGGCCTTTTGTAGACCCTCGATTTCTTCAGGGTTTACAGATGATAGACTAGTATAGATAAATGTATCCTTTTTCTGGGCTAATGCGATATCTATGAGATTGCGTAAAGTCTGGCAGACAAGAGGACGTTGGCCGACATGTTCGATGGCGCTGAGCCCCTTTTGTACAAATACCTCGCAATCAAAGGAATCCTTTTGATGTGCGCTTCCTTCGGTTAAAAGCAGAGTCATTAATAGTTCACAAAATGACTCCTTCTTGTTAAATAGATTCTTAGGAACAGGTGGTAGAGAAGATAGGATATCTAACTCCTCCTGCTTACTAGTAATCCACTCGTTGAGTGCTGTGGCGAGGTCTTTTGGTAGTTCTTTAGATGAGTTAGATTCTGTTACATTTCCTATGAGCGATTCGATAGTATCTACTGTAGGATTTTCACACTCGGTTTTACTGAGACTTTTACATATTAGCTTTAGAGTTTTTTCTGGGTCTACTACTTGCGCTAGTTCTTCTTCAAATGATTCACGCTTCCTCTGTGATTCTTCACGATACTCTTCTAGAGATTCTGGGGTTAGTGGAGTAACAGTATTATAATTTTTAAGATTCTGAATACGATTATTTTCTTCTGAGCCTCCTGCTTGCCCAGAGTGCTGCTGGGCTGCCGCTTGCGGTACTGCTGACGCTTGCCCAGAGGGCTGCTGGGCTGACGCTTGCGGTGCTGCTGACGCTTGCGGTGCTGCTGACGCCGCTTGCTGTTCCAATCTCCTCTCTAACTCAATACTACGCTCACGAAGAGAATCAAGTGCCGCACGAACATCTGTTAGCTCTTCTCCCTTATCACGCAACTCATCCAATCTAGCTTTTATTTCTTGCGCTCTTTCACGCCTCTCTTTTAAAATGTCTAATGTATGACGAATTTCAGTGATATCCATAGATACTCTAGTAATCTTATCATGCGCTACAATCAATGTGGAAAGTTGTAGAATAATATCTTCCAGTTCACGCACATATTCTTGATTCGATGTAAAATCCAGTAAATTTAGAATATCATCATAATATTTCTTAGCACCTTCTTTCCCACCAGGTAAAGTAAATGCTTTCAGTAATTCAGCTAATGGCATCACTTTATTACCTTCCTTTTTCATACGTATAAACTCACGAAAGACTTCTAGAATTCTGGCATAATCAGTATCGATAGTCGCAGGTTCTTTCATGGATAAGTCTGTTCCATAGATTATACAACGATTATCATCTTCTATGAAACGAATCATTGTATTTAATCCATATAATAGTTTGTATTTTTGTTCTAGTTCTAAATTTACCGGCGGCAAATACAGCTTGGTATAATTATAATCTTTCAATGCTAATTCACTACGATATTCTAATGATTTCTTGAAATGCTCCCAAAGCATTGTATTCCCATCAAATGTTTTCTTACATGGGATTTTCTCAATGGGTTCTAAGGGAGTATACGCAATTCGTAGCTTTGTGTGAAATTTATTGAGATTTGTAATGGTTTGTTTACCGAATATATACCGAAATAGATTTTTCATCGTGTTTTTTATAGTTGATATGTTTGGGTCATCTTCAGCTATCCATCCGAGATATAATGTATCAAATTCAGAGGATGTTAAGAATTTTTCTGGTTTCATTGCGACTTCTTCAGGGGTTGATGTCGAATTTTCCGCGGTATTGAAAGAACTATTG
>Ga0114975_10002524_pt1 | contig 12516 bp, 26 predicted proteins | sample S_130626_EF_Meta_FD_87031 | JGI IMG/M metagenome (GOLD analysis project Ga0114975, IMG submission 87031) | Freshwater microbial communities from Lake Simoncouche, Canada to study carbon cycling - S_130626_EF_MetaG | ecosystem: Environmental > Aquatic > Freshwater > Lake | place: Lake...
GCCCTGGGTCAGAAATGCCGAGAAAAGTTTCTTCCACGCATTTGACCACAACTACTTTGCCACCGACTTTCATATCAAAATGTTCTATACAAATTTACTAAATGATTATCCTACAGAGAATCCTTGGTATAGCGAACATTTAGAAGAAATTCTAAACGGTGAAGAACCAAAGATTGTACGCACAGGCTGGCCAATGGAATATTTTCAAGATACTCTTGCACCTTATAAAGGTATAAAGAAACGAGATATGATTTTGTTCCCGCATCGTATTGCTCCAGAAAAACAAGTTGAGATTTTTAGAAACTTAGCAGAACACTTACCGCAATATGAGTTTGTTGTGTGTCAAGACAAACAACTTACTAAGCATGAATATCACACCCTACTAGGCCAAGCTAAAATGGTGTTCTCTGCTAACCTGCAAGAAACACTTGGTATTAGTTGGTACGAGGGTGCAGTAGTAGATGCTATACCTATGGTGCCAGACAGATTAAGCTACAGTGAAATGGCATTTGATACATTCAAATATGATAGTGCCTGGACTGAAAGCTATGATGCATACGACTCTGCAAGACCAGCTGTATGTAATAAGATCATTCAATATATGAATCATTACGAACAGTTCTTGCCACAAGTTCGTAAACAAACGGAGGCGTTACATGAGTTTTACTTCTCAGCAACCAACTTGCTTAACAACATTAAATGATATTTACACCATTGATGTAAGTAATATGTCAATCTGTTCAACAGATACTATTACATTAACTGGGTTCAATGATAACTGTTGGAATACTGGAAATATTACATTAACTGGGCCCAGTACATGTTATACATATTCGACTGGTACCTCAGCATGTACAACTGGATTTTCAAACATAGACATGTCTAGCATATGGAATCGACAGGAGTTTGTTGATTGCATGCCAGAGATATCAAGAATCGAAGCGATGTGTAAAGAATATCCAGGATTAGCAATTGCATTTGAAAAATTTAAAACTGTCTATGCATTAGTAAAGGATGACTATGATACTCCAAAAGATCAAAGAGCAAAGCCTTAATTGGTTAGAACGCTTAGATCGTAAACGTATTATTATGGATCGGCAATGTAACGAGCCATTGTTAACTCGTTACTATTTGTTTTTAAAGGATCGCAAACGTTTTCCGTTTAATGTATTTCTACACAAGTTTCACAAAGGTGATCCCGGTGATGTGCATGATCATCCGTGGCCATATTTTACTTTGATTTTAGCTGGCGGCTATTATGAGTGGGTACTTAGTGGCAATTGTGAAGTGCGTAAATGGCGCGGCCCCGGACATTTTAGATTTTGTAGTGCTAATAGCTATCACCGAATTGAATTAAAAGAAGGTGTAACACCCTGGACCTTGTTTATGCCTGGACCACAAACAAGAGAATGGGGATTCCTTGTTAATAAAAAATGGATACATAATGACCTCTATCTCGAAGATCACAAGCAACACAGTTAGTCCCGGGGTTGGGTATTTAACATCAACCCAACTTCATTCTACTTACGGTGCTATTCCTCCCGGTGCAACCGTTGGTGGTACAGTTACTCTTAATACTACTGGACAGATTTACACAACTAATGGCACTAACGGAACAAATTGGTCTACGTCTACTCCGACTACCGAAGTATTACGTATTAATCAAAAAAATCCTCCAGAACTAGAAGTTAAAGGTCGAATGGTTATTAACGGACGAGACTTAGAAGAACGGTTAGATACGATTGAAAAAGTATTGCAAATTCCCGAGCGTGATGTTAAACTAGAGAAGAAGCATCCAAAGCTAAAGAAACTGTATGATGAATACATTCATGCTTTGGGTAAGTATAGAACATTTGAAGCAATTAAAGGAGATGATAATGGAACTACATGAATCAGTTAGAGATAGCTACAAAGAAATGGTTATCAAAGAACACGAAGGCTTTAGACTTACTCTAAAGAAACACGAAGTACTAAGCCCTAAAGGCTTGTTTAGTATTGACATGATTCAAGAAAGTTTAGAAGACGGTAAAGTTACCGACAGCCAAACATACAATTTCTTTATGACTAAAGAAGAGTGTCAAACATTAGCATACGGATTGACACAGTGAAAAAAGTATATTATACTTGGCAACAAGTAGAAGGTGCTTGTTTAGATATTGCTAGACAGATGCATAATCACAACTGGCGGCCAGATTATATTGTTGGTATTACGCGAGGCGGACTTGTTCCTGCTAATTTGCTTAGTCAATATACTGGCATTAAAATGAACAGCTTGGACATTAGTCTACGTGATGGTGGAGATTGCGTCAGTAATTGCGGCATGGCAGAAGATGCATTTGAAGGCAAAAAGATTCTTGTAGTAGACGATATTAACGATCAAGGATCAACTGTTAATTGGATTAAAAAAGATTGGGAGTCAAGTGCATTACCTGGTCACCCTAATTGGGAATCTATTTGGGGAGATTCAGTTCGCTTTGCAGTACTAACACACAACCAATCAAGTACATTTAAAGATCCAGACTACTATGTGTGGACTGTAAACAAAGCAGAAGAAGACTGTTGGTTGGTTTATCCCTGGGAGGAGTTTTGGTTATGATTAGTAGTTTATTTAAATTAATACTTGGCATATTGCTGATTATTGTTGCAATTGTATTTGGTCCAATTGTCGGTATTTGGAGTTTGAATACATTGTTTCCGGTACTGCATATTCCGTATACGTTAGAAACATGGTGTGCGTATTTTCTGTTGTTAGGAAGCATTACCGGACTTAGATTTGGATTTAAAAAATGAGTGATTTAACTATTGCAGAACTTAAAGAAAAAATAGATAAAGTTACTAAGGACATTGCAGGTTTAAGAGACACCGGTGAAAGCAGTAGGAAATTAGAAGTCCTAAGTGAATATAAATTATATCTTGAAGATGAATTAAAATTCTTACAAAATGAGAACAGATCTAGAACAAGCACTTGACGAGCAGAGAGCTCCGTGGACTGAAATAGAGTATAGAACGACCGATTTCTGGGTCTTTAGAGATGCATATCCAGTTACCGAAGGGCATTTATTGTTTGTACCTACATTTGAAAAATCTAATAACTTGTATGAGTGTTTTAAAGCCGCATATAAATTTGGATTTGACGGTGTAGTCTCTGAGAGATGGGATGCATTTAACATTGGACAAAACGTTGGTGAAGACGCAGGACAAACTGTAATGTATCCACATGTACATATGATTCCAAGACGTAAAGGTGATATGCCAGATCCACGTGGGGGTGTTCGTCATGTAATTCCAGAAAAGGGAAACTATGCAAGGAAGTAAAAAACATCATGCAGTTGATAGCCGCATTCCTAAATGGGATGAGGGATTTTTACATTTAGTTGAAGTACCTTGGTCCAAAAAACTAAACACAATTAATAAATGGGACGAAGCCTGTGCAGACGTTATGGATGTGTTTGGTTTACCAGGAAATAAATTTGTAAGCCATCCAAAGCCAGATTCGATGGAATTTTATTTTAAATCAAAAAAGGATGCTGAATTATGCAAGATTCTACTTTCCGAGAGAATATAAAACTAGCAGTATTAGTTATTGTATTTTTAATAGCAATACCAATAATATTTTTATCATTGCCAAAAAAAGGAGATAAAATAATTATCAATTGCGGTATATCTGAAATTAGTCCAGATTTTACTACAGAAATGCGTGAAGCATGTAGGCAGGCTAGAAAACAACAATGAAAAAATTTATTGAAATCCACTGGGTTGCTTATCTAGTTTTTTGGTTTGGAATTGGTTATATTATTGGATATCATTTAGTAAAATGAGCTTTAATATATTTGCAAAAACCTAAATAAGAATGTACAATAATACAATACGGCAATCCACTGCCTTAACATCGGAGAATTTAATTGACAAATAAAGAAACAGGATTAGACGCTATGGCAGGTAATGGCGGCTATCAAGAAGCATACTTAGGCGATCATCTACGTTTTAAAATGAGACGTGAAGGCAAACGTTTCTGGGCAGGCGATAACATTAGCGAATATCTCAGCGGATCGGATAAAGAGATTCTAATTAACGAAGCCGCAGAAGCATTCGAAACAGTACTAGATCGATTGCTTATTGATCGAGAAAACGATCCAAACAGTAAAGGCACAGCAAGACGACTTGCTAAAATGTACTTTAACGAAATTATGGCAGGTAGATATGAATCTGCTCCAGACGCAACAGCGTTTCCAAATGACTCAGAGGATAGATATGAAGGTATGTTGGTTGTGCGTAGTGAGCTTCGTAGCATGTGTAGTCACCATCACCAGCCTGTGGTTGGCGTCGCGTATATCGGTATCATTGCCGCACAAAAACTCATTGGTTTGTCAAAGTATACAAGAATAGCACAGTGGTGTGCTAGGCGCGGCACACTGCAAGAAGAATTGTGTAATGACATTGCACGTGAAATACAAAAAGCAACAGGTAGTGATAATGTAGCTGTGTATGTTCAAGCAGTACATGGTTGCTGTGAGAATCGCGGTATTATGGCACACTCTAGTCTAACACAGACTACAGTATTAAAAGGTGCGTTTAATACGGATCAAGGTACAAAGAAAGAATTCTTTGACAACATAAAAATGCAACAAGAATTTGCACCCAGATAAAAGGAAATAAAATGACATGCAATATATGCGGTAATGAAATTCAATCAGATTGCGATTGGCGTCAAGGTCGTTGCCCGCATCGCACCCCCATGTTAACTAACTACCATTTTAGATTCTATAATTTAGTGCAATTTTTTAAAGGACTTTTCAAACGTGGCTAAAGTATATCGAATCACACCATTACATAAAAAAAGCATCTGCTGGCATATTGAAATGTACCGCGAAAATGCAGACGGTACAATTAGTTGGTTCAATATTGATGACCACTATCGTTGGGGACAAGGCTTTGTTGAAGAAGATATGGACTGTAACTTGCCTATCGAGGGAGATGCGCAAGCCCATGCTAAAACAGACTGCGGTTGGGGTGCTGAACTAGACGACCAACACGCTTGCTGGTTTGAGTTTAGTGATGACTTGTCCAAAGAAGAAAAAAAAGAAATTGAAGAGTTTTACCATAACGGTAATCCAGATGATGAATTTAGCCCTGGAATTAGTGGCGCGGCTTGGTTATTTGACGGTGAACATGATTGGCAACTTGAAGACGATTATTTGGTTATTGATGCTCCGTATCAAGTTAGTCTGTGCGATGACGACGGTACTGTTATAGTTCCGGAAGTTAAACTCCGCACCCGTGCAGAATTAGAAGAATCTGCACGTAAGTGGCAAGAAGAGAACAAGACGCCAAATTGGCCATTTGGGGATAATAATGACAACAGCTAAAGAACTTACAGACCAATTAATTTACCGTGCTAAAAATTTACAAGAGTTTGTAGTAGAAAGAGAGTTCACTGGAATTCCGGCGGGTATTGTTCGATTTAGTATCCAACATACTGTAGGAGAAAAAGCTAGAATTTTTGTACCAGCCCTTACTCAAGAAGAAGCAGAACAAATGGTGACTGAATGGTTTGAGGAAGAAGTATGATTAATGATAACGAATTAAACAGTCTATACCAACGCTATTTAGAATTCACCGGAGAAATGGTAGAAGAATATGGCGGAATGGAAGTTGCCGCAGTTATGATGGCGCAGGCAATGAGCATCTATAGAACTGGATTAGACGAAATTGACTATAATAAGATAGTTGATAGCATTTCGTCTAATCGATCTAAGGTCCAAACATTTATACCAAATATATTACAATGAACACACAAACACCGGCTAAAGGCGTTCTCCAAGTAAACGATTGGGGATATAGCAAAATGTACAAGGCAGTATGTGAGTGTGGCAATGATGACTGTACACATACTATCGATATTGAAGCAGAAGACACCGGAGTCAATGTAACCATCTATACTAAAACTAAAACTAATTTTTGGTCTAAAGCACGATGGTTGCATATTTGGCAGTTATTGTCCAAAGGACATGTTGAATTTGAATCTGTTATTATTCTAGATAAACAGGTTGCTCTTAACTATGCAGATGTGTTACAATTAGCAATCAAGGATGTGGAAGAATTTAGGAAACAAAATGTCAAAAATTAAAATTGCAGAATTATTTTATAGTATACAAGGCGAAGGACGTTACATGGGTGTACCGTCTGTTTTCTTGCGTACATTTGGTTGTAACTTTAAATGTGCAGGCTTTGGTATGCCACGTGGCGAACTAAGCATGGAGGCCGCTGGTATTGCGGCTACACATAGTTTGGTTACACCTTTTCAAAAGTATGAAGACTTGCCACTAGTGTCAACAGGCTGTGACAGCTATGCCAGTTGGATGCCAGAGTTTAAAGAACTTAGTCCAATGCTTACAAGCGAAGCAATCGCAGATCGTATTATGGAAATTCTTCCACAGGATCATTGGGAAGATGAACATCTAGTAATTACAGGTGGGGAACCGTTGTTAGGTTGGCAACGTGCTTATCCAGACTTGATTAATAACACTAAGATGCGTGGCTTAAAAGAAATTACGTTTGAAACAAATGGTACTCAGAAACTTACACCAGAGTTTAAAAGTTTCTTGGCCAAGTGGAATAGTGTAGTAGGCAGAGAACTTACATTTTCAGTAAGTGCTAAACTTCCATGTAGCGGTGAAAAGTGGGAAGAAGCAATACTGCCGGAAGTAGTTTGCGAATATGAAGAAGTTGGCACAGCATATTTAAAATTTGTTATTGCTACTGAACAAGACTTTGCTGATGCTCAAAGCGCAATTATTGAATATCGTCAAGCAGGATTTAAAGGGCATGTTTATCTAATGCCAATAGGCGGAGTAGAAAGTGTTTACGCATTGAATAATAAGAATGTAGCAATACTGGCTATGAACGCAGGGTTGCGTTATAGTGACCGTTTACAAGTGCCATTATTTAAAAATGAGTGGGGAACTTAATGAAACAATTTATTAGAAAATTATTTGGCATTGATAAATTACTTGCCGAGAAAGAGAAAGCACAGTTAGAAACTGCCAAAGCTAAAGAAGAAGAACGCATTACTAAAATGGCACCAAAAGAACGAGCTACTGCTAAAGGTGAGCCGTGGGTTAGTGTACTAGACACAAAGGTTAATAAAGATAATCCAAGAAATGGCTTTTTTGAGCTTGACTGGAATGACTTGTTTATAGTACAATTGAAACAAGCCGGATACGGATTTGATGGTGATCCCGAAGAAGAAATTGTAGATCGTTGGTTTAGAGATTTGTATAGTGCAATGATCCAAAGTGAAGGCATCGATCCTAAAGATCGAACTGCCGGATATGTTAATGTAACAAGACTGCCTGGTGGCAAAGCGGAAATAGAATGACATATATTATTGTTGATACTGCTAACACATTCTTTCGTGCTAGACATGTAGTTCAGGGCTCTGCTGACATTAAGTTGGGCATGGCATTTCATATTACATTTAACAGTATCAAGAAAGCATGGCAAGACTTTGGCGGCACACATGTAGTGTTCTGCCTTGAAGGTCGTTCGTGGCGCAAAGATTTTTATAAGCCTTACAAAGCAAATAGGCAAGAAACTCGTAATGCAATGACTGTTCGAGAACAAGAAGAAGATAAATTGTTCTGGGAAGCATTTGACGAATTTAAAAAATTTGTTACAGAAAAGACTAACTGCACAGTAATGCAACATCCTAACCTAGAAGCAGATGACTTAATAGCAGGTTGGGTTCAAGCACATCCGGAAGCAAAGCACGTTATTATTTCAACAGATGGAGACTTTGCTCAACTTATTAGTAGTAATGTAAGTCAGTATAACGGTGTAGGTGACCTACATATTACACACGAAGGAATCTTTGATGCAAAAGGTAAGCCCGTTAAAGACAAAAAGACCGGCGAACCTAAGCCGGCGCAAGATCCAGAATGGATGCTGTTCGAAAAATGTATGCGTGGTGATACCAGTGATAATGTCTTCTCAGCGTATCCAGGTGTGCGTACTAAAGGTTCTAAAAACAAAGTTGGTCTTACTGAAGCGTTCCAAGACCGTAAGTCCCGCGGATTTGCGTGGAACAATCTCATGCTTCAGAGGTGGGTTGACCACAATGGACAAGAACACCGTGTCCTAGAAGACTATCAGCGTAATGTGCAATTATGCGACTTAACTGCACAACCTGAGGACATTAAATCTAAAATTAAAGAAACAATCCAAATAAATTCTGAACCAAAAACTGTAGATCAAGTTGGTATTAGGATGCTTAAATTCTGTAATGCTTGGGATATGAAAAAAATTGCAGACAATATACAATCGTATGCAGAACCTTTTCAAGCAAAGTATCCGGCTACAAAAGCCGCAGTAAATTTATTTGAAGGATGATATGAGGCAAGCACATAGCGTAAAAAAAGTAGTAATTGTCGGTGGCGGAACTAGTGCATGGCTAACTGCCGGTTGTTTATCATATCAAAAACCGCACTATGAAATTACAGTAGTTGACAAAGAACTCGGAACTCCTGTAGGGGTAGGAGAAGGTACCTTACTTGGATTTGCTGATATAATGTTAAAGAGTGGATTTAGCATCAAGGATTGGTTTTTTGAAATCGATGCTACTTTTAAATCTGGTATTCTTTTTCCAGGATGGACAAAAGACGGAACTGATGTGTGGCATTCATTTATATTCCCACATTATACTAACACAAATATTTCAAGTTTAGATTTATGGTCAAAGCATCAACACTTAGATCTTAAAACCAATGCCTTAGCATTGTATGATGTATCTATTAATCTTAAAAAAGTCGATCGTGATACATTACTCCGATATGCATATCATATCGATTGTGGAAAATTAGTTACATTTATACAAAAGAAAATTATAGGCATTCGTAACGTATCAACTATTAAATCAGAAGTTGTTGAAATACAGAGAAAAAAAAATAACGTATCTAAGCTAATTTTAAAAGACGGGCAAGAAATAACTGCAGATTTGTTTATCGATTGTACTGGGTTTAAAGGTATGCTAAACGAATCCCCCGATCGAGTAACATTAGAAAATCGATTATGGTGTAATACTGCGGTTGCTGGTCATGTGCCTTATATCGATAAAGATAAAGAAATGAATCCGTATGTTGTTAGCGAAGCAGTTGATCACGGATGGATTTGGAATATTCCTGTACAAACACGCATTGGGTCAGGGTTGGTATTCAACAGAGATATTACTAGTGTAGAGGAAGCAAAAGAATATTTTTGCAAGTATTGGAATAATAGGGTTTTACCAGAAAATCTTAAAATTATTGATTGGACTCCTTTCTACAATAAGAACATGTGGCACGGTAATGTTGTTAGCATCGGTTTAAGTGCAGGATTTATTGAACCCTTAGAAAGTACAGGCGTTGCTCTAATAGGCACTGGTATATACCAGATGATCGATAGATTAGAATTAGACTATTATACAACACAAGACACCGAAGTGTTTAATTCAACCCTGGGAATGTTTTTTGAAGAAGCTATAGATTTTGTAAGTATGCATTATGCAATTAGCGAAAAAGATACCCCATTTTGGAACTGGGTTAAAGAAACTAGATTTAAATCTGACATTCAAAAGATTTTCGAAGAAAAATTAGCAAATCAAAATCCGTTACCACTGGATAGCAAGGGTGCTATTTTTACTGGAGCAAACTGGTTTAATTGGTTAGTACAGCTAGGATATCCTGTAGGTAATAAAAATGTTCCGCTGAGCGATAAGCAAATTGAAGAACTTATATCTAACCATAAAGCTACTGAATTAACCAAAACTAATGCTATACTACATACAGCATACATTGATCTATTAAAAAGCGGGGAAGAACCCTTTCAAGCCAACTACAAGGAGAATTAAAATGGCAAAACTAACTAAACTAGCAAAAGTAAACGAGTCTATTACTATCAATCGTTATGACAACGGTTGGATGGTTGAGGTCGGTGGACGTGACGACGAGAGCGAATGGAAAAACGCTAAGATTCTTTGTAATACAGAAGACGAAATGCTTGCTGTAGTCAAGGAATGGAACACAATGGATCTCGATAATTAATGTCAGATATTAGTATTAATAATAAGCCAGTGTATGTGCTTGATAATCTACTTGAAAGATATCAAATAGAAGATTTAAACACAGCATGTGTTACTAGTAAATATACCCCGATGCATAATACAAGTGTGTTCACACACGAAGCTGATGCAAGGTTTGTATGTTATCTTGACCCAATGGAATTTGCATCAGCTAGATTAGGAGAAATAGTAAAAACTATTTCAAATAATTTAAAAACTGATTTATATGTGGGTATGGCTTATATTAATCATTACGGCCAGATGGCCAAAGTGGGACGCCACACTGACTGGGCGTTTGACAACGGATTAACTATTTTAATTTTTGTTAACTATTTTTGGGAAAGCACTTGGGGTGGAGAAATTAAATTTTATAACGAAGGCGCTAATTATAATTACTGTATTGATTTTGTGCCTGGAAGAATTGTTGTTTTTGATTCTCGATTAGAACACGAAGTACTTCCACTAACTGCCCATGCCAAAAAAGATAGATTTTCAATTGCACTTAAATGCTTAACTGATAATAGAAATCAACAACCATTTATTGCAGAAGCAAGATATTCAAACTAACACTGTAAGGAACATAAAATGACAGAGATACACGCAAAGCCTATTATAGATGGCAAATTTTGGATTGTGGAGCAAGACGGTGCTAAAATTGCCACGCTACATAAAAAAGAAAATAACAAATTCTTGCTATCAAGTACCAGCGGGGAGATCATGTTTAATAAAAAACAAGATCTTACAAAACAATTTGGAGAAGGTTTCTTTTTATCCAATACAAAAATAACTGTTACAACTGCTGAACCAAACGAATGTCATGGATATCCTACAAGTTGTAGTCCGTATAATGCTATGTATGATGTTCAACGTAAATTGCCGTTGTTTACAAAATCAAATGCCAGTAAGAGTTTGTATTGTGCTGGATATTATGTAATTAAATTTGACAAAGGTTGGGTTAAATCATTCTGCCCTAAAGCAATTACAATCGAACGCTATCCTTACAAAGGTCCCTTCAAGAATGAACTTGAAATGAAAATGGTGCTATCAAATGCAAAATCAGATTAATACAACTCCTATAACAATGTTTGTACAGCAAGTTCGAAGTGCAGAACTTACCCAAGCTAAAACTGTTTCAATTGATATACAAAAAGCTAGATTGCTAGTATTAGCATTAACAGAAATGCTTGATAAAGTATCACAAGACTATGAACAGTTATTTAATACGCTTAAACAAAGCACAGACACTGATGTAGTTACTGTATCAATGGATGGTGGAGGTTTTGAAACACCTAAAAAATGATAAATATATGCGTAGTTAACTGGATACGTATATATTATGAGCAGACCTAAACCAAAAATACTTTTAGAAAGTATAAACAAAAAAACTTATAAAGCAGAACAGATCCTGGAGGCGGAAGCCATTTGGGCAGTATTCTATAAGAACGAACCTTTCAATTTAAAGAGCTTTAATAGTCTTACCAGTTATCCTGGTCCTAAGTATAAAAAGGTATCTTTTAGTAATCCTGGACACGCAATAAATCTTGCAAAAAAATTAAACTTAACATTTGGAATCGAAGACTTCCAAGTTGTTAAGTTAACTAGTGGCACTATTTTAAAATGATAACAAGAGATGTTCTTACTAAAATTTTTTTACAAGAATGGGGTAAGAGTGTTGACGATGCCAATGTGAGTCTGTATTCACATAAATGGTGGCAATCTAACCGTGTTAATAAACAAACTGCATTTCGGTTAAGTGAAGAAGGATTTGAATTCTTAACATCTGAGTTAGAATTAAAAAGCTACGAAATTCCATTTACTGAGCCAATTGAAATCAGCCCACAAACTATTATCTTTTTAGAAAGATACATAGACTGCCCTTACTTACTTACATCTGACAGTATTACTGTTTTCTCCGAACGCAAGAGTTTTGAGCTAATGTTGTTTTCTGACGACATTCGTAAATTTGGCTTGATAAAAGCAATGAATGAGCGACAAAAAGATCTAGAAAATTAAAATAATTATTGACAGCATTGATATTACCCTGTATAATAACTACATCAACAACGTTATTTAATAACATTTTTTAGATAGGAACCAAAATGGCAAAAGAAATCGTTAGTCGCACAGTTGGCCCAAAAGGTGCAAAAAAGTCTTTGCGCAAGGCTTTTAAAAACAAGCGTCCAATTTTTATGTGGGGTCCTCCCGGAATTGGTAAATCCGATATTATTAAACAACTCGGAGAAGAATTAGAGGCTCATGTAATTGACGTTCGGTTGTCATTGTGGGAACCTACAGATATTAAAGGTATTCCATTTTTTAATGCTAATACTAACACAATGGAATGGGCACCTCCTAGTGAATTGCCAAGTCAAGAATTTGCTAAACAGCACAAGAAAATTGTCCTGTTTATGGATGAGATGAAC
>Ga0114975_10002525_pt1 | contig 12514 bp, 12 predicted proteins | sample S_130626_EF_Meta_FD_87031 | JGI IMG/M metagenome (GOLD analysis project Ga0114975, IMG submission 87031) | Freshwater microbial communities from Lake Simoncouche, Canada to study carbon cycling - S_130626_EF_MetaG | ecosystem: Environmental > Aquatic > Freshwater > Lake | place: Lake...
CAAACCCTTTGTATTCAATATTGTCTTTTTGCAAACCTAAAATAGTTGGTTTTACAATTCTAGATTCTATTTTATCTAATAAAATTTCATCTGCAAATGGCACTGGAGAAACTGCTGCCATTCCACCAGTATTTAAACCTGTATCGCCCTCGCCAATGCGTTTGTAGTCTTTTGCAGTTGGTAAGATTTTATAATTTTTACCGTCAGTCAAGACAAAACAACTCAATTCTATGCCATCTAAAAATTCTTCAATCACCACTTTTGAACTGGCTTTTCCAAATTTTTCATCTACCAACATTAGTCGTAATTCTGCTTTTGCCTCTAGCAAATCTTGAAGAATCAAAACGCCTTTTCCGGCCGCTAAACCATCCGCTTTTAATACGTAAGGCGGATTCAATGTTTCTAAAAACAAATATCCATCTTCAACCGTTTCTTTGGTAAAACTAGCATAAGCAGCAGTCGGAATATTGTTTTTCACTAGAAATTCTTTGGCGAATTCCTTACTTCCTTCTAATTGAGCACCTATCTTTGAAGGTCCAATTACAGGAATGTTTTTCAGTAATTCATCATTTTTAAAAAAATCATATATCCCTAAAACCAACGGATCTTCTGGACCAACAACAACCATTTCTACTTTTTCTTGAATAGAAAAATTCTTAATTGCTGCAAAATCGGTTGGTTGAATGTTTACATTTGTTGCGATTAATTCTGTCCCAGCATTTCCAGGAGCAACAAAAAGTTTCGTGCAAAGCGGACTTTGAAGCATTTTCCAAGCCAAAGCATGTTCTCTTCCTCCCGATCCAAGTAATAAAATTGTCATTGTGTTGTTGTTTATTAGTTTGCAAAAATAGTTGGTTTTGAAGTGAAAAAATAAATCTTTCTGAAAAAATTCTTCTTTTAAGCTTTAAAGTAAATGTTGTTACATAAATTTGAAAAAAAAATTAAAATGTTCAACCTTTTCGATTTTTCTTTAAAATTAAATGGCTTTCCGATAAAGAAAGCAAAAGAAGAATTGGCTGAAATCATAGCTTTTTCAGAAGAAGAGCATAAAATTTTTGTCGAAAATAAAAAACAAGAAATTGTACATTTTCATCTTCAAAATAATAATTTTTATAAAAATTTAGTAGCCGAAAACGGTTTTGAAAGTTGGGAAAAATTACCTGTTTTAAACAAACAAAATTTACAAAAGGCATTAAATGAAAGGCTTTCCAACGGCTTTTCTGAAAACAAAATATACATTAACAAAACTTCTGGTTCGAGCGGTAATCCATTTGTTTTTGCCAAAGACAAATATTGTCATGCACTAACATGGGCATCAAATATTTATCGGTTTGGATGGTACAATGTTGATTTCAATACTTCTTATCAAGCGCGTTTTTATGGGATTCCTTTGGATTTTATAGGCAACAAAAAAGAAAGATTTAAAGATTTTTTGAGTCATCGTTATCGGTTTACCATTTTTAACTTGTCTGACGAGGTTTTAGAAGGATTTTTAGAAAAATTCAAATCAAAAAAATTCGATTACATCAATGGTTATACTTCTTCGATAGTCTTGTTTGCTAAATTTCTTCGCAAAAAAAACGTCGTTTTGAAAACCATTTGTCCAACTTTAAAAGTTTGCATGGTGACATCAGAAATGCTTTTTGATGAAGACAAAATTCTGCTCGAAAAACAATTTGGCATTCCGATTGTGAATGAATATGGTGCTTCTGAATTAGATTTGATTGCTTTTCAAAATCCAAATAATGAATGGCAAGTAAATGCAGAAACTCTGTTTATAGAAATTCTTGACGATGAAAATCAAATTTTGCCTTACGGAAAAGAGGGCCGAATTGTCATTACCTCGTTGTTCAACAAAGCACATCCGTTTATTCGCTACGATATTGGAGATGTTGGAATTTTAGATGAAAAAAGCACTCTACAAAAACCAATTCTCAAGAAATTAATTGGTAGATCAAACGATATTGCCATTTTGCCAAGTGGAAAAAAATCGCCAGGATTGACATTTTATTACATTACAAAAAGCATCATTGAAGATGATGGAAATGTGAAAGAATTCGTTATAAAACAAACAAAAATAAATAGTTTTGAAATCGAATATGTAAGTGAAATTGTGCTTTCGGAAATACAAATTCAAAAAATAGAAGCAGCAATTGCTTTATATTTAGAACCTAATTTAAAATTTATTTTTACTAAGAAACAATTTTTAGAAAGAACGAAACGAGGAAAATTGAAACAATTTGTTTCTTTGGTAAAGTAAAACGCATAAAAAAAATTCTAAACGCTAATAAAATTAGAATTTAGAATTTTAAATTGATTGAACGATAATATTATTTTTCTTCTTTGTCTGTAACCGAAGTTTTTGTAGTAGAAGAATCGTCTTTGGCTGCGTTTTTAAATTCTTTAATTCCGCTACCTAATCCTTTCATTAATTCTGGAATTTTTTTGCCTCCAAACATCAACAAAATCACTGCAATAATCAAAATTATTTCTGTAGCACCTAAACTTCCCATAAATATAGTTAATAAATTCATAACTTGTAAATTTTAATAAAGTACAAATGTAAATATAAATAACATTACTTTTAAAATACTTAATAATAATTGTGTTAAAGATTGTTAAGGTCAATTTTCTTGTAAATTAGTATATTTGTATTTCATTCTATAATTATGTCGGATAACAAACAAAAACGGGAAATTTTAAAGAAAAAATTGTTTACAAAAAACAGATTAATCATCTTAAACGAAGATACTTTTGAAGAATTTTTTTCTTTAAGATTAACTTTAATGAATGTTTTTGTCGTGGCCACTTCTGGTGCAATAATCATCATATTCGTAACAACATACATAATAGCTTTTACACCTTTGCGCGAATATATTCCGGGTTATGCTTCTACAAAACTTAAAAAAGAAGCAACAGAATTGGCTTTAAAATCAGATTCGTTGTCTTCTGAACTGAATAAAAATGAAGCTTATATTACAGGTGTAAAAAAAGTGCTTTTAGGAGAATTGGACGTTGAAAAATTCAACAAAGATTCTATTTTAAATTCGCAAGTAGACACCGTTTCTAATCTTAAATTAAAAGCGTCAGCCGAAGAACTTGAGTTGAGAAAAGAAGTTTTTAAAAAAGAAAAATCAAAAAAATAATTTATTATGGAAACTACAGATTTTATTGAAATGCCATTGATTACAGGAGCTATTTTTTTAATAGTTGGTGTAATTACGTATTTATTTCCTCCAAAAAAAATCAATTCTTTTTATGGTTATCGCACTTCAAAATCGATGCGAAATCAAGAAAATTGGACTTTTGCTCAAAAATATTCAAGCATGAAAATGATTCAAACAAGTTTGTTTTTGTTAGTAATTTCATGTTTAGGATTTTTCATATCGTTGCAACACATCACTCAAAACAGCATTGCGTTTGCATCTATCACAATCGGCATCGTTTACATGTTTTTTACTACCGAAAAAGCATTGAAAACAAAATTTCCAAACGCTTAAATTGATGTCATTAAAATCTTTAGCGGCAAAACTATTTGCAAAAAAAGTCTTTTTAGCAACCCAAAAATGGGCCAATAATCCTATTGAAACCCAACAAAAAGTTTTTGAAAACTTATTGAATTCAGCAAAAAATACTGTTTTTGGAAAAGACCACGGTTTTGAAAACATTACTACTTTTCAAGAATTTGCACAAAAAGTACCTGTGCGAGATTATGAGGATTTAAAACCTTATATCGATCAAGTTGTTCAAGGAAAAGAAAATGTGCTTTGGAAAGGAAAACCGCTGTATTTTGCTAAAACTTCTGGAACAACCTCTGGTGCAAAATACATTCCGCTTACCAAAGAATCTATGCCATTTCATATAATTGCTGCAAGAAATGCCATTTTAAATTACATTCATGAAACAGGAAATGCAGATTTTGTTGATGGAAAAATGATTTTCTTGCAAGGAAGTCCCGTTCTTGAGGAAAAAAACGGAATAAAACTTGGCAGATTATCCGGAATTGTTGCGCACTTTGTGCCGAAATACCTTCAAAAAAACCGCATGCCAAGTTGGAAAACCAATTGTATAGAAGATTGGGAAACAAAAGTAGATGCCATTGTCGAAGAGACTTTTGCTGAAAACATGACTGTGATTTCTGGCATTCCATCGTGGGTTCAAATGTATTTTGAGAAATTACAGCAAAAAGCAGAAAAGCCTGTTGGACAAATTTTTAAAAACTTTAATTTGTTTATTTACGGCGGCGTAAATTTTGAACCCTATCGCGCAAAATTTGAAAACTTAATTGGCAGAAAAGTCGATGCAATTGAGCTTTTTCCGGCGTCGGAAGGTTTTTTTGCTTACCAAGATACACAAAAAGAAGTTGGAATGTTACTGCTTTTAAATGGTGGTATTTTTTATGAATTCATTAAATCGGAAGAATTTTATACCGAAAACCCCAAAAGGTATACCATTGGCGAAGTAGAATTGAACACAAATTATGTTTTAATTATATCTACAAATGCTGGGCTTTGGGCTTATAACATTGGAGATACTGTTCAATTTACTTGCTTGAAACCCTATCGAATTATCGTTTCTGGAAGGATAAAACATTATATCTCAGCCTTTGGCGAACATGTGATTGGCAAAGAAGTAGAAATCGCTTTGAAACAAGCGATGGAAAACACAAATATCCGCGTAAACGAGTTTACCGTTGCGCCACAAATCAATCCAACCGAAGGATTGCCTTATCACGAATGGTTTATCGAATTTGAAAATGAACCAGAAAATAGTGTAGACTTTGCATTAAAAATCAATCATTTTATGCGAAAACAAAACATCTATTATGACGATTTGATTGTTGGAAATGTGTTGCAAAACCTAAAAATTAACCCAGTCGAAAAAAATGGTTTTCAAAATTATATGAAATCAATTGGGAAATTGGGCGGACAAAACAAAATCCCTAGACTTTCTAATGATAGAAAAATTGCTGATTTTTTTAATAAGTAAATTAAAGAAATTTGAGAAAAGATTTTGGTTAAAAAGCGCCAATAATTGTTAGGTTCCTTCATCAAAACAGAACTATTTTTTTCCTTCTCTAATTGAGCAATTTTTAAACATAGGATTTTTGTTAAATAAATGGGGGAGAAAAGTCTTCAGTGCCATGTTGCAGTGCGCAATAGGGCGCGTACAAGTTGTTTATGCTATTTTGCAATGCGCAATAGGGCACGTACAAGTTGTTTATGCTATTTTACAATGTGCAATAGGGCACGTACAAGTTGTATAGGCTATTTTACAATGTGCAATAGGGCACGTACAAGTTGTATAGGCTATTTTACAAAGCACAGAGGGCACGTACAAGTTGTATAGGCTATTTTACAAAGCACAGAGGGCACGTACAAGTTGTTTGGGCTATGTTACAGTTTTTGGCAAGACTTCTTATTTCGAAAATTCTGATTAAATTTAGGCGCTTTTTCTTTAAAATTAACGGTTTATAACTAAAAACAAAAACGTTATATTTGCATCGTAAAAACAAAAGATGAAAGAAATCACAAATATTTCGCGTTCTCGGGCGCAAGAATCGTCGGCAGCTATCGAACGATTGTACATTACAATAAGACATTTATTTAACCGTGGCTTCTACAAGCCAATGGGTGTTTCGGGCGATACATTGCGAGAAGCATTATTGTCACTAAGACCAGAGATTTATGGCACAATTGCCGAAGAAAAAGTAGAATTATCCGGGCTTTTATATGTAATAGAAAGGCTTCCGGTAGGTATTGAAGAGTGTCGTTTCATCAATTTAATTTCAGATGAAGGCTATTCAAAATCTCATTTCAAAGCAATCATCCCGCCAAAAAGAAGAAGAAATTGCTATCGAATCGACGAAGAGCAAATGAATGTAGAAATTACTCGTGGCCGCTCCGACATTTATGATATTTTGACGCATTTGACTTTTATTTTTATTGAATCCCACAAAATAAAAGACCGCGTTTTAATTGACGATGATGGCAAACTTTCTCGCGATTGGGAAAAATTAGAACAAGCCATTCTAGCCAACAAAAAACTAACTTTAGTCGAAAAGGAAAAAGCCATTTCGCATACTGCCAACATTTTAGGGCGAACGTTTTCTGAAGTTTTAGGCATTTATGATAATTTTGGAACAGCAGAAAAACCAGATCGTTTTCTTCACATTATTTATTGGTTAGGAAAATTGGCCTTAGAAGAAGTTTTAGAAAATAACAAAAGAACAATCACTTTCAGTCCGATATTGAGAGAACGTTTAGGACATCATATTCATGGTGAAATATGGGCCAACAACATCAAAAGAGTTTTAAAAAACAACGATTTATTAGATAGGCCTATTCATATTATCAGTGCCAACATGCACTCGGTGATGAATTCTATTTTTGCAACGCATGTACTGAAAACCAAATTCAAAGACAAATCTGACTTTTTTATCTACGAAGAACTAAGCCGTCAAGGGGCGCATGATGTGAGAGATAAAGTGGAAGATTTTGCTAAATTGAACGGAATGATTTCTCTTCCCGATACATCTGGAACTAATATTGATGTTCAGATTTTCGACACTTCAAAAATTGATTGGAAAAAATCTAGCTTTCCAACTTCAAAAATAAAAAATCAACATCCAGTAATAATTGTGATGGATTATGCGTTTGGAGAACAAGCTTATGAAACAATCGACGAGCTGCTAAAACCATATCAAGAAACCAAATCAAAAAAAACTTTTTTGAATGTAGAGTCGGTTTCTATAATGGGAAAAGCAGGAATATTACAAGGCGGAAAAGGCGATATTATGATTCCTAACGCACATATCAACGAAGGAACTGCGGATAATTATTTTTTTGAAAATGAACTTACCGTCGAAATGTTAGAAGGAAATGATATTGAAGTTTTTGCTGGACCAATGGTGACGGTTTTAGGAACTTCGCTCCAAAACAAAGATTTGTTGAAGTTTTTTCATGAATCTACTTGGGGAGTGATTGGCTTGGAAATGGAAGGTGCCTATTACCAAAAAGCGATTCAATCCGCATCAAAAATTAGAAAAAGTATCAATCCAGATGTAAAAGTTAGGTATGCATATTATGCTTCAGATAATCCGTTAGAAACAGGAAGCACCTTGGCTTCTGGCGGATTGGGAACTACTGGAGTAAAGCCAACTTATTTGATTACTATCAAAATATTAGAACAAATTTTTAACGTAAATTAATTGTATAAAATGAGCACAAACGCTTCAAAAAACGACAATCAAGAAATAGATTTGTCGCAAATTTCAAAAAAAATAGGTGGGTTTTTTGATCATTTGGCCACTTCACTTTTCAATGGAATTTTATTTCTTAAAAATAACATACTCACTTTTTTAGTTTTACTAATTGTTGGTGTTGGATTGGGTTTCGTTTTAGATTCAACTAATAAATCATACAACCACCAAATTATTGTGAGTCCAAATTTTTCAAGTACAGATTATTTGTACAGTAAGATTAATTTAATCAATTCAAAAATTAAACAAAATGATACCTTGTTTATAAAGTCAATTGGCATTGAAAACCCAAAAAATATTTCAAACATTTCGGTTAGTCCAATCAATGACATTTACAATTTTGTTAACGACAAAAGCAATACCGTAAATAATGCACAAAATTCTCAAAATTTCGAATTATTGAAACTTTTGTCAGAAGACGGAGATATAAATAAAGTAATAAAAGATTCATTAACGAGCAAAAACTTTAGTCAACACAGAATTAATATCTCCACGCAAGGTTTTGTGACCAAGAAAAATACTTTAGATCCACTAATGACTTATTTGAATAATAATGCTTTTTATACGGACTATAAAAAAACTTATTTAAGTAACACTAAAGCTAAAATAAAAGCAGATTCGATTGTTATCGCACAAATTGATGTGCTTTTGAAAGACTTTTCTACCAACGCAGATGGTCAAAAAAATGACAAGTTGGTTTATTACAACGAAAACACACAACTGAATGATATCATCAAAACCAAAACAGATTTAGTTGCAGAAATTGGTTATCTGAGAACACAAATGATTGGTTTAAACAAAGTAATACTTGATAAAAGTAGCGTTATAAATATCAGAAACACAAAAGGTCTTGATAATAAAATGAAGTTAGTGTTGCCAATTTTATTAATTTTTGGATTTATTGGTTGGAAAATTTTCATGACATTTTATCGAAAACAAGAAGCTTTAAATAAATAATTTAGATATGAAAGGAATTATTTTAGCTGGCGGTTCAGGTACAAGGTTGCACCCGCTAACATTGGCAATTTCAAAACAAATGATGCCAATTTATGACAAACCGATGATTTATTATCCGCTTTCAACCTTAATTTGGTCTGGAATTAATGAAATTTTAATTATTTCGACACCACACGATTTACCACTTTTTAGACAATTATTGGGCGATGGCAGTCGATTGGGATGCAGATTTGAATATGCTATTCAAGAACACCCAAATGGACTAGCAGAAGCTTTTATAATTGGAAAAGATTTTATTGGAGATGACAAAGTTGCTTTAGTTTTGGGCGATAATATATTTTATGGAACTGGATTGTCAGATTTACTGCAGGCCAACAACAATCCAGATGGCGGAATTATTTATGCTTACCACGTAAATGATCCAGAGCGATATGGAGTTGTAGATTTTGATAGCAATGGAAAGGTACTTTCAATAGAAGAGAAACCACTCCACCCAAAATCGAATTATGCAGTTCCTGGCATTTACTTTTATGATAATGACGTAGTAGAAATTGCGCTAAACATCAAACCTAGTCATCGTGGTGAAATCGAAATTACCGATGTTAACAAAGAATATCTTAATCGAGGGAAGCTAAAAGTAAGCATTTTAGACAGAGGAACTGCTTGGTTTGATACTGGTACTTTTAACTCATTGATGCAAGCTTCACAATTTGTTCAAGTAATTGAAGAACGGCAAGGTTTGAAAATAGGATCTATTGAAGAAGCTGCCTTCAGAATGGGATTTATAAATGGTGAGCAACTAGAAAATATTGCCAAACCATTATTAAAAAGTGGTTACGGAAGTCATTTAATGGCGATTGCAAACGAATAAATAAATTAAAATTAATTGTTTTATGGAATTTAATCCTACAAAACTACATGGTTGTTTTATAATTGAACCAAAAATAATTGAAGACGAAAGAGGTTATTTTATGGAAAGTTTTAATGAAAAAACTTTTCAAAAAGGAATAAATCAGAACGTTCACTTTGTTCAAGACAATCAATCTTTTTCTTCTAAAGGTGTTTTGCGTGGTTTGCATTATCAAACTGCTGAGCATGCTCAAGCCAAATTAGTGCGCGTTTTACAAGGAGAAGTGCTCGATGTTGCAGTTGATATCAGACCAAATTCTGCCACATATGGGCAATCGGTTTCTGTGTTACTATCATCCGTAAATCAAAAACAATTTTTTATTCCTCGTGGTTTTGCACATGGTTTTTTAGTGTTGAGTGAAACAGCTACGTTTTTCTATAAATGTGATAATTTTTATAACAAAGAAAGCGAAGGAGGAGTTATTTATAATGATAAAAACTTAAATATAGATTGGCAATTTGACGAAAGTGAATTAATTATTTCAGAAAAAGATAAAGTCTTACCTACTTTAGAAAACGCAAAAAGACCATGGTAGTTTTAGTTACGGGTTCAAACGGACAATTGGGGCAGTCGCTTCAGTTTATTACAAAAAATCATTCAGAAATTGATTTTGTGTTTTGCGATTCAACGAAGTTAGATATCACAAACAAAATAGAGGTTGATGCTATTTTTAATCAAACAAAACCTAATTTTTGTATAAACGCTGCCGCCTATACAGCTGTCGACAAAGCAGAATCTGAGTATGAAACAGCAGAACTAATAAACGTAATTGGCGCGATCAATTTAGCAGAAGTTTGTAAGAAATTTGAAGTGGTTTTACTCCATATTTCAACTGATTTTGTGTTTGATGGAAACAAAAAAACACCCTATAAAGAAGTTGATAACACAAATCCATCTTGTGTTTACGGACAAACTAAACTTGATGGAGAATTGGCTATTGAAGCCATTTGGCACAAACATTATATTGTTCGAACATCATGGGTTTACTCGCAATTCGGAAATAATTTTCTAAAAACCATGTTGCGATTGGCTTCCGAAAGAACAACTTTATCTGTTGTAAACGACCAAATCGGAACACCAACAAATGCTATTGATTTAGCGGAAACGTTGGTTGAAATAATTATTAAAAACAACCAGCAACCAGTAAATGATAATTTTGGCGTTTACAACTTCTCAAACGAAGGACAATGTTCATGGTATGAATTTGCAAAGAAAATATTTGAGTTCAACAACATTCAGATTGATTTAAAACCAATTCCCACAACAGATTTTCCAACACCAGCCAAAAGACCTAAATATAGCGTTTTGGATAAATCTAAAATCATAGACACATTTGCCTTACAAATAAAAAGTTGGGAAGAAAGTTTATCCCAACTTTATTAAAATACATTTCAAATGAAAAATTATTTTTTACTTATAACTTTTTGTTTTCTAATTTCTTGTAAAAAAGAAACAACAAATTCAAACGATTCAAAACCCGAAATTGTACAATCAAAAGTAGCATTAGGAAAAGAAATATTTGAAGGAAAAGGAAACTGTGCTGCTTGTCATCAAATGAACGAAAAAACGATTGGACCAAGTATTAAAACAATTGCAAAAATTTATCAATCAAAAAACGGCAACTTGATTGATTTTTTAAAATATGATGGCGAACCAATTGTAGATCCAAGTCAATACCAAGTGATGCAAACCAATTTTAGCATTACAAAAGCAATGGCGGACAATGAGTTACAGGCACTTGAGGCATACCTTTATGCAAAATAAATTTAAACTTGCTTATTGCTAAAATTTTACGATTTTTACATTAAAAGTTAAAATGCAAACCTATTACTTCCAAACTATTTTAGGAATTATCGAAATTTCAGGAGATGAAAACGGGATTTCGGTACTCAGATTAACACAACAAGTAGCAATTTCTAAAGAAATTCCAACCGTGCTCGCAGAAGCTGTTTCGCAATTAAAAGAATACATGGCGGGACAAAGAGAAGTTTTTGATTTAAAATTAAACCCAACAGGATATACAGCAACTCAACAAGCAATTTGGAAAGAATTGTTGAAAATTCCATACGGCACGACAATCAGTTATATTGAACTTTCCAAAAGATTGGGAATCGAAAGAGCTTTTCGCGCAGTCGCAAGTGGAGTTGGTAAAAATCCAATTTTAATAATTGTTCCTTGCCACAGAGTAATCAATGTGCAAGGAAAACTATCTGGATATGCCGCTGGTTTATGGAGAAAAAAATGGCTATTAGAACTTGAAAATCCAAATATGAAATACGATTTATTCTAAAAAATCAAGTGTTTTGAAAAACTAATTCAGAATTTGTTTAAATTCGTGAAAACAATTCTAAAAAAATAGGAATTTTTCAAACATCAAAACTGATGCTATATCTAAAAAAAATTAGTTTTAAAGTATTTTTGTCGTTAACTATTTCGATTAGTTTGATGTATCTTTTTGATGTAGATTATCTTTTGAAAGCCGTTAGAACAATCTATTTCAAAGGGCACAAAACCGCTTATTTAGAAGATTACAAAGCTTTTGATAATCGTATTTTACCCAAAAGTAAAATTGCTCAACCTTGGGCAATTTCAAAAAATTATAATGTTGCGAAACTTACGCCAGCATTAGAAAAAATTAATCAAGAACTCGGAACCACCGCTTTTTTAATCATTAAAAAAGACAGTATTTGGAGTGAAAACTACTATGATAATTTTAATAAAGATTCGAAGTCAAATTCTTTTTCGATGGCAAAAAGCATTGTTTGTGCTGCACTAGGAAAAGCAATAATGCAAAACAAGATAAAAAGCTTAGATCAAGCTGTTGGCGATTTTTTTAAAGAATTTCAAAGTGGTTTGGCTGCAAAACTTACCGTTGGCGATTTGGCTTCTATGTCATCAGGCTTAAATTGGGACGAAGCTTACTATAATCCTTTTTCTATAACGACCCGCGCCTATTTTGATGATGATTTAAATAAAGTAATTCTGGGATTAAAAGTAATTACAACTCCCGGAAAAGAATACAAATATCTAAGCGGAAATACACAGCTTTTGGCTATGGTTATTGAGAAAGCAACCAATAAAAGTCTCGCAGATTTTGTGTCGGAAAATTTTTGGCAACCCCTTGGTGCTGAAAATGAAGCTTTTTGGCAAACCGATAAAAAAGACGGAATCGTAAAAGCATATTGCTGTTTTGCTAGTAATGCAAGGGATTTTGCCCGTTTTGGAAAATTGTATAAACAAAACGGAAAATGGAATGGTCAAATCATCTTAGACAGTAGTTTTGTAGCAAAATCAACCACGCCAAGATTTAAAAGTGCGCCACAATATGGTTATGGATGGTGGTTGTGCGAATTTAAAAACAAAAGAATTTTCTATATGCATGGGCA
>Ga0114975_10002527_pt1 | contig 12510 bp, 9 predicted proteins | sample S_130626_EF_Meta_FD_87031 | JGI IMG/M metagenome (GOLD analysis project Ga0114975, IMG submission 87031) | Freshwater microbial communities from Lake Simoncouche, Canada to study carbon cycling - S_130626_EF_MetaG | ecosystem: Environmental > Aquatic > Freshwater > Lake | place: Lake...
CATATTTACCTAAAATATTTGAATGCTATCTTAAAGGTTTAACAACCGATTTTAATCCGAGTGCCAATATTTGGCATGGTGATAATGCACCGTTGGAAACTGATATTACAGTTGCATTTATAGAATCTCGTGCATTAACATATGATGATATTAAGCTGTTGGATTCCAAACCGTATGAAAAAAATGATTTCTTAAATTCATATCAAAAACTTAATTCTGAAGGAACCTTAGAAACTTTAACAAGTCCTTCAATTGGAACGACCGAAACACCAACCAACACGGAAACAAAAGTTCCGGTTAATAATACAGGCGGAGGTGGTTTTGGCGCCACACAAAATGTGTATGGAATTGGCGCATCAAGATAAAAATAAAAATTATGGCTGTAAACTATTTTAATAAATTTCCAAAAGTATTGTTTGATGTTAATAATGATGGATCTTTTTCCAATCAAGTCGACATTACAAAAACAGTTGACATTAATACAATTGATCAAGACAAAATAACATATTACACTTTTCACGAAATTCAAGATGGTGAAAGACCTGATAATCTTTCTTATAGCCTTTATGGAACTGCACAATACTACTGGACATTCTTTGTTGTTAATGATTCACTTAAAGCAGGATTAAATAACTCTTGGCCATTAAACAGTCATGCATTTGAAGCAATGATAATTAATGAATATGATAATTATAGCGCAATTACTTTTAATCCTATTCTTCATGAATCATTGGATAGTATTGGACAATTGCCAAAACTTACAGCTGAAAGAATGATTTCAGATTTTTCAGTTGTACCTTTAATTCCAAAAAATAATTTATCAACTTCGATTGATGATCAAGACGAATATTTACCATATTTAAGATTGACAACAGTTCGTAATGGTGAAGTTCTTACAGCAAAAATATTAAAATACAATAATGATACATGTCAACTTGTAATTTATGATATTCGCAATTCAGCAGACAATGTTATTTCAAGAGACTTATTTCTAAATAATGCCACATTTAAATTGTCATGGGTTGATCCATATAATAACGCTACAAAATCTGATGCGATTAAAGCACGATACGTTGCAGAAGCTGCATCATATTTTGAACTTATTGACCAATACTATTATCCGTATCGAGTTGCCGATCCTCAATTGGATCCAAGACCTACATATCCTAAAGAATCAGATGCCAACGGCAATCCTATAGGTGATGGTTTAAGTGGTTATATTTTTGATAAAATTTATCAAAAAGTTCCTAACAGCAATTCAAATGTATATTCTTGGGAACTTTACAGAAATGCAACGGCTCAGTATACATTAACACAAACAGTAAATTTTGGTGGTGAATCAATAATCACAACCATTCCAGTTTCCTTATATGATGTATTAAAATCGGATCCTGTTTTGGAAGGTGTTGTTGGAAGAATAAGTTTTTATGAAAAAGAGGATCAATCAAATTCGGATAAAAGAAATATTAAGGTTGTAAGGCCTGATGTAATTCGGAATTTTTCAAAAACTTATTTTGACTTATTAAACAAATAAAATTATGGCAGCTTATGATAATACAGTAACTCGAAATACACCAAAAGGTGTATCAAAAGATGCTGAGTTTCAAAATGTATCTGGTGCATTTTTTGTAAAAAAAATGATTATAAGAAATCAAAAAGGTGATCTTTTTGACCTTCAACCTATTGTTAAAAGTTTTACAATTACTGAGGAACTTTTCAGTCCTGTTATTATGTTTAATGCTCGCATACGTGATAACATTAATTTTTTTGAAGATTTTGCATTAAGTGGACAAGAAATAATACATATTATATTACAAAAAGCCAATGATAAAAACACTAGAGTTGTTGAAGTTGATTTAACATTTTTGGTAAAGGAATATCCAAATTACCAAAAAACACCACAATCGAGTGTTCAAGAATATGATTTAATTGCTGTATCAGATTTTGCATACTTATCAATGCTAAAAAGAATAAGTCGAAGTGTCAAAGGAAATGTAGTTGAAAATATTAAAAAGGTTTTTGAAAAAGATCTTAATATGAAAAATGTCGTTGCCACTGATGCATGTGTATCATCGTTTGACGGAATTCTTGTTATTCAAAGTCCTTTAAAAGCAATTGAATGGTTAAGACAAAAAGCTTTTGATTCTGAAGGTGCACCATTTTTCATTTTTCCCAGAATAAGTTCCAGTCTTATTACAATTACACCATTAACAAAACTTCTTAAAAGAAAATTGTATAAGGCATATCAATATAAACCATATCAAAAAACTGTTCCAGGAACACCTGAAGCATATGAGGAAAATTTGGACAAAATTATTAATATGAAAAGTAATATAAAATTGGACAAATTAAAGCAAGCAAATGATGGTGCTTTTTCCAATAAAACAGTTGTTACCGATTATGCCAAAAAATCATTTTTTACCAAAATATTTAACAGAGATAAAGATAATAAAGTAAAAAAGAATAAATTACTGGAAGATTCTCCTTTTGGAAAAACTCTTAATTTTATAACAAATGGAATTGCTAGTGCCTCTGAACCTTTAAGCAATTTGCCTGATGCCAGCCGAACACTTGTTTCAACAAATAGCAATAGCAACAGCAGTGGGAATGTGAATAGTTCCACGTTGTTATCGGAAAGTTTAGGCCGTGTAAAATCATACTTGTCAAACATGGAAACATTAAATCATCAAATTGAAGTATACGGTGATTTTACTTTAAATCCAGGAAAAAAAATTGAAATTAAAATTCCTAAATCTTGTAATTTGGAGGAATATAACAAACAAATTAATACAGCGAATGATCCGGACGAAGACGAGGATAAGTCATTATCTGGTTTATATTTGGTGGCAGTTGCCGTCCATAATTTTAGTGACGGTAAATATACAACAACTGCTAAAATAATGAAAGATCAATAAAGTATGAAAATTAATACATGGTTTACTGCAGTTGTTGAAGATGTATCCGATCCTACAAATAGTGGGCGCGTGCGCATCCGCTGTTTAGGTTTTCATACTGATGATAAAAGTGAACTTCCCACAGAAGATCTTCCATGGTCAACTTGTTTACTACCAGTAACAAGTGCAAGCACAAGTGGAATAGGTACTAGTGCCACAGGATTGGTTCCTGGTAGTTGGGTATTTGGATTTTTTAGAGATGGAACTGAAATGCAAGATGCAGTTGTACTAAGCAGTATTGCATCGACATCCGATGTTGGTGGATACGATAATGGGGTTGGTTCAATGACAGGTGTAGGATTTAAGGATCCTTATGGTTCATATGGCATTCGTGGAGGAAATGATATTCCAAAAGGATCAGCCACCGGAAGTCAATCAGGTGGAATTGCAGGTTATGGTGGAAATGTTGTAGGTGGTAGCAATTCGTTATCAACATTGGAAAATCCACCACCACCTCCAAATGTTCCAGGAGGTATAAGAGAAAAAATGGTTGCAATTGCAAAAAGCAGAGTTGGAAATACATATGAAACATCAGTAAATCAAGGTCCAGGAATTGCTGAATTTTGGTCAGCCACAAATTATCCTGGAGGTTACAATGATCGAGCACCATGGTGTGCGGCATTTACTTCTTGGTGTGTTCAACAAACTGGAGTATTACCTGATAATATTAGACCTAAAAGTGCATCAGCATTTAAAGGCGGAGGATATGAATCATGGGCACAATCAAATTCTTCGATTGCAAAACTTATAACAAACCCAAGAACAATTAATGCGGGAGATCTTGTTGTATTTAGTTTTAGTCATATTGGTATTGCATCAACAAACAGTGATGCCAATGGTTCTTTTCAATGCGTTGAAGGTAATACAAATTTGGCAGGAAGTAGAGAAGGCAATGGTGTTTATGAAAAAACCAGAAATGTTAAAAGTGTGCGAAGTGTTGCGTCCTTAATTGTTTGATAAATAATAATATGGCAAATGAATGGTCAGCTCCAGTGGCTAAAGGAAACTCAGTTTATCCTTATAACAGTGTTACTCAAACTCGAAGTGGTCACATAATGGAAGTGGATGATACTTTCGGAAATGAAAGATTATATCGTAAACATAAATCGGGTACTAGTGAAGAAATAAACGCAGCCGGTGATTATAATTTAACCGTTTTAGGTGACGGGTACAAAGTTGTTTTTGGTGATGATCATATTAGTGTTAGTGGAAATGTTAATATTACCGTAATGGGAAATTGCAACACTGTTGTTAATGGAAATTACAATCTTGAAGTTAATGGTGATTACAGCGAAACAATTGTAGGAACGAAAAGATCAAAAATTGGAGCTCAATGCATTGCTGAAATAAGCGATGAATATGCTATGAACATTGGAACCAATCAAAAAATTACTGTTCAAGGTGATCATAAACATACTGTTAATGGTGCAAATGAAATATTTATAGGTCAGTCAAATGTTACAAATATTCACGGATCCAATAAGTGTAACATTTACGGTACTAATAGTACGGTTATTACAGGTGATAATAATACTATCACAATGGGTAGCAATAAAATAACTTCTGCCAATATTATATCACGAAGTACTCAAGGAACCATAATTTCTTCAGGTACATCTTTGGTTACAACAAGTGGTGCTGGAACAACTATTAACAGCGCAAGTTTTACAAGTAAAAGTAAAGGAGCGACAACTTTGGACAGCTCAGGTTCTGTTCAAATTAAAGGTTCAACAATCAATTTGGATAATTAATTATGGCCGTTACAATAACAACTCAGCCTGTAAGTACTAGTGTAAATAAAAACAGAACAACTACGCTCAGTGTAGTTGCAATTTCAAACCCAACTGGTCCTACATTAAAATATGATTGGTATGAAGATGCGGCAACTGATGTTTTACTTCAAAGTGGAGCGTCTTCCACATTTACACCATTACCTTTAACAATATCCAAAAGTTATTATGTTAAAGTTTCCGAATCAACTGCACCTGCAACTTTTGTTACAAGCGTAACTGTAACTGTAACTGTAATTGATCCTCCTGTAATAACCACCGAACCAATTGGCGTAAGTGTAAATGCAGGACAAGATGCAACATTAAACGTTGCTGTTGCATCTTCACCTAATTCCAGTGCCGTATTTTATCAATGGTATCTTGGAGCTTCAGGTGTAACAGATAACCCTATTGTTGATGCTGTTCAATCTTCTTATGTAATATCCAATGCGCAACAAGCAGTAACTGTTTGGGTGCGTGTTGAAAATGCGGCAGGTTATGTAAATTCAAACAGCGCTCGGGTAACAGTTATTGAACCTTTTGTTGAAGATTCAATTGAAATTCGTGAGCAAAAATCAAAAGCATTTGGAAATTCATTGGGAGATGATACAGATTCATTACTTGCCGGATTTCCATTTGAATCAATTAATGTGCTGTCACAAGCAAAATCTTTGGCCGATTGCGCTAAAAATCTTCCAAACCGTTTGATGGATTTGGGCATTGAAATGGCAACAAAAAAACTTGAAAGTCTTTTGCAAGATACAACAGGTTTAACATTTGATGATCTTCAAGCATTAAAAGATCAATATGAAAATGTTCAAAAAGTAGTTGATCAAATTCAAAATTTAAATTTGAAAAAGCCGACATTAATTGAAGCAATTGCAGCGTTAAGAGATCTTACTGGAATTGATTTAATCGAAAAAACAAATCAATTGTTGGATGATTTTGCAGCAGTAAATGGTATATCGGATATTGTCAATGGCGCATTAAATTCGGATTTTTGTAAAGTTACTAATTATGGACTTGACGGCAAACCTGTGAGATCAACAACAAATATTCCTATGGGAATTCCTCCTTCCACTGTTGAAGGTGTAACAAATCCCATTGGTATTACCGAATATAGTAATAAAAGCAAACAGGAATATGATTCATTTACTTTTCAATTAAAAGAACAAATTGAAGCTGATGCAGGAAAACTTCAATCATATACAGCAATTGATAAGGAAAAATATACTTCAAGTATATCATATTTGCACGCAATATCTCTTGCATATCATGATAAAATCAGTAAAACAATTGACGATACTCAAGATGCGCAATACCGCAGTGAGTTTGAAGCGTCAATTCAAGATACGGTGGCTAAAAACTCATCTTGGGCTGCACCAATAATTAAAGAATTCAAAGATAGAGCAGCTGTTATATCTGATATTATTAATAGAAATGTACAAATAATAAGAAACTTTTACAATCCAGGCGGCACAGGTGAATGGTTGCCATGGTACATGAGTGCATACGGCCATGTTAAAGCAGATGATGGATCATCGTTTGATAAAACAACAGAAGCTGATATTGCAAATGGTTCAATTAAAGAAGATTGGCAATATTTAGGAACACGAGGTAATAAGTTGGTAAAAGGTACAAGTGTTGCAAGTAACTATTGGAAGTTTGGTACCGTATTGGAAATAAGATATGCAGATACAAAAGCTCCTGTTGGAAGCGGCCAAGTGCGAGTTGATGATGCAGGTGGAATGAGTAAAAATGTGCTTGATTATTTTTGTGCAGGTGATAAAGCATTATTTAGCTCCATTACCTCAAAATCACAAAATCAAGGCGGCGCAACAAGCCCATCTGATACAACACCTATTGAAGTACGAGTTGTAAGCGGCGGACCTAAGAATGCATAAATTATTTCATATAAATAGTCTTAACAATGAGTTTAATTCTTTCAGATTATAACGTTGCTGGTAAAAAGTCAAGTAATGTTTCAAGACAAACTGTTTATAGAGATTTGGATTTATCATTTATGGTTCATCCTACAACCAAGGATATCAAACCTGTTTATGATCTTGCCGCAGTTAAAAATTCCATCGGTAATTTGGTTCAAACATCTTTCCTGGAAAGACCGTTTCATCCTGAAATTGGTGCTGGAATAAGAGCATTACTATTTGAACCAGTTGATTTATTTACATCTTTGGCGTTAAAAGATAGCATTAAACGAGTTATAAATGAATTTGAACCGAGAGTAAAAGATGTTACTATTCAAATTCAAGATGACAGCGAACGAAATGCATATGTTATAACCATAGGCTTTGTTGTTTTTAACGACAGAAATGAAGAATTTCAATTGTATTTAAGCAGATTAAGATAAAGAAAGTATATGGCAAATTTACAAAAACGCTTGGACGTTACCGAATTGGATTTTGATGCAATTAAATCCAATCTTATAACTTATTTTAAAAATACAGAACCGTTTAAGGATTGGGATTATGCAGGATCTGGATTAAATCAATTGCTTGATGTTCTTGCATATAACACGCATTATAATGCCATGTTGGCTCATACTGCTGTTAATGAAACTTTTATTGACACAGCTCAATTACGAAGTAGCGTTATTTCAAATGCTAAACTTTTAGGGTATATTCCTCGTAGTAAATCATCTCCAACAATTAAGGTTTCGATTGAATTTGGTGTTGCACCTCGTGCACCAGGTGCACCAAATCCAAATCCTAATACATATATTAATTTGCCTAAAGGCTCCAATTTTAAAACATCATATAATGATGATTCTTACATTTATACAACACTTGATGATCATCGTTTGGAATTAAATTCGGATGGTACTGGATACTTTAAAAATAATATTACATTACGAGAAGGTTCAATAAGAGTAAACAGATTTCCTATTACCAATTCATTTGATAAAACGGTATATGTAATTGATGATGATAATATTGATGTATCAACTTTAATTGTTAGAGTTTATGATAATAAAAATTCTCAGGTATCTGAAGTTTACAGAAATTTTACATCTCTCCAATTAACAAATGAATCATTTTTGGCCGATGCTCCGTTGTATTTCTTATCTGAAAATGTTTACGGTAAATACCAAATATCTTTCAGTAATCAAAATGTATTTGGAAAAAAACCACCAAATTTAGGAATTGTTGAAATTGAATATTTAACCACAACAGGTTCATTATCAAACGGAGCAAACACTTTTAAATTTGTTGATGCAACTCCACAATATGCTTCAGATTCTTCATTAATAACACCAAATAACATTATTGATTCATTTGGTAATAATGTTTCAGGTAAATCATTTGGAGGTAATGAAAGAGAAAGTATTGATAGTATTCGTTTAAACGCACCTTCGGCATTTGTTGCACAAAACCGAGCAGTAACGGCCAACGATTATAAATCATTAATTTATTCCAACTTTCCTATTGCAAAAAGTATTGCAGTATGGGGTGGAGAAAGTAATATTCCAATTCAATATGGTAGTGTTTTTATAAGCATTCAACCACAAACACAACAAAACAATTCAGCGTTGACATTGTCCTCATCTGAAAAACAATCTGTTCTTGATTTTCTTGATTCCAAAAAAATATTATCAATAACTCCTGTTCTTGTCGACCCTGAAAGAGTAACACTTGTTCTTGATGTTCTTTTTAAATATAATAATAATCTTGGAACATTATCAACAAATCAATTACAAAATAAAGTTTTCAGCGTGATTAGTGAATTTAATCGCGACTATTTGGAATCATTTGAAAAAGTATTTCGACATTCAAATTTGTTAAGATCTATTGATACTTGTGATACTTCAATTCTTAACAGCTTGGTTCGTGTATTTGTTTCAAAAACATTTAAAGTTGAAGCGGAACAAGTGGGTACAGTGCCACAAAAAATAATATTGGATTTTGGAACACCTCTTACGGTTGTTGATGACAAAACTATTGTATATAGTGACGGTTGGTTGCTAAGAGGTTATAAAGTTTATTTGGGTGATGAAGCTTCCGATGATGAAAATATTCGTAATGTATTTAGATATACATTGGAAGCAGGTATAATTAGTAAATTTAAGGATAACAATGGCGTTGATGTACCGCCTATTGGTACAATTGATTTGGCGGCAGGAATAATGAGTATTGACGGTTTAAAAGGTGATGATGGTCAGCAATTATTAACATTTAATATTGACGTCATTCCTTCTTCAAATGATATTGCACCAAAAAGAAATCAGCTGTTATCAATTGATGTTAAGAGATTAAGTATTATTGGTGAAATCGACACTATTGCAACAGGCGGTTCAAGTCGTACAATTGATTACAAACCATTTTCACGAGAAAGATAAAAATGTTATACAGTATTGCAAATGCAGCTCCAAGAAATGTTGAAAGCTATGGTGTTAATACACTATTGCCGGAAAACATTCAAGGACAAGCCGAACAGCTTGTTGGATTCTTAGAGGAATACTATAACTATTTAAACAGCGCTAATGCTCCTTCATTGGAAATAAATAATGTTTTACAAGATAAAGATTTGGACAATGTTTCCATTAAATATCTTGATTCAATTCAAGCGTTAATTGCAAAAAATGTTCCAAATTCACAAGTCCTTGATCGAGTTGAATTATACAAAATTGTTGTTCGTTATTATAATAGCAGAGGCAGCGAGGATAACATTCTTACAATGTTTAAACTGTTATTTAATGAAAGTGCAACAGTTTCATATCCTAAGGAATTATTATTTGAACCTTCTTCATCACCTGAAAAATCTTGGCCGTCGCACAAATCAAAAATTCAAGACAGTTATTACTGGCAAAATTTTTCATATGTTATTCGAGCATCACTTGATTCCTCAGTTTGGGTTGATACATTTAATAACTTTTTGCATCCGGCCGGATTACAAATGTTTTATGAACTTTTCATTCAACTATTCGCGCCTAATAATTTTGATCCAAAAATTATACCAGATTCCGATTTTAAAATTGAAGATGGAAATACAGATTGGATTAAAAAATTATTAACAATTAAATCGCCTGGTCAACATTCACCGTTATATCAACCAGGTTGGTTGCGCGAACTTTTTATTCGCATTTTAATGGTGGCAAATTCAAGAGGACAAGTTTGGCCGCCGTCCGGTTCGCCAACTTGGCCTGTCGCAAATGCACCAGCGGAAGCTTTATTCCAATTAATAGCTTTAATTATTACCATAATAACAACTAATAGTAGAAATCCACTGGTTCGCTACGATTATGACTATAATGGTTTTAAGTTTATTGATAACTGTACATTACAAGATGGAATTCTTAATAAAACAATTGCCGAAGCAAGTGAATTATACAGCGAAACTAATAATTATAAATTTTCAAATATTTCAACATATGTTGTTTTAAGTACTGCATCGGTTTTAGTATCATATGATAGACCAGATGGTAGCAATTACCTACGCCCAGATGGAAGTTCAAGATATAGACGACCATTATCATTCAACGTTTGATATTGTCATATAAATAGAATAATAACTTATAAATACATTTACAAATAACATTTATGGCAGCAATTATTACAGAAAATTTTCGACGAAATAACGCAGCGTTATTTCTAAATGATATAACAAGTTCACCTCCAGTTAGCGAATATTATCTTGGTATTGGTAAACAAGATGCATGGGCCGTTGATGAAGCAATTACACCTGTTCCTGTTCCTATAGGTTCAAGAGCTGATGAATTGGAAGTACTAAGTAACCTTACCACTTTGGTTGCTTTAAATTCATTGGAAGGTGCAGTAGGAAGAGTTATACCAACTGTAACATGGAGAACAGCTGTTTCTTACAAAGCTTACAGTTCATATGACAGTTCACGTTTTTACCCAACAGGGACAGTTCAACCGTGTTATGTTACAATTCAAGGTAATATTTTTATGTGCTTAAAGGCAGGCTCAGGAAATTCAACAATCGCCCCTTCTGTTCAATCGCCTAATAAATATGCGCCATTTCAATTATTTGATGGTGCTGGTAATAGCGATGGTTATGTTTGGGTTTTAATTCAAGAAGCTGCTGTGACTCCAATTATTAGAACAAACACCTTTACTGATGTTAGTAACACTGCATTGGCTGGTGATCCGATAACCATTGGAACTGCTGCATATGCATCAAAAACACAATGTGGTGGACTTGTTTCAGGTTTTACTGTTGTAAATGGAGGTAGTGGTTATGTATCAGGTACAAGTGTTTTTAAATTAAGAAGAAATGATGGTTTCCCTACTGGTACAGCTGCAACTGCCACAGCTGTAATTAATGTATCAGGAGTTGTAACAAGTGTAACAATAAACACTGGTGGTTCAGGATATACATCACCTCCGGCCGTAACCTTTCCTGTTTCACCGACAGGTGTTACTGCAACTGGTACAGCTGTAATTAATGGATCAGGAGTTGTAACAGGTGTAACAATAAACAATGGTGGTTCAGGATATTCAACTGCTCCAGCGGTTACATTTGATTTCAGTGCCGATGATTTAACATTGACAGCAACAATAGAAACAGTTGGTGGTGTTGCTGGTGTTGTTACATCAGTATCATACAGTGGCAATCCTTCAACATATCTTAAAGGTGCAACATTTGCTTCGGTTGACAAAAGTGCAGGTCCTGGAACTGGCGCAATAATTATTCCTACAATTGCACCGACCAATGGATTTGCATACATTCCAGCTGCTGTTATGCCATCTTGGTTTGCAGGTCTTGTCGTTAAATTGGATGATAATATTAATGGTGATAGTTTTTATACAAGATACAGACAAATTTCAATTGTAAAAAATCCTACAACAAAACCAGGTTTCGAACTTACCGATGGTCTAAATGAATCCACTACATTAAATGCATTAAAATCTTTTTCCTTTGCCGATGGCGTTACTTTACCATCATTAGATGCAAATGGTTCCATAATAACTGATTCAAATAATAATGTTATAGGTTTTGCCGATCATGTAATTAATACAACAGGAAACAAAAAAATATTTTTTCATCAAAACAGTGTAAGTGGGTACAGAGAATTGCCGTCAACTGGTTCCATTAAAATTGGTGTTGGTACTCCTGCCACTTATGCTTATAATGCTATAAATACAGGTGAGTTTGTAAACGATGGTAAGGCCGAAGTGCTATTTACTGAAAATCGTTCATTTATTACACGCACTGCAGGACAGCTTGAGGACTTAATTCTTATTATTCAATTCTAATGCCAATAACAACATACAACAATCCTTATTATGATGATTTTTCCTCACCTTATAACGGAAAAACACCAGATGATAAAAATTATTTAAGAATTCTTTTCAAACCTGGGTATGCTGTACAAGTAAGAGAATTAAACCAAATGCAGTCCATGCTGCAATCTCAAATTGATAAATTTGGATTAAGTGTTTGGAAAAATGGTGCAGCAGTAATTGGTGGAAATGTTAATTTTGATGATAACATTTCCCGTATAACAGTAACTGCAACCAGTGGACAAACTGCTTTAACAAATAGTGTTGTTACAACAATTAGAACAGTTACAGGTCCAGCAGTATCAGGTAAAGCATTAACTGCGGATGTTATTGGCTGGAAAGCTACTGCAACCGCAGGAACTTATACTTTATACATAAGATATAAAAATTCATTGATAACCTCAGGTATCAATACTTCATTATTTACTAATGCACAAACTTGTGTTACAACAGGCACAATAAGCACTCCAAACATTGTTGTTAGTGGAAATGCTGGTTATGCCGCAGGCATATTTCTTGATGCAG
>Ga0114975_10002530_pt1 | contig 12504 bp, 12 predicted proteins | sample S_130626_EF_Meta_FD_87031 | JGI IMG/M metagenome (GOLD analysis project Ga0114975, IMG submission 87031) | Freshwater microbial communities from Lake Simoncouche, Canada to study carbon cycling - S_130626_EF_MetaG | ecosystem: Environmental > Aquatic > Freshwater > Lake | place: Lake...
ATTACAGGACTACATTCCATTTTAGTAGACGATATAACAAAAAAACAACATGAAATAATAACAGAATTGCATAATTTAGATAGGAATGATATTTTTAAAACAGAAGGAAAATATAGATTACCTGTATTTTTGGATGAAAAAGCGCATCAATATGGAATAGAAGAAGAAGTCACTATTTATCATTTAGCATTAGATAACGAAGACGAAGATAATAATTATGGAATCTATGCAAATGGATTATTAGTAGAAACAACATCAATAAATTTATTGAAAGATTCTGATATGACATTATTAGAATAATATTTATAATATTTCCAAATAAATGACGTTTTTGTAATACTTCTATTAGTGGTTCTAATTTACTAAAATAATATAAAACTTCCGCCTATAAATAAAAAAATTGAATTAAATAATATTACTAATATAAGTAGTAATATAATTTGCATTATTGAAGAAATGGACTTAACAAAATTATCAAATGCAGAACTTTTAGCGAAGTGTCAAGGAATTGGATTTACAAAATGTAAATCCAAAAATAAAGGTGAATTGATTGAACTAATCAATACTCATACACCAAAAGAATCAATTGAATTTATTATCGAAGAGAATTCTTGCAATTCTAATACAAATAATACAAAAGAAAACAAAAATATTAAAGAAGATGCACTTCAAGATTTATATAATGACTTAATAAATAATACACCTAATCAAGCAATTAATCAGATATATAATGATGATTGTATAACTAAATTGAAAACTTATAATGACAAAATAATTAATTTGACAATATTAGACCCACCATATTACAAAGTTGTTAATGAAAAATGGGACCATTTATGGAAAAATGAAATTGATTATCTAACTTGGTTTGAAGAATTAGTTATTGAAGTATCAAGAGTTTCAAAAAATAATTCTGCTTTGTATTTATTTGGATATTGGAGAATGCTATATAAACAAATTCCTATTTTAGAAAAATATGGTTTTCAGTTTAAACAATCAATTACAATAGATAAAGGTATAAGAAGCATTGGAGGAAGAAAAACAACTACATATACAATATTCCCTAATACAACAGAACATTTACTTTATTTTGTAAAAGATAATTATCAAAATATAAAAAAATATTTGAAAATGAAACAAAAACAACTAGGCAAAACATCATTCGAAATTAATACACAATTGGGTTGCAAGACAAATGGCGGTGGAATGTGGTCTATTTATACTGGCAATAATATATGCAAACAAATACCTACTGAATTTTATTGGAATAAACTTCAAGATATTTTACAATTTAATATTCCTTATGATGATGTAAAATTTACCTTTAATATAGAAATGGGAATAACAGATGTATGGAGTGATATCAATTTTTATCAAGAAAATAGAATTCATCCAACACAAAAACCACAAAAACTTTTAGATAGAATTATAAAAGCAAGTTCTAAAGAAGGTGATTTAATTTTAGACCCGTTTTTAGGTTCTGGAAACACCATAAAAAGTTGTATAAGATTAAAAAGAAATTATATTGGAATGGAAATGTCAACAGAATATTTTAAGAATATAAATTTATCTTAATTTCAATTTTAATTTGTCTTCGATAGATACATATCCATCAGTTATATTTATATTTTTTTGTTCATTTGAATTTAACAAAGTAATAGGCATTTTCGCTATATCTGTTATTTTGCGTGGTTCATCTGGTCTAATAAATTTTATAATATTAATGTTTGGTTCTGTTAAATAATTTTTTATATGACACTTGAATATTTCAAAAGGATTACACATGTGGAACTGGAATGAATGTGGCCAAAAGTTTTTAGGGGCAGGAACTTTTTTGGGATTTTTTTCTAAATTTGTTGAATATATTTCTGAAAAATAACTTGTAATAAGTTTTGGAAAATTGCTACAAATGTCTTTCTTGGGATATATTTCATATATCGTAATGCTAATATCGTTATAATTTTGTTTATCAAACTCAGGATACTCTTCTATAATAAGCAATAATCTATCTAAATTTAAATAAGAATTCAATTCTGCTTGACTTCGGATTGTTAATAGCCATTTTGAATCGTTGTTTCTTATTATTTTATCATTTTTATTACAATTAGGACAGGATTTGTCTAATCTTAATATATTTATTTTACATCTATCGCATTTATCGCTTTGGTCAACTCTACTACACGATTTAACTTCTGTTCCATCTATACAATCATTTCCTCTTGCACCAGTCTTACATCCCTTTATGTTTAATATTACCGATGCTAAATGTTGTCCTGTATATCCTATTTTAGTATGATTTGTTTGGTCTGTCACACAAGACCATTCATATAATGTTTTTCTTGGAATTATAAATAAATCCATAATACATTTTATTATTAAACTTTCATCGTAATTTAATAAATTTAAATCGTTAAAATTGATAATATCTGTTAATGGATTAAATATTATATTATTATCGTTATTATCGTTATTTGTTAGTTGTTCCATTTATCTTATTGTGTTATAATAACAACTTATTTATAAAAAGCAATTCAATTCAATTTTTTGTTTGGTTTTGGTTTTGTTTTTGGTTTTGTTTTTGGTTTTGTTTTTGGTTTTGTTACGTTTAGTCTTTCTGTCCCCTCTAATCTATCTATATCTAAAATTTAACCTTTCCTTTTCTTTTTCATCTCTTGCTCGAGCTTTTTCATAATCTGGATGGTTTTCAATTTCTTGAATTTGTTTTTTATTATCTTCAATTCCTTTATTTTTTTCTGCTATTTTTTCATCCAAATCCTTTAAAATATTTTCTCTTGAATTTTCTGAATCTTTTTTCAAAAAAATTCCTTTGCTCCTGAAAAATTCTTTAATGCCATGTAAGTTATTATTGATAACTTTTTGCTTTTCATTATTAATATCTTCAATTCCTCTTAGTAGAATTTCATTTTCTCTGTTTAACCTATTGATTGTGGCAATAAAAGTCGAGCTATCCATGATATATAATATATATTTTAATTTCTAAATTTCTTATAGATTATATATATGTATATCATTTAAAGATTTCATACTCTATATACATATATGGCATCCTTCGATTTGTTCTCTATTTATAAAAATCTTTATAAAACCGCAAATGCCATCAATGGTTTCGCTATTTTAAAACTAGCAATTCAAGACCCCGAATTACGCGCAAAATATGAACCTGCTATCGAAAAGCATAATAATAATTTTTTAAAAAATAAATTCATGGATTCCGGATTCGATGTGTTTGTTCCAACCAAGACTGTATTCGATAAACAATACCTATCTAAATTCGTCGATATGAAAATTAAAACTGAAATGGTTTATTGTAACACATCAAATAATACTCTTACAACATGTGCATTTACAGCCTATCCTCGTTCCAGTATTTCAAAAACACCTCTTATGTTAGCAAACCATACTGGTATTATTGATTCAGGTTATCGTGGTTCCCTCATCGGTGCATTTCGTTCTTTTTCAAATAATGAATATATCGTTGACGAAGGAACTCGTCTATTACAAATTTGCCATCCCACTTTGTGTCCTATTTTTGTAATGATTGTCGATGAATCAGAGCTGTCATCTACTGAACGCGATGCTGGTGGATTCGGCTCTACTGGAATCTAAGAATCATTTTCTATATGTTCATACGCCATTAAAATCAATTGTTCTTCCACTGATAATTTCTGAAACGTCAAACATTCATCGAATTTGTATTGTATAAACCGTCGCATGGAATTCATGCATAATACATGTGTTCCATTGTTCATAAATTTTATATCTGTTACTATTCCGCCATTGGTTAGTTTGATATCGCCGATTTGTGCGGAGTCTTTGCATAAACGTATCCATCTTACATGTTTTCCTTTATGTAATTCGTGTAATTCATCGACATAGCGGTATCCGATTAGTTTGTTGCATATTTCATGATGGTCACATGATTCTAGTTGGTTTATTTTTTCATATATTTCATTGTTTATAGATAGCATTGTTTTCCCATCTAAATAATTGTTTTTTTCGTTTTCTATATTTTCTAATAGTTTTTCTATGTCTAATGTCGAGAACAATTCTGGATCTTTCATTGCGTTCTCGAATATTTCATTAATGTTTATTTCTGACATTGATTTTATAAATTATATCAATATGTTTTCATATAATTTATAATAAGTTTTTTTGTTGGTGTGGGTTCATATATTTACATCGGTATCAATCAACTTTTACAGCAACGTCATATTAGATAATTCTTTCAAATAACGCTTTGATGTAGTTTCTACTAATAAACCATTAGCATAAATACCATAGTTTGTATAGTAGTCATCGTTTTCTAATGCAATATGATATATTGTAAAATTTCCCTCTTTTTCATATGGTTTTGCTCTTGAATCGACACATGCAGGCAGTCTGTATTTACCATTAGTTACATAGGCATCTCCGTTTATTTCGATGGTTTTGTCTCGTTGACCCTCCTCAAAATTATCTACTAAAATAGAATGACATCCAGTTATAATCAAGTCTTCAAACACTTCAGGATATTCATTTTCACTACATACGTACAATTTATCCTTGATTCTTTCATCGCAAATTGTATTGGCGATTTCACGATAACCAATCATATCAACAGGTAAAAAGCCATTGCTGATTGTCTTTATGAGGTCGCCTTTTCTGAGGTTTTGTATAGGCATATAACCATCAATGGTAAGAATTTTTGAATCTTTATTGAAACATGGTGGTGGAATATAATAATTAATAGTATTTTGAAAATTTGTAAAAAAATAATTATAAACAGGGTTAGTATTATTCATAGGAGTTGTATATAAAGTGGCAGCATTGGATGAATTAGGAGTAGCATTGGATGGAATATTAAAAAAAATTTCATTATTGCCGAAGGTAGTTACAGTTGATGGTATAGTAATAGACATTAGAGACGTGCAATTATAGAAACAGTAATTTGGTAATGTCGTGACCCCATTTGGAATAATAATAGAACTAATTGAACTACAATTTTGAAAAGCATTAAAACCTATACTTGTTACACTAGATGGAATTATAAAATTAGAAAGTTTTGAGCAATAAGTAAATGTTTGAAAGTCAATGAATGATAATGAACTGTTACCTAAAAATATTACTGATGTAAGTTCTGGACAGTTATAAAAAGATTTTAGATTTATCGCTGTTACAGAACTAGGTATTTCAACTGTAGTTAAATTAGCGCATTCAAAAAATACGTATGCATCTAGATATGTTACACTGGTTGGAGCACCAGTAACACTTACTAGATTGTCTTTCCATGGTTGTTCAAAAAAATGATGTAACATTCCAGGAGTATCTGAAGTAGTATAGGTAGTACCACCATCACTGGATGACCAGTTACAACCTGATACTGGTGCTGTTATTGTTACTGGAGAGTTGAATGTCAACGTAAACGTCATGTATATATATATATATATACAAAATCTACTAAATACAAAATCTACTAAATACAAATCTACTATTCTGCATAAATAAAAAAAACCATGTAATTATTTTATTTTTTATACATAAGTATCACGACAAAGAGGGCAAGTATTATTACAGTGTTGGCGACAATCACTACAAATAAAATGTACGCATGTTGGAACAATCAGTTTAGTAGACTCAATTGTCTCATAACAAACCGGACAGTCTTCTTTTTTATCACAATGCTCATAAAAATCACGGAATTTTTGTTGCATTTTACCAAAAACATCAATATATTTAGTATGAATTTCTCTACGTTCTTTACGTAGTCTATGTCTAAGAATATCATTATGATGTTCCGCTACTTGAATGCGATTATTGTAAATATCGACTGTAATTGCCAAATCAACATTCTTTTTTTCTAGGTTTTTGATTTGGTTGTTTAATTCTTGCATTTTAGTTAGTTTTACGGGAAAAGGCATATGTGATTTATGATAAAATACTTGTATCAAGAAATTCAAATCATCATTCGAATATTCGTCATTATCGACGGTTTCCACAATATAATCAAAAATAGCTACATAAGATAATGTAACATTGTTATCGACAAGGATATGTTCTTCGAAATATTCTTTGAACACGTCTTTGAAATCTTCTGGATTAGGTAATTCTTGTACTCTATAAACCCGTTCATTTACAACGTTTTCACTGTTTGATTCAATTGTATAGGATAAATCTTTTTTTGGAATACGTAGAGTATAAGTATGGTCATTAGAAGATTTATTGGGTGTAATCGATTCTATTTTGTATTTAGTAAGTCCTGGATAATGATAAAAAGTCGAATTTTCGAAAAATTCTTCGAATGCATCAATAAACTGGTGATGACGGGATTTTGGCATTGTAGGTTGTTGTTTTATATATTGTTTTTCAATATATAAAAATGTATTCAATTTTTTACACCCTTTTATCCACGCATTATTTTGTATTCTTTCCAACTAATTTTTTTACCATCGATTTTTTCAGGTTGTTTTTCACTAGCGTATTGTTTATCCAAATTTTCACCATGTTTAATAGCACTATCAACATATAATTCTTTTAAAACCCTACCGACCATAACAGAACCTTCATGTTGGTCTACTTTTCCATCCTCAATTAATTTGAGAACCACCAAAAGTTTCGTCATGATAGTCAAATCTAATTCATCCTTGATAAGACGATTAAAAATATCACTATAGTTTGTAAATAAAAAAGAGCATTCTTGCTGACAAATTTCTTTGAATTTTTCAACATCTACCAATCTAAGGTCTTTATGTGTGGTTTTCAAGCGGTCCATTTTACGAACATCATCGCGTATAAGAACACTATGTTTTACTTTACGTATATGTTCGGTATTATTTTCACAATCACTTTCCTTAATAAGCTTATCCAAATTCAATCGTTCGTTGTTATTTAGATTGGCCATTTCAATAATATATAATATAATAATAGTTTTTATGTATTTTTGAACTTATATACTTTATAAAATGTTTAGCAAAACCAACAATAATATTTTTATCTTCTAAATATGTATATAATAAAGAATGAACCCACAATATAAAATTATAGCAGCTGTTATATTGATTTTTATTTTTTTTATAACATTTGTCTCAGTAAAACCATTCACTCCATATGATGAGTATACTATTTTTTCAAAAAATTATCCATATGAAGGTTTCGAACAAATACATCATGCTACTCCATATACTTTGAATTCAACACAGAAAGATGATAGTATGAAATCGTATTTAATAAACGATGCCAATAATTCCAATGATACCAACAACTGTAAAAAAGTATATGGTTTAGATGGTTTATTTTGTAGTCCAAATTCTACCAAAGACCAAAAAGTTGATATATTTAGTGAAGCCAAGGGTGACCTATCCTGTTATGGTAAAAGTTCAGGATTATCAAATTCAAAGGGAAGTTTATGTTTAGACCAAAATCAACTGAACCTTTTAATTACACGTGGTGGTAACCAAACAGGACAACAAGCACAAATTGGTAATTAACTATAAAAATTTACATTTTATCAAATGTTTTTGAACAATGTTCACAATAATAAATAGTGCGACTTTCATCACAATTAATATCAATCGAATCACGCACAATATGATGATTACAGTTTTTATCGATATAATCTGTAATCATTGCCAAAATTGTATCATATTCTTCACATTTCAAACAATCTGGTGGTATCCCTTCTAAATTGGATTTAGCTCTCATCATAAGGTCAATATGATACAGGTCTGATTTTTTCATAAAAAAATAATATACACTTATTGGTATATTATTTTTATATTATTGTATTTTTTTATATATTTACATATCTATAAAATTTCTTAAACATACATAGCTAACATACTCTGACTAACTTTATCGTTGTTTTTTATCAACATATCGACTTCTTTTGTAGTAACTGTAAACGGGAAAGACACTTTCATGTCCAAGTCTTTACCTAATATTTTTGAGTCAGGTTTCATTAATCTGAATAAATTGAGCTTTGTATAAATAATCTCCAAACATCGTTTCAAATTACGTACACCGGATTCTTCACTAGTAAATGCCTTGTTTGAAATAATATATTGTATAGTTTCATCAGGAATAATGATATCATCGCATTTAAAATTGACTTGTTCTATAATCTTAGGAAGTAAATAATCACGAGCAATGATGGTTTTCTCTTTGGATTCATAACCCTTGGTTTGAATTCTATACATTCTATCTTTCAAAATAGGATTGACCTTGTTTTCATCATTATAACTGAATATGAACAAACATTTACTCAAATCGAAATCGACTTCAGAAAAGTACTTGTCGTGGAATTGTGAATTTTGAGATGTATCTGTCAAATGTGTCAAAATACCAACGATTTCTTCGCCACGAGGCGTCTCACTAATTTTATCCAACTCATCGAAATAAATAACAGGGTTCATGCATTTACTATCAATCAGGATTTGTACGATTTTACCCCAAGTACTACCTTCATATGTATATGAATGACCTTCTAAGAAACTTGCATCACCAGTACCACCAAGCGCAATGAAGGTGAATTCTCTTCCTAGGATTTTACTGATACCTTCTTTTACTAGAGATGTTTTACCTGTGCCAGGTGGTCCAGTAATAGCAATCGCAGAACCCATTGCGCCTGGATTTGCTATCCATTGACCAATCATTTGCATAATTTGCATTTTAGCGTCTTCAAGACCATGCACACAATTATCAAGATGATTTTTAGCATTTTCCATGAATTCTTGGCAACGTTCCATACCATCGTCAATATGAACAGTGAGAGATTTGTAAACACCGAAAGGAATTTTCATAAAAGTATCGACCCAATTTTTGATTTTATAATATTCGTTGTCACTAGGGTCCATCGATTTCAAAATATTGAGTTTTTGCATGGCAATAGCTTTGAATTTGGATGGCATATTTGAATCTAATAACATAAGACGATATGGTTTTTCGATATTGATATGACTATTGATATCTTTCAAATCTTTCATAATACGGAGTTGTTCCTTGTTCGAGAGCTTCTTTTTGAAATAATCGTATTCGTTAGTCTTTTTGTCAGCATTATGAATAAGTGAATGATATGTTTTTACATTTTTACTACGGGCTGTTTTGACTAATTCTTTTATAGACTCGTCACATTCTTTGACAGCGTTTTTCAGAATTTTACTATTTGGTTTTTTCATTAGTTGAGCAGTAAGTGCTTTTTTAGTTTCTGCTAATTCCAAATATTCTTGTTCTACGTCTGTGATTTCGACATCTGGATTTTTATCTGACTCTTTTTCGGTTTCGACCTCTTTACTAGAATGTTTTTTCGATGATTTCTTAGAATCTTTAGAATCTTTTTTAGATTGTTTTTTCTTTTTCTGAGATTTGTCTTTTTTATCAGTTTCGACGGTTTCAATATCTTTTATTTGTTCTACTTTTTGATAAGTTTCTTTCATAAAAGCTTGTTCGTCATCACTATTACATTCTACGTCATCGTCGTCTTCTACGAATTCATCTTCTTCGTTACCATCAAGTGCGAAGACAATATTATAAACACCTTCCTCCTCCTCTTCGTCGTATTCTTCTTCTTCGTCGTCATTCTCATCGTCTTCGGTTTCGTCGTTTTTGTGTTTTTTAGTGCGTTTTTTCTTATCAGTTTTTTTTGACTTTTTATCAGTTTTTTTATTCGATTTTTTACTCGATTTTGTTTCTTTTACTTTTTCGTCCATGTACTTGGATGGGAACATTTTTGATAATAGCTTTTGAAATTTATCATAACTAACAGTTTCTTCGGCTTCTTCATCATCTTCGTCTTCGTCCTCATCATCGTCCTCATCGTCGTCCTCATCTTCTTCATCATCAGCATCTTCCCATACATCTTCGTCATCCTCGTCATCATCCTCATCGTCTTCTTCTTGTTGACGTTTGGTATTTTTAGATTTTCCTTTTTTAGTACGAGGTTTATATGATGAGTCACTTGTCTCATCATCATCTGAAAGATTATCAAGAATATCTAAAATATCATCGTCGTCATCAGAATCAGGTTTGTTTCTTTTGAGTTTTGAATTTTTTGATGAATTCTTGTTTTGTTTCTTTTTGTCAGCGAGGATTTGTTGTTTGGATGGCATTTTCAATAATACAAAGTTAGTAACAATAACATGTAAAATACTGACAAAATATCAATTCAATTTTTTACGAATTACTAGAATTTCATACAAAATCAACACTGTGTTTACAAATCACAAAAAAAATATATTTTATTTGTTATAATGGAGAACGAAGAAAATTTCGATATTTATGTAATAAACCTAGACAAAGATACAGAAAGACTAACAAAAATAGATAAATATTTAGACGATAAGTACATACGAATTCCTGGAATATATGGAGAACACGAAGACTTTACAAAAAATGACGATATTTTTTATCTTAGTAGATATTTATGTCCAAGGTCCGTATTGGGTTGTTTTATGAGTCACCGACTAGCTATAAAAACATTTTTAGAAACTTCAAATAAAGATTATGCCGTGATATTGGAGGATGATGCCGAACCTTGTTTTGATAACTATATGGAAAAAATTAATGAAAGTATACAAAATGCACCAGAAGGTTGGGACATAATTAAATTGGATTATTTACCAAAATATAATTGGTTTGATGAATCAAGATATACAAAATTTCCGTCTTTGATATTGACGGCTTACATAGTAAATAAAAAAAGTGCCGAATATATTTTAAAACAAAAAATCATTTATCATATAGATGTTCAATTCATTTTTATGGGATTGAATATTTATAATAATCCAGAAATCGTTTTTGAACAGATATGGAATGAAGAAAACAATTCGAATAATCGTATAAAATCGTTTTATAATATTCTTGGTTACGAATGCTGGAATTTCAAGGCGATACGTATTTTTAACAACGAATATACATTTGGTGACTTGATTTTGTTGTGGTTTTTATTGTTAGGAATATTGATTATAATGATATTTTTATTGATAATTACAAAAACATATAGTATTTTTGATAATGTTATTGATAAACAAATAAATTTTGATAATTTTCAAAAAATTGAATTTGAATAAAAATATATAAACAGTATAATATAGATACAATTAGAATGGCGGCATACAAAACCAAACTGAATGAATTCAAAAGTCCATCTAGGATTATTGGTGTTCAATTTAGTATGTTATCACCCGAAGAAATTCGAAAGAATTCGGTGGTAGAAGTCACTTCTCGTGATACATACATCAATAACAAACCTGTAATCGGTGGGTTATTTGATCCGAGGATGGGTGTATTAGAACCTGGGTTGATTTGTCCTACGGATGGATTGACCTATATTGATACACCTGGATATTTTGGTCATATTGAAATGGCACGTCCCGTATTCTTTATTCAACATATCAAAGAAATAATGAAAATCAGTAAATGTGTGTGTTTCAAATGTAGTAAATTGTTAATCAACAAAAATCAACATAAACATATATTAACCAAAAATTCAGAAGACCGCTGGGATTATGTATCTGCTGCATGTTCGAAGGTAAAACGTTGTGGCGAATCTATCGAAGATGGTTGTGGTTGTAAACAGCCTGACAAAATCAAACTCGAAGGGTTTTCGACTATTTATGCTATTTGGGAAAACATCGAAACCGAAGGTGAAAGTGAAACTAAAAAAGTAAACATTCGTCTTACACCTGAAATCATTTTGAAAATTTTTAAGCGTATTTCAGATGAAGATGTCAGTTTTATGGGTTTCAGTCCAATTTGGTCTCGTCCTGAATGGATGGTTTGTCAAGTCCTTCCTGTGCCACCTCCAGCCATGCGTCCATCAGTAAAACATGATGCGCAGCAAAGAAGTGAAGATGACCTGACACATATTTATAGTAATATTATAAAAACGAACCGCGACTTAGCAGACAAATTAGCCGCCAATGCATCACAAAATGTAATTGAAGGGTTGAGTACGGTTTTACAGTATTTTGTTGCTATGATTGTGAATAACAAAGTGAAGGGTGCTGTTCCTATGGCACAGCGTTCTGGACGTCCTCTACAATGTATCATGGGTCGTTTGAATAGTAAAAATGGTCGTATTCGTGGAAACTTGATGGGTAAACGTGTTGATTTTAGTGCTCGTTCGGTTATTACTGGTGACCCGAATCTATCGTGTCGTCAGTTGGGTGTTCCGACGAAAATAGCAATGAATTTGACGAAGCCTATGAAGGTGAATGACCGTAATCGTGACTTTCTGATGAAATTAGTCCAGAATGGACCTGAGGTTTATCCTGGTGCTAAGATTTTGGAAAGACGAAATGGAGAAAATATATCTTTGCGATATGTTGACCGTGGTTCTATTAAGTTGGAAAACGGTGACATTGTGCATCGTCATATGATGGATGGAGATGCGGTTTTGTTCAATAGACAACCGTCTCTCCATAGAATGTCTATGATGTGTCATATCGTGAAGATTATGAAAAAAGGTGACACTTTTAGAATGAACGTGGCTGATGAACTTGCGTTAGCAAC
>Ga0114975_10002532_pt1 | contig 12489 bp, 13 predicted proteins | sample S_130626_EF_Meta_FD_87031 | JGI IMG/M metagenome (GOLD analysis project Ga0114975, IMG submission 87031) | Freshwater microbial communities from Lake Simoncouche, Canada to study carbon cycling - S_130626_EF_MetaG | ecosystem: Environmental > Aquatic > Freshwater > Lake | place: Lake...
CTGGCTTTATAGAAATTGAATTTTTATTTGAAATATAATTTACAATATCAGTCTTAAGAGAATTTGTAATAGTAGCGCCTGAACGACTAACAGCTGAAATATACACTCTACCATATTCTATGGTGCCAGAAACTGTTTCACCACCAAACACATTAACAGCTTTAATTTCTGGATAGTTTTCATATATCATATTTGCATAATCATTGGTAGTAATAGCTCTATCTTGAGTTTGATAATGTCTAGGAGCTCTGTAACGTATAGATTCAATAGACTCCATAGCGTCGCCATCAACAGATGCACTTACAGTTGTAACTCTTACTGTAGCTTGTACATTATTAAATGCACCAATGTCTCTGTCTGCATTAAATGAACCTACACCATTACCATTTAACCCATTTGTTATTCTATATGTTATAAGAACGGTAGCGTTGTTTTGAGGAGTACGACCGAATACACCATCACCAAATACTACTTCATAATAACCTTCTAAAGTGCACTGAACGAAATATGCAGGAGAAGTATTGGTTAAACCATATAAATTCGTAGCCTGTTTATAATCGAATACATTTAAACCATCGTTTTCTAAAACAGTAACAGCTATACTTGTTGTATCTACGTTTTTATTCGACAAAACAAATTTCTGATTTTCGATAGAGTTATCGATAATTTGTGTTTCGTTTATGTACGTACCTTCATAGATAGCCAAATTAGCAATAGAAAAAGCAGTAGACGTTGATGTCAACACATGTGTTTCTGCAGTAGTATATACAAATGAACCGTTAGCGTTTTGACCACTAAACTGTGTACCTTTTGTAATTTCTATCGTTTTAGTAGTACCAGATGTTACACTAATATTAAGATTAACAAACGCTTTTGCAGATCTAGCTGATCTTGGAGTGTAGTTCAATTCTTTCGCATGCGAGATAACAGAACTCATCATTTGAGCTGAGTCAAGAAACCCTTCAGAAACAGCCATATTTAAGTAAAAAGAGTTTAAATATGAGTTGTATGAAAGAACATCAAGGAGAACGTTGATATTCGAACCTTCGAAATCGTAATCTCTGAATACACTTTGAGACTTCAGATATGTTTTAAAATTCGCCTTTAAAGTGTCAAAGTCTAATGATACAAGGCTTAACGAGCTATTTGCCATTATCTTACTCTTTTGAGAATTACGGATATTTGGATAGGTGTATTACTATTTATTAAAGAGAAAACAACATTTACTGTAAATGCATTTCTATCAGGATTAGGATAAACATTTACTTGTAATAATAAAGCTCTTGGTTCATTTTGAGAAATGGTGCTTCTTACAAAAAAAGTTATATTTTCAGCTGTAACTGCATCGTTTGGTTCGAACAATGAACGATAGATATCCGAACCGATTGTAGGTTGGAATAATCTTTCGCCTCTGTTAGTAAGTATTAAATTTCTAATCGATTGTTTAACAGCGTTTTCATTAGTAACTTTTGCAAGAGTGTTGTTTAATGGATGTTTGTCAAAATCATTAAGGAAGTCTGTAAAAAACTCCTGTTTTTGTATTTGTGTATATTTGTCTGCTCTTGATGCTACCATTTTATCCGCCTGCAAATACGTTTGATGAACCTGATGCTACATGTCCACAAGAAGCAGGGTCGCCAGCGCGACAAACTCCCTTACCATTAACGAATACTGTTCCGCTAGAACCAATCATAATAGGTGAAGCGTGAGGTGGTTTTCCATGACCTGCAACTGCATCACCTTTTCTAACTGCTGGTTTACTGTTGACAAATACATTAGGAGATCCCTGTATTAATAAACCACCAGCTATATCTTTCCCGCTATCTCTTGCTACTCCTGGCATCAAAATTTCTTGTATTGTATTACTGAATTAGTAGATAATGAATTAGCATACGCTTTGAGTGTTGAGTTAGCGATTAGTTGTTGAGTCGCAGAAATATTTCCGCCTGTTTCTAGTATAGCGCCTTGTTCTACGTAATACTTAACCAATGAAACTGCACCTAGCCAATCATAAGCTCCTGTTGTATGAATACCATTACCACTAGCAAGATTAGCTATAGCTTGAACAGAAGACAACGATTTACTAATGTCGCCAATATAGTTACGAATTTCAGAAGAATTAACGGCGATTGTTCTGAGAGAAGAAGCAATATATGTTAACTGCTTCGTATAATCAAACCCACCTGAAGTGCTAGAATTAGCTATCCAAACACTATTAGCTGCTGCATACGATGTAAAATTTACAGAAGATGTCGAGCTATTACCAGAGTAAGTAGAATCGCCATTATAAGTCGCTATAAAATTGATAGATCCACCGAGTATATTTGTAGCGAAATATGAAGTATCGATAGTGAATATACATTCATTGTCTATGATTGGAGAAGAACCATGAATTGTACTGGTAGTAAGAGTAGAGGAAAAGGTGACATTTCCTGATACGACACCACCATCACTAGAAATAACTCTAGTTAGTATAGTTACATTTTCTCCAGCTATAGGATAGTTTGGAGTAACAAACGTGGCTAGTGTAGTAGTTTGTGTAGTTGGCATAATTAAACCTTTTTAGTATTATTTATCATGGGTTGATATCGACCTTAGCACTTTGGATAGTAACAATAGAAGAACTTTTAATAGTAATAGATGACGAATCCATAACAATAGTAGAACCACCAACCTTCAATGTTATTTTTGATGTACTTTCAATTAGTATATCATCTGATGCCCACATTCTAGCTTTACCAGCGTCTACTTGCATATCATAGTTGCCTTCTGATATATTGACGCCGTATTCGCCTTTGATCATGTTTACTTTATTACCGTTAACCTGATCAACAAAATCACCAGTATAGTTATGATTTACTGAGCCTGTATGATCAGTAACGATATTACCTTCACTAACATGAAACACATCACCATCAGAGTGAGTTATCTGAGAACCTTTTGTTCCTACAACACAAACACCTCCACCACCAGAGTATTTGTTTCCAGCTGTTTCTGAGTGATCGCTACCTGCGATAGAAGAGCGATTAGATCCGCTTATCTTTGTATCAGTGTGACCGTCTGTCGTTTGAGATGTACCATCAGCGTTGTAACTATGCTGTTTACCAACTGTTACTTTAATTTCTGCGCCATCAGGACCATGTCCAGTGTAATTACCAGTTGGTTGTACTACGAAGTAACTTTCTTGTCCTGGTTCTAAACTGCGTATTTCCTGACTACCATCTGCCCTCTGAGTAACCCAAAGATTAGGATATGTACCTTTGAAAGGTATTTTAGGATGGGCGTTATTTGGATCGTATTCTGTTGCCATATTCCACCTTTAACCGAATGCTGAGCCAGTAACTAATGGTCCAACACCTTGAATCGATTGTTGATTGTCGATAATATTTTGCGTATCATTTGTTATCATAGGAGCTGCAGCGCCAGAACCAGCAGCAGAAGCGTTCGCAGCAGCAACATCAGCCGCAGCACCAAAAGCTCCACCTTCGCCTGATATAGACATATCGCCTTTAGCAACATAATCATTATACGCCTGTATTTGAGCATCTTGCTCTGCAGGTGGCTCTGGTTCTATAGCTTTTTTCATCTCTTTCTTTTTCATAGCGAGTAATGATTGGTTCTTTGTAAAATCATTCATAGATTCTCCAACTTTACCAGCATCTAAAACAGATTTAGGTAAATGACCACCAGTTAATTTACCAATAGCTCCAGCTATATTTGGTATAAGCTTGCTAGCCATTCCTATAATCGATTTTAAATCAACGCCTTTCCCTAATACTTTAGAAAGACCATCAGCTGCAACACCATCCATTGATTTAGTTAGTGTTGTTGCTAATTTAGTAATATCAGAATTAGATAAAGTTCCGCCCTGAGTAAGCTTCGTTAATATTGGCGCTAAGGTTTTAACCATTTGCGCAGCTGAGTTACCTTGCACATGCGCTTGGGCTGAAGAATAGTGTGGTTCTTGACCTCTCAAAGTATAACGTAAATTACCAGAAGTAGGATCTTTCCATTGGATATAGCCTGGATATGGTTCTTTATCAAGAGCAAAATATTGTTGTATGTATGTAGCAGCTACCGTAGCTACTATCAAATTTGTAGATGGCGAACCTCTTCTTGGATTTATACCTGGTATTGTATTGCTTATTGCATTCGAATTATATTTACCACCATTACTCATTGCAGATTTAGCTACATTGGCTAATGCGCCACGTAAAGCGTTTTGTACAACAGGTGGTAAGTTAGCTTGTTTAAGCACCTGATTTAAAGGACCCATAACATTAGCCAGTCCTAAATTTTTAGCTAGTCCACCAATAGCTCCTTGTATACCACCACTCAATAACTTAGATATGCCTCCAGGACTAGTCATACTCATAATGTTTTGTACTTGTTTAAATCCATCAGCAGCTTCTGGTAATACTCTGCTTTTCTTTTCTGGATCAACCTGTTTTACAATATCAAGAACGTCGGATGTATCATCTTTTTTAGCAGAAGCTGTTGTTGGCTTTTTTGGTTCTTTAAGTTTCTCATCAACCTTTTCATTATTAACAATACCAGTTGCAGGCGTATACGTCGCTATCGTTTTAAAATCTTCTGATTTCTCATTATTAATTTTATTAATATCTATTTTACTACCGAACAAATTACTATATGGATTTATCGGTACTGGATCGCTGTAGTTTTGAGAAGGTCCAGGTATGCTACCTTTCTTAGTATCAATTTCTGGGATACCATCAGTTGTATCCCCACCATCTTTTGGATCACCAGCTTTACCAAGACTACCAAGAATAATTGGAAGCTGATTATCTAAATCGAACCACTCTCCATAAACTTTAGAACCTCTGACTAATCCTAATGGTGACATACCAATTTTACCATAGGCAGCAGAGGTAACAGGTTGCATTGGTATAGCCCAATGCAAATCTTCGTCTTTGATATTTTCTTTATCGTCGTGTCTACCAAAAATACGTATTTGTACGCGACCAGATTGATCTGGGTCTTTTACATTAACTACTTCAGCTATCCATCTACCAGAACCAAAATCTCTTTCTGTCATTATACGCCTTCCTCAAGATTACCTTTTAACAGTTCTATAACGCAGGTATATCTTGGACGCTCTCCTGCAGTACCAATTTGATGATGTATTCTAGAAATTAAAAATTTACCAGACAACATAGGATCGGTTTGACCATTATCAGTTGTACTTACTTTGTTTGGAATAGCTGCATTTACTGTATACCCAGCTGCTAGTTTAGCATCACCATAAACTCTAATCTTCATAGCGTTTTGCATTAAGCTTGCAAGGAAAGCTTGTTGATCTGCAGTTTGCTCTGGTATATTTGTTACTGGTCTTTGTGATGTATCGACGGGTATCATTGCCTGTGTTGGTATTTTTGGTTGTTGGTATTTCGATTTAAATTCAGAAGAATCATAATCACCTTTACCGCCCATTTTAAATTGAGTAGAATCAGTATCAACGTCTTTTGTTTTATAGGTATGTGTTCTAATATCGAAACTCGACACTCTTGTTTTACCACCGATCGAGATACGCTCTGTAGACGAGAACTGTTTAGGTACTTCATATGCAATGATATTGTTATCAGTTTGATTCATAATACTACTGTTAATTGCATCCGACTGTTGAAAATCTTTAATCGCTTCTTCACCAAACAGTTTTTCAATTGTTGTAAATTTAAACGTTTGATTACCACCATTTCTGGTTTCAAAAAACACATAAGCCGAAGATTTATTCTCATTAGATATACTACGACGACGAACAATATCAGTCGCTTTATATGGATTTTGATGACCAATAATTATCTTCTGTTTACCTTTAGTATCTTCGACCTCTAGAGGTTTTTCGCTCTTCATATAATTTTTATGAATATCTTTTACCATATCAGATATCGGTGAATTGAAGTTTTTTTGTACATAGTTAGTTTTAGAATGAAGAGCTTCTTCAGAAACAACCTTCAATGTATATGTTTTAGCTTTCTGAGTACCTTCAGACTTAACATCTTCGAGCGCATGCAAGGCGAATTTGTAGTTGGCTGATTCACCACCAGGAGCTTTGAAAGAAATTTCAACAGTTTCGTCGCCAGTTATTTTTAATTTACCTAACTGATCGTCTGTATCAAGAACACTAATGTCGCCTATAATACCAGGAGTAAAGATGCTTTCGAATATCGAGGCAGATATAAATGATGATGCAAGATTCAAGCTTCCTCTTTGAGAGGAAAGCGAGAAAGTATCGATTATGATATCCCCAGGATTGTAACCGTCAGCCATTTATATTTTCATCAATTTAGTTAATTCGCTTGAAACTCTCATCGAATATTTACTATCAAGTACATTGATAGATTTCTTCTGTTCGTTTTTCTCTCTTTCGGCTTCATAAACTGAAACTGGACTCCAGTAAATCACTTCATTAAGAGGAATATTATCTACTACGTTTGAAGCTGTACCGAACTTAGCATTAGCAGAGCTTTCTCTTCCTTTTAGATAACTAGTTCCAGAAATTACGACCGTGCTGTTAGCAAGAGAAGTACCGTATATATTTTGAAGTGTAATAGAAGAAGAGTTAGCTATAACAACCTGACCAGTTCCTTTATTAGATACATCGAAAGTTATGTCGACGATTTCGTTTGTTTTAAAATTAGCAAACGAAGAGCTGTTAGCTGTGTATCTTCTTACTGAATTTGTATTAATGACCCAGTCTTGACGAACTCTCTGGTATCCAGATATTACAGTACTGTTATAATATGGTTCCCAATATCTATGTACATTGTTTGCTAATACAGCATACTCTGATACAGATATCTTCTCTTCTTTTTCGTACCAGTTATTTCTGTAGAAAGCGATTTTATCTTGGAGAACATCTGTAGTAACGCTGTATTTTTTAACAAGAAAATTATTAAAATCGTTCTCATTCATATACCAACCATGATATGGATCTACAGTTTTATTTCCAAGATACAACACCCAATCCATAAACTGATCATTGTAGTAGTTGTCTGCAAATTGATCTGGTCTTTCGCCCTGTGAAATATCATATGGGTAAAAGTAGTATGGGTTTTTAAATGCGTCTTGAGTTACAGCTGTTCGTTTTGTTATATCAACAGCAAGGTAATTATTATAATATACCAGAGGGAATTTTTTAAAATAGTTCTCAGCCAAAGAAAGATCCTCCACCACGGAATGAATTGTCTTCGTAATCTTCTTTTAACCAGTATTCAATTTCGAGTAAATTAATGCTAATTTGTACGATGGTAGGAGCGTTAGTTCCTTTGAAGAACGAAGGTTGTCCTCCAATAGCATAATTAACATCCATTGACTCGATAACGCATGGTTTAAATTTATAAAGAAAACTTTCGTCTGGATAAAGACTGATAATTGCAATATTAGGATAAGTTAATAATGTACCACCAGCGTTTGGTGCCATAGCAGGAAGCATGTTTGATTTAAATGTATTAACTATATCGCGAATAGTGTTTGATTCTTGTGCATTGTTTGGTGCAAGCTTCCATGAGAAACTATGTTTTTTAAAAGTTGGTGATTTAAATAATACAGTAAGGAATGGATTTTGTGCAAGTCCACCAAGCTGTAACATTTCAGCAGTAGTAGCTCCTGTTAATGATGATGCTACTGCGCCTGTTGCTTGTGCCATTCTCGCACCAACGTTCGCGGCTATACCAGAAATAAGACCACCTCCAACAAATCCGCTACCACCTCTTAAACCTTGTTCAACACCAGCACCAACAGCGGGACTAGATGCTTCTGCTGTTTCAAAATTTACTTGTTGATTATCACTTAATTGATTTGGTACAGGTAAACGAATACCACCAGTTGCAGATAAAAATGGTTGATTAAAAATAGAACGACGTTCATACTTTTGAAACTGAATAGCGATATAGGAATTACGGTTTGACGAAGAATCGATCAAATCTCCTGGGAACATTAAATCACCAAGATACTTCGACTCTGATACAGCTCTTGGTGGTCTAAGAAATGCATTTCCTACAATAGCTGCGCCCCCAATAGCCATGCCAGCACCAATAGCAACTTTAGGATTCGCTTTGACGAATTGACCGCCTTGAACTAATTTATCTTTGATTGTCGTTAGTATCGACATATGTTAATCCTATAAATATCTTTTTACTATTTATTATGGTGTAGGAATGGCATATAAAGGATATTTTCGACCCAAGAATCCACAGAAATACAAAGGCGACCCCAACAATGTTATTTATCGTTCTCGTTGGGAATTGAAACTAATGATGCATTTAGACGAACATCCGCATGTGATTCAGTGGTCTTCAGAAGAGTTTTGTATTCCATATCGTTCTCCTGTTGACGGTAAGGTGCATCGCTATTTCCCAGATTTCTATGTTAAGAAACATACAGCTGACGGTAAAATAGAAGTTCAAATAATCGAAGTAAAGCCAGCTTACCAAACAGTACCACCTATTATTAAAGAAACCAAATCAAAAAGGTACATTAATGAAGTTTGTACTTGGGGCATAAATAGTGCTAAGTGGAAAGCAGCAAGAGATTTTTGCGAAGATCGCAAATGGACTTTTAGTATTTTCACAGAAAAAGAATTAGGAATTAAATTTTAATGGCAGCTTACATATTTCAATCGATAGCTAAAAAAGGTAAAGCTGCTGGTGTCACACCTAATTTATCAGCTTCTGCCAGAAATTGGTATCGTGATGAAGCTTCAAAATTAGCATCTAAAAACGTAAATAAAAATCGTATGATGAACGATAAACAAAATGTTGTTGGTTCTATTTCTGCAACTGATATTGGTAAGATGTTTATGTTTTTCTACGATCCAAAAGGTAAGGCTACTTTACCATACTATGATATTTTTCCGATGATATTTCCAATCGGATTTCAAGAAGGTGGATTCCTTGGTATCAATTTACATTACCTACCACCATATCTAAGAGCTAAGTTGATGGATGCTTTATATTCTACAGCTAGTAACAATAAATATGATAATACAACTAAATTGAAAATTTCGTATGAAATGTTAAATCGCGCCTCTAAATTTGGTGCATTTTCTCCCTGTGTTAAAAAATATCTATGGGATCATGTTCAAAGTAATTTTCTATATGTTGAGCCATCGAGCTGGGATACTGCATTAATGTTACCTCTTGAAAGATTCCAAAAGGCTACAAAGACAAAAGTGTTCAACGATTCAATAGCGAAAGTCCGATAAATGGCTGGTTTTAATTTAAATAATTTCAGATCAGATATATCTAAAAATGGTGTGTTACAAACCAACAAATTTATCGTTGCATTTAATTCACCACGCTGTATGCAAAATAGTTATTTTGGAACTAATCAAGGAACGAATGATGTTCTTACTACTGAAAGATTAATGCAGGTTCGAGCTGAGTCAGTTAAGGTTCCTGGAGTTGCATTACTTCAAAGTGATATTAATAGATATGGTATTGGCCCTTCTCAAAAAATGCCATTCAATGCACGTTTTACTGAAAACTCGATTACTTTTATATCAGATCGAAACAGTCAGATATACATGTATTTCTACACATGGATGAATAAGATATTCGATTTCAGTGGCTCTGCATATGAATCAAATGTCGGTGCATCATATGCAACTGAATATAAAGACAATTATGTAACTGATCTTCACGTGTACGTATACGATAATGCTGGCAATCAAGTAAACGATATCGTTATGTACCGAGCATTTCCAGAATCGATTAATGATATTAATCTTAGCTGGAGTGACAATAGCAATTTAATGAAAATAACAGTTAGTATCAGCTATAGAGATTGGGCTATGGTTGGTGTTAGTAGCGCGATGAATAGTCAAATACAAGCAACGCCAACAAACCCATTTACTACTTTCGCTGGCAATCCTTCTGGAGCACAGGCTACACTTACATCTGATACTACGAAAGCAATATTGAATAGTCAAGAGGCGATGCAAGGAACTGGACCGCTAGCTGTAGGTTCGCCTTTCGGATAATTGAAATATAACATTGGAGAATATTATGTCTTTACCTAAAATTGAACACCCTATTTTTAAAATTAAAATTCCATCATCAAAAAGAGAAGTTAGATTTCGTCCATTCCTTGTGAAGGAAGAAAAGATCCTACTTATTGCTAAGACGAGTGAACAGGAAAACGATATCCTTTTGGCGATTAAGCAAGTAGTCAACAACTGTGCTCTTGACGATTTAAATATCGATAAGCTAGCTTTGTTTGATGTTGAATATCTATTCCTACGTATCAGAGCACAGTCAGTTAACAATATCGTTTCTGTTACCTATCGTGACAACGAAGATACCATGGACTATGATTTCGATATTGACTTGAATAATGTCAATGTTGTTTTCCCATTAAATTTAGAAAAAACAATCAAGCTAACAGAAACATCTGGTATCGTAATGAAATATCCAGAAGCTAGTTTGTATGAAGATAAAGATTTCATGAACTCTGGTGAAGAAGCTTTCTATCAGCTAGTCCTTAGATGTATTGAAAAGTTCTATGATGCTGATAATGTTTACGACACCAAGAACTATACTATGGATGAAATTTCTGAATATATCGATAACCTTGACGTTAAAACTTTCGACAAAGTAAGAGATTTTATTCTCAACCAACCTAAGCTTAATTACATTATTGAGTATAAGAACAAGCTAGGTAACAAGCGTCAAATTGAACTTACATCGTTAACAGATTTTTTTACATTGCGCTGAATCACAACACCCTAGAGAATTATTATACTACTAATTTTTCTCTGATTCAGCACCATAAATATTCTATAAGTGATATTGAAAACCTTTTGCCATTCGAGCGTGACATTTATGTTGAAATGTTAATGACCCATCTCAAAGAACTAGAAGAACAGAAGAGAAATCAAAATGGCTAAATTTGGAAAATCAATCATAGGCGACGATATCGCTGTGGAGGTTACAGTATCTCCACAGTATGTACCAGCTCCTGCTCCTGTTGTAGAAACTGTTGTTCCTCCTCCACCACCAGTAACTCCTGCTCCCGCACCAGCAGCTGCAGTTCCACCTCCTCCACCACCTCCTGAATTTAATTTCGCGGTTGCTGAACCTTCTACTGAACCAAAGAAAGAAGAAGGCTGGGTTAAGTCAATGTGGAGACCAGCAATGGGCTGGCTTTACATGCTTATCTGTTTAATGGACTTCGTTGTATTCCCAGCTATCGCAATGTTTATGCCAGTAATGCTTAAAGGTATTGGTATCACAATGCAGTATGCAGCATGGCAATCACTTACATTATCTAATGGTGGATTAATCCATATGGCATTTGGTGCTATCCTTGGTGTTGCTGCTTATGGCAGAACTCAAGAGAAAGTTGCGAGTAAGCAATAATGGCTAAAAAAGGCGAACGTGTTGGGGCTATTGGAGATTCTGTTTATTACAGAACTCCCGATGGCCAAATAATTGACGATTCAGGTAATGTCCTTAAAGGACCAATGGCCAAGATGCTCGCTGATGAATATGAATCTAAACAACAAGAGAAAGCTAAAGCGCAAGAAGCAGCCAAAGCTGCAGCTGAAGAATCTAAACGTCAGGCAGCTGCTGCAAAGTCAGCTGAGATAGCTCGTAAGGCTGCGGAAAGAGAAGCTACACAACGCCAAAGACAAGAGCAAATTGAAGCAAGAAAACAAGAAGCTCAAGCTGCATCTGATGCAAGACGTCAACAAGCAGAATCTAATCGTCAAAGAACATCTAACGTAAAACAATCAGCTCCTCCTAAACAAACACAACAAGCTCCTGCAGCTGATGCACCTCAATCAACGGGTGATAAAGTTAAAGGAGCGTTTAAAGAAGCAGCTATGAACGCTGGCGCAACTGCTTTTAATGCAGCTTTCCCTTCATTTGCTATAAAACCTCGTGAGAATGCAGCTGGTGGTGGAGGTGGTAGTGCCTCTGATGCAACTGATGGCAGCGTAAGACAGGCTGTTAATAGAGTTGCAGACGAAGTAAACACTACAAATATGATGATGCAAACTTCTATTGCACGTCAGGAAATGACTAATCAGCTTCTTGGTTCTATTCTAAAAGAAGTTCAACAGATAAAGAAACCAAGTTTAATAGATGCTGCAGCTGATGCACTCGGTGGTCTTGGTGGTGGAGGTAAATCAAAACCTGCTGGTAAAGTAACGCCAAAAAGCGGAATGCTTGGTGCAGCTGGTAGTGCATTAAGAAGAGCTCCTATTATTGGTGCATTACTTGGTGGTGGTATTAGTGGTTATGATGAATATCAAGAATCAGGTAATGCTGGAAGAGCTGTATCTACTGGCGCTGGTGCAGCTGCTGGTGGTGGTCTTGGTGCATGGGGTGGAGCTTCTGCTGGCGCAGCACTAGGAGCATTCGGCGGTCCTGTGGGTATTGCAATCGGTGGATTACTTGGAGCTGCAGTTGGTGGTCTTGGTGGTAGTTATCTTGGTGGTAAAGCTGGTAAAGGTGCATATGATGC
>Ga0114975_10002533_pt1 | contig 12488 bp, 18 predicted proteins | sample S_130626_EF_Meta_FD_87031 | JGI IMG/M metagenome (GOLD analysis project Ga0114975, IMG submission 87031) | Freshwater microbial communities from Lake Simoncouche, Canada to study carbon cycling - S_130626_EF_MetaG | ecosystem: Environmental > Aquatic > Freshwater > Lake | place: Lake...
GCATCTGGTGCTACAGGCGCTTCTGGTGCAACAGGGCCTACAGGTCCAGCGGGTCCAACAGGACCGCAAGGACCTACTGGCGATACAGGCGCTACAGGTTCAGCAACTTTAGGAGCAGCAACACCTCTAGGACTTGGCACATCAGCAGCTGGTACATCAACTCTTGCTTCTCATCAAGATCACGTTCACTCATCAATAGTTCAGTCAGGTGCTACCAACGCTGTTGGCTTAACAGTTAAGGCAATAGCGTCTCAGACTGCTGATTTACAACAGTGGCAACCTTCAGGTAGCACTACTGCTTTGATGGCAGTTAACACATCTGGAACGCTTACCACTCCACAAACTGAACTTGTGCTACAGCAAACAGGTGACACGCTAGGAACTACTAGACTTCGCCTACAAAATAGAACAAATGCTAACGGCGCTTTGTTTGAAAACGCAGCAATAGACTTGGTTGATTTTGCTTTCAAGACATCAACTGCCGCACAAGGTTTAATTCGTTATGAGAACCGTACGGGTCAGACTTTATCTGGAAGCACAGAGTTTCAGATTAACAGCCAAGGTAACGTTGCCTCTACCCCATTAGCAGTAAGCGGAACTGTTACTGGTGGTAACGGCCAGGTCTACGTTCAGTCAACTGCAGCAGGAAATATGCCTTTGACTATTGCGGGTGCAACTGGTCAATATGGAGATTTAACTCAATGGAAGAGCGCACTTGCTGGATCCATTATTAGTGGTATCAATACTGCTGGTCAGATTTATGTAGGCTCTACTGCTTCTAAGTTTGGCTCTACAACCGTAGCCTTGACCTCAGCTTCAAGATTATCAACTACGGCGGCACTCTTTACCTATAACTTTACATCTCAGCTAGTTGAACTAGGACAATCTGTAATAGTTGCTGGTGTAACTGGCGGTACCTATAACGGAACTTGGATAGTAACAGCAGTAGGTGGAACTTCAGGTGCCTATACATTTCAGGTAAGAGGCTCATTTGCAAGCAGTACTGCTGGTACTGGTGGAACGTTTGCTCAAAGCGCAGAAGGTTCTTTCACTGCTGGTACAGCATCAGGTACTGCAATTGTTGCTCAAGCTGCAGCATCTCAAACTGCTAACATCCAAGAATGGCAAAGTTCTGCTGGTGTTGCTTTGGCTAAGATTGATGCCAAAGGTAACTTGACTGCAAACAATTTCAGCGGAGATCAGTTTGTCTCAGCGATGCTTCTTGGTGGTATGTAGTAAACTTAATTTATGAAAGTCAATGATTACTTTGACAAGGTATTGGTTATCAATCTTGATAGGCGTACCGATAGGTTGGAAAAGGTAAGCGCAGAACTAGATGCCTTAGGCATAGAGTTTGAAAGGTTGTCAGCAGTAGACGCTGTGGCTGAGGGCATTAGCCCAGTCATAGCCTGTATGCTAAGTCACATTAAAGCAGCAGAGTTGGCAGCAGGGCAACGGGTACTCATCCTAGAAGATGATGCAACCTTTGCTGAGAACTTTAATGAACGCTTTGAAATGTTTATTGAGGCACTACCTGCAGACTGGGATATGTTTTATCTTGGTGCCTATCAATTAAATGTAGAACCTTGTAACAACTTAATGGTCAGGGCAATAGACACAAGTTCTATGCACGCCTATTGCATTAGGCCCGAGAAGTTAGAAGAGATGATTCAAGTGGCCAAAGATTACGATGGCCACATAGACGTAGCGTATAGGTTCCATCATCCCAAGATAAGAGCCTATGCCGCAAAGCCAACGCTGGTTAGACAATCCCCAAGCTATTCAGATATTGAGTGCAAGGATGTAGATTATATGAGTTGGTATGTATGAAAGTTGCTGTATACACAATTGCGTTGAATGAGGAGAAGCACGTTGAACGATGGTATGACTCCTGTAAGGAAGCAGACTATCTCCTTATTGCAGACACAGGATCTACAGACAAGACAATCGGGATTGCTACCGGCCTTGGTATCAAGGTTGTGCCGATTAGCGTTTCGCCATTTAGATTCGACGATGCTCGGAACGCGTCGCTAGCGCTACTGCCAAAGGATATTGATTACTGTATTGCTTTGGATATGGATGAAGAGTTAACACCTGGCTGGCGCCAAGCGTTAGAGAAGTTAGACCAAACAATTGATAGACCTTCATACCGACGTATTGAAGCGTTTAACCCAGACGGTACGCCTAACTTAGAGTTTGATGGATTCAAGATTCATAGACGTCACAGCATTAGATGGCATTACCCGATACACGAAGTACCTTACTGGTATGCAGAAGGTGAAGAGAAAAAGGGTAGAGTTGAAGGACTAGAGATTCATCACCGCAAGGATGAATCAAAGTCCAGAGCGCAGTACTTAGGAATGCTAGAGCAGGCAGTAAAAGAAAACGCTGACGCTCGCAACTTGTATTACCTTGGTAGAGAGTATTACTACCACAAGCGTTATGAAGAATCAGCAAAGGTACTCAAGTCATACCTGACACTTTCAGTCTTTCCAGAAGAACGAAGTGCAGCTTGTAGAACACTGGCTCATATTGAAAAAGATAAAGCAGAAGACTGGTTAATGAAGGGTACTGAAGAGCACCCAAATAGAGAGTCAGTGTTAGCACTTGCTAACTACTACTATCAAACCCAACAGTGGGAAGAGTGCTTACTGGTAGCAAAGGGAGCACTTGGTTTTGATAACAGACCAATGAGTTTCTTGTCAGAGAACTGGGCGTGGGGCCATATGGCCTACGACCTGATAGCAATATCAAGCTGGCAACTAGGTGATTTTAAGACAGCGTATGAGTACGGAAAGAAAGCAGTAGAGCTAAGTCCAAACGAAGAACGATTAGTAAACAATCTAAAGTTCTATGAGAAGAAGGTAAAAAATGGCAACCCTAAGTGAGATGATTAGCGAAGTAAGATCTAACCTCGCTGGCTATACCCTGCGCCAAGACCGCATTACTTATCTTGCCAATACTGGTGGTATCAGCACAACTGATACGACTATTCAGATTGGTTCATCAGATAACCTTGCTAAAGGCATCATTGAAATTGATGACGAACTTATCTGGATTGACTCATTCAATAAGACTAACTCTACGCTTACAGTAATCCCAGGCTTTGGTCGTGGCTTCCAAGGAACTACACCTAGCCCTCACGCACAGAACTCACAGATCACTATGACACCTACATTTCCAAAGGGTGTTATCAAGCAAGCTATTAACGACACTATCAACTCTTTCTATCCTAAGTTGTTTGCTACATACTCAACTACCTTTACCTTCAACGCAGCACAGGTAACATATAACCTGCCAGCAGGAGCGCGTGATGCGCTCTTTGTATCGTGGCAGACACCTGGCCCATCTAAAGAATGGCTACCAGTTAATCGCTGGCGCATTGACCGTATGGCTAACGTTGCAACATTTAACTCGCCTACAACTATCAGCCTTTACGAGAAGATTCAACCAGGACGTACAGTTCAGGTTTATTACTCAGCACTACCGGTAACTATGACTAACGCTACAGATGACTTTGTAGATGTGACTGGCCTACCAGATTCTTGTCGAGATGTGGTAGTCCTAGGCGCTTGTTATCGCCTCCTATCCTACGTTGATACAGGTCGTATCAACCTTACTTCAGCAGAAGCAGACTTGGCAGATGCCAAGCTCCCATCAACTGCTGGTGCATCTTCTTCCAAGTATGTATTCGCTCTATTCCAACAGCGTCTACAGGAAGAAGCAACCAAGCTACAAGACCGTTTCCCAATTCGCGTTCACTATTCCCGTTAAGGATAAATAAATGATTCGTCAGTATTCCTCGATCAGCCTTGAAACAACGCTGGCAGCAAGTATCAACACAACTGATACGACAATCACTGTTGCTGCTAGTACAGCCTCAGCACTCCTTGGCGGAGTAACCCTTTCCCCTGCAGGTACATACCAGTTCACACTGGCTATTGACCCAGATACAGCAAGCGAAGAAATCGTCTTTGCTACTGCCAACTCAGGTCAGGACTTTGTTATCCAGCGTGGACGCGCAGGGTCAACTGCTATCGCTCACGCTAACGGAGCAACAGTACGCCACGTACTAACCTCAGATGACCTTAACTTCTTTAGAGATGGCTCGACAACAGCATCTGCTGCAATCCCTAAATCAACTGTTACTGCTAAGGGCGATATCGTCGGAGCCACTGCTAGTGCAACACCTGCACGAGTAGCGGTAGGAACTGACGGCTATGTTCTTACAGCAGATAGCACACAGGCAACTGGCGTTAAGTGGGCAGCCACAGCTGCGCCAGTATCGGATCCAACAACAACCGTCTTTCTTTTAATGGGCGCTTAATACTAACCAAACACAATAAGGAGAAATAAAAATGGCAACAACTTACAAGGTGCTTGGTCAAAGTAACCCAGCAGCGACTACAGCAACAACACTCTACACAGTACCAGCATCAACATCAGCAGTAGTATCAACAATCGTTATTTGCAACCAAACAGCAGTTGCTGCAACATTTCGTATCTCAGTTCGCCCTGCAGGTGGAGCGCAGACTGCTGCTATGTATGTAGCCTACGATGTAACAGTGGGAGCATCTGACTCAACAGCGCTAACCCTTGGTATTACGCTTGCAACAACAGATGTAATTACTGTCTACGGCTCAACAGCAACTCTTTCATTCACAGCATTCGGTAGCGAGATCTCCTAATATGGCTGTATCCCGCGTAAAGACTTCGTCTATATTGCAGGGATTTCCCAAGAGTAGAAGTCTTCTTGCGGGAAATGCCGCTTATATTCCTACATCATTTGAGTCTATTGCTACAGCCACAGGGACTGGTGCGTCTGGAACAATTACATTTAGTTCTATTCCATCTACGTATAAACATTTGCAATTAAGATGGAATGCTCGTTCAACATTTAATGGACAGGTTACAAGTATGTCTCTTCAGTTTAATGGAAGTGCTACTGCAGCGTACGGTAGACATACATTAACTGGAAATACTGCTGGAACATTTCAAGCAGGTGGAAATGCGGCAAGCCAAACAAGCCTAGCAATTGGTACTGTTCCAGCAAATACAGGGTTGGCAAATGCAATGGCAGTAGGAAGGTTAGACATTTCTGACTATGCCTTAACTACAAATAATAAAGTTGTAAGAATTTTTAACGGTTTTAATACGAATGGTTCAAGCCAAGATGACTGTCAATTTATTTCAGGCTTATGGGTAAACACCTCAGCTATTACATCTATAACCCTTACAGTCAATACAGCATTTGCAACAACTGCTCAATTTTCACTTTATGGAATTACGGGGTAAAAAATGGCGTTAACATATGAAGCAATTTCTAGTCAGACCTTAGGCACCACTGCTGGAACAATAACGTTATCTAGTATCCCTTCAACATATACAGATCTTAAACTCGTTATGACTGCTAGTTCTGCAAGTTCTGCTGATATTTTACTTAACGTAAATTCAGATACAGCAACCAATTATTCTGTAACATATTTTTACGGTAATGGAACTGCTGGATTTAGCAACGGTGGAACAAATCAAACTCGCACTCAAATTACTGCGCTTGGTACAAGTGCAACGCCTTCTTTTTACACAATTGATTTTTATTCTTATGCTGGATCTACATTCAAAAGTTATCTTTTTACATCAGCTGAAGACAAAAATGGAACTGGCACCATTCAAAATGGTGTAGGTATGTGGCGCTCTACCGCTGCTATTACTTCTATACTTTTAACTTGTTCCACATTTGCAGCTGGTACTACTGTAACACTATACGGAATTAAGGCTGCATAATGGCAACTACCTATCAACTTATATCAAGCCAGATTTTAGGCTCATCATCTGCATCTGTTACTTTCTCTTCTATTCCTGCTACGTATACAGACTTACTTCTTAAAGTAAGCCTTCGTAGCGACCAAGCAGCTTACACTGAAGTATTTAATTTGCGTTTTAATGGAATAACAACTACAACTTATTCTTATACTGCTGTTGCAGGTTCATCTGGAACAACATCATCGTTTGCTGCATCAGCAGAAACTTATGCTAGAAGCGGTCCAACACCAGGTTCTGTTAATACAGCTAACACTTTTGGAAATGCTGAAGTCTATATTCCTGGATACACAGTAGCGCAAAATAAACCTATTGGGGCTTTTGGAATATCCGAAACTAATTCAGCTAATGATGCTTGGGTACAGTCAAATGCTGCGCTATGGCGTTCTACCGCTGCTATTACATCTATAACAATTCTACCAATCGGTGGCCCAAACTGGGTAACAGGATCATCATTCTATCTATACGGCATTAAGAACAGTTAAGGGAGCATAATGGCAACGACCAGTCTGGCTAGATCCAGTCTAAAAACTCTGACTAAGTATGACAGCTTCCTTGTCGGCAACTCTGCCTACGTACCACCATCATTTGAGTCTATTGCAACAATTGTAGGTACTGGTGCATCAGGAACGATTACATTTAATTCTATACCTTCAACATATACACATTTACAAATTCGTGTATTAGCTAGATCTACTCTTGCTGGTAATATATCTACAAATTTATCACTTAGGTTTAATGGCGATACTGGATCAAATTATGTTAGCCATAGATTAGTTGGAGATGGAACATCGGCCACTGCAAATGCAAGTACTGCACAAAGCAATATTAACGTTATTCCAATTTCTGCAGCTCTTACTGCCGCAAACATAATGGGTGCTGCGATATACGATATTTTAGATTATACCTCTACAACAAAAAATAAAGTAATAAAAGCTATTGGCGGTGATGATCAAAATGGAACAGGCGAGTTATATATTGGTTCGGGATTATGGCTTAATACAGCAGCTGTAACTTCTTTAACTTTATTCACATCCAGTTTTTTCACAACAACAACTACTATTGCGCTTTACGGAATTAGGGGGTAATAATGGCAATAACATATGAGCCAATCGCTACAACCACTTTAGGAAGTACTGCAAATAATATTACTTTTAATAGTATACCAGCAACATATACTGATTTAATAATTGTAGTAACTGCATCGGTGTCTTCTGGAAATGATACATTTTCTATGCGATTTAACAATGATACAGGTAGTAATTATTCTTTTACTACCTTAAATGGAAATGGTGCCTCGGCAACTTCGACAATTAGAAACGCTAGAACAGCTATTGATTTTGACGATATAACATCTATGGCTGCAGGAAATCTATCATTTTTTACATCTGATATATTTTCTTATGCTGGTTCTACTTACAAAACAGTATTAAATACTGCATCACAAGATAGAAATGGTTCTGGTTCTATAGAAAAAAGTATTGGTTTATGGAGTGCAACCGCTGCCATAAATACAATTAAATTATTCACTTATGCTTCAGTAAGTATGCCTATTGGCACAACAGCAACTCTCTACGGAATAAAGGCAGCATAAATGGCAAATACATACACACTTATTTCAAGCCAGACGCTTGCTTCTACGGCCGCATCTGTTACCTTCTCTACTATTCCTAGTACTTACACAGATTTGTGTTTAAAAGCTAGCATAAGAACTAATGATGCTTCAACAAGTTCTTACTTTAGAATGACCATTAACGGAGACTCTGGAACCAATTACGGAAATCGCAGACTTACAGGTACAGGATCAGCCGCTAGTAGCGGAAACAATAGCGGGCAGGTTTGGATAAATGCGGTTTATGTTGCAAGTAATGGAGACACAGCCAATACTTTTGGTTCTACAGAAATTTACATTCCTAGTTATAATTCTACAGCCTCAAAACCTATGAACATTTTTACTACAGAAGAAAATAATGCAACTGCTTCTAACATTCAGCTGCAAGCAGGTTTATATATAGGCACATCTGCAATTACTTCAACAACACTTTTAAATGTTGGATCAACTTTATTTCTAGCAGGTTCATCATTCTATCTATACGGCATTAAGAACAGTTAGGACAATTTAATATGGCTCTATTCAATCTAAAGAAAGGTACCACAATGACAGAAGCACCTACAGCAGTTGAGGTTAACTGCGAGACAGGCGAAGTAACTACTCGTCCACTTACAGCAGAAGAGATTGCAGCTAACGAGGCAGCAGCAGCACAGACTGCAGCAAATCGCGCAGCAGCAGAGGCAGAAGCAGCAGCAGTTGCTGCAGCAAAAGAGTCAGCACAGGCAAAGCTCGCTGCCCTCGGCCTATCAGCTGACGAAATCGCAGCACTATCTAAGTAACAATTAGCAACACCAACCGCACAACGTGCGGTCTTTTGTCGTACCTAAAATAAGGAGTAGTAATGGTTCATAGTCCGGACATCACAGATCCAATCCCGTATGCACTGTCTAACCCACAGAACCAGGGAAACTATGCTGTTACTGGTGTTCAGTATGACGTGGCTATTGCAGGACAGCCATTCTTCTTAGAGACAAGTGACGAGACTCCTTATCGTCGTGTCACTGCTCAGTACCGCAAGCAACAGCTTGATACTACTCGTGAGCCTGGTGAGCAGACGCTTACCGGTTGGTGGCTACGCAGTCAGTCATCATTCCACTTAGGTCAAGGCGTTAAGTTCTTTGAACCACAGCAAGATGAGTCACTGCGCTTCCAGTACACATATAGCAAAGGCTGTAACGTATGGGAGAAGGGCCAAGTAACTCTTCTCAAGACTACTAATTCATACTCTGCTATCACTAACAACCTTCAAACAAACAAACGTCCGTATCAGTCTGCTAGATCTATTAGGTACAGCACCAAGGATGCAGTCCTTATCTGGGATGGCTACAAGATTAACAAGGTTGAAGCAGATGGAACCGTAGTCTCATTTGTTAACTACACACCTGGTACAGACTATCCAATCCTTGCAGTCTGCGATGATGGAACTTATGCCTATTGGGTGACTAACAAGACTGGTACTAATAGACTGCAGGTTAATAAGCGCCCGTTAGATTCAAGTGCTGCAGCATCTGAGATGTTCACACACGCATCTATTACAGCAACTAACGCAGTTATCGAGTTCACTAAAGAACGCTTGGTAATGGCTGTTAATAACTCAGTCTATGAGTTTGCTACCTCTGCAACTGTTCTACCTACTGCAGTCTATAGCCACCCTAACGCAGCCTTTACCTACACCAGCATTACATCAAGCGGCGCTGCCATTTACCTATCAGGGTATAACGGCATCCAATCTACAATTCAAAAGTTTACACTGACTACAGCTGGTGCTATGCCTACACTGACATCTGCTATTACAGCAGCTGAAATACCAGTCGGTGAAATCATCCAGAAAATTTACTACTACCTTGGCTTTATGGCTATTGGTACAAGCCTAGGACTGCGTATGGCGCAGGTGTCAGACCAAGATGGATCTATTGCCTACGGCCCACTTATCTTTGAATCAGAGCAGCCAGTCTATGATGTGGCAGGCTTTGATAAGTACCTTTGGGTAGCAACTAACGTTGATGGGAACCCTGGTGTTACTCGCGTCAACCTCGGTCAACAGATTACTAGCCTTGTATTTTCCTACGCTTGGGATTTATATGACCCAGCACTGACTGGCTTTAACACTACAGCCTGTGCCTTTGTAGGCAATACAACCCGCCTTGCATTTGTCTCTGCTAATAACGGAACAACTAACGGCAAGGTTTATATTGAATCAGCTACGAACTTAGTTCCAACGGGAGAATTACGTACAGGTTTTATCCGATACAACACACTAGAAGATAAGAACTTTAAGTTCTTGACTCCTCGCTTTGATACCACCAATGGTGGGCTAGATATTCTTTCAGTAGACCAATACGAAAATTTCTACAACATCGGTACCTTTAATCAAGGCTCAACGCTGGACCAAATTGGTATCCCATACCCTGATGGACCACAGCAGTACATCGGCTTTGACTTTACTATGACCCGTTCTACATCAGATGCAACTAAGGGTCCTATCTTTACTGGCTATCAGGTCAACGCGCTACCTTCTATCCCACGTCAGCGCCTTATCCAATACCCAATGATGTGCTTTGACTCTGAGTCAGATCGCTTTAATAACAAGTCAGGATACGAAGGCTCAGCCTATGACCGTATGTCTATCCTTGAAGAGATTGAAAACCTTGGTGACATCATCCGCATCCAAGACTTTAGAACTGGTGAGTCATATCTTGGACTCATCGAAGAGCTTGACTTTACCAACAAGACACCTACCGATAAACGCTTTACCGGATACGGCGGCGTTCTACTTGTAACTATCAGGAGCGTATAGTGACAGCAATGCTAATCAACAATGGCAGCCTTTTATTCTCAGGCATCTGGGCTTTCTGTGAGACTGTTGTTATCTTCACAGCAGCCTATAAGTTCTTTGCCAAGATGAACCGACGCTTAGACCGTATTGAATACCAGCTCTATGAGAACGGTGGCGGGTCTATGAAGGACCAGATTAACAAGGTCTGTGAGGACGTTCACGAACTACGTATTAACCAAGCAATCATCAAGACTAAATTGGACATCCAATGACACAAGCAGAGAAGTTCCTAGAGATAGCACACAAAGAAGTAGGCACTGTTGAAGAGGGTGACAACCATACAAAGTATGGCAAGTTCACCAAGCACGATGGTCAGCCTTGGTGCGGATCCTTTGTGATGTGGTGTGCCAATGAAGCAGCACTCAAGATTCCTAACTGTGTATTTACACCAGCAGGAGTAGCAGGGTTCCAAGGTAAGGGAGCGTGGACTAACGCCGCAACAGCCAAGCCAGCACCAGGAGACATAGTCTTCTTTGACTTTGCAGAAGGTGGCAATCCGGTAGACCACGTAGGCATAGTGGTAAAAGATAATCTTGATGGCACAGTAACTACCATCGAAGGCAATACATCACCTGAGAAGAAGCCAAAGGGTTCACAATCCAATGGTGGAGAAGTAGCAATACGCAAGCGTGCTTTCAAGAAGAACAAGGCAGGACTCCCAGTATTCGTAGTGGGATTCGGCAAACCGAAATGGAGCAAGTAATGGATAAAGTAAAGGCAAAGGCAATCGCAGTTTCATACCTACGTGCAGGTATCGCTGCAGCAATCGCGCTGTACTTAGCAGGCGAAACAGATCTTAAAACAATCGCAATGGCAGCAATAGCAGCTATTGCAGGCCCAGTGCTCAAGGCACTAGATCCAAAGGCAACAGAGTTTGGACGCGGTTCTAAGTAACCGATAAGCGCGAGGCAACGAGACGGCTCCATCCCTTCGGGGATGGGGCCTCTTTTTTTGTGCCTAAAATATGCCTGAGTTGCTATCACCTGATAGGTGAGTCTTCAGGCGGTGACAGTTAGCACAGAGAGTTTGCAGGTTATCAGGGGCGTTGTTCCAACGGTCCCCGTCTATGTGGTCTACATCTAGCTGACTGATATGGACTGGCTTGAAATCACAATGCTCGCAGTAGTTTTTACGGTAGATGTGATGCGGTGAACGATTACGCATCTGGTTAAGTTTATATACAGCATTACAGCGCCACCTGCCATTAGGGGTGAGTGCTTTCTTATCTCTTCGTTTTAATTTTGTAGGGCCGCACAAGGAACATATCCCCGTCCGTAGGGTTTCATCAATCTCGCTGAGACTGTGCTTCATCTTTATCTACTGGACAAGGAACGGTGACAAGGTTGCCACAGTTAACACAGGTAGCATCAAGAAAATACCAGGCTATCTCGTAGTCATCAAAGCTAGCCATTACATTAAAGACTTGTGAACCACAAGGACATACGTGTATCGGTCCTAGTTCCCGCAGATCTGTACCAAATTTATCTGGTAACTTACGTTTCTTTTTTCGCAGGGTTGGTAGACGGAGCCGGAGGGTTACTGACAGACTGCGCCCCTTCGAGGGGCGCCGGTACTGTAACTCGCTCACGCTCGTATTATACTCATACTCAACCTGGTAATGTGAGGGAAGACACGCCGTGCTATCATAGGTCTATGACAACAATTGCTGCGGTGCAAGGAGATGGCTGGTGTGTACTCTGCGCTGATAGCCAGATAACCGAAGATAACTTACGTACGATATCTACCAAGACTCCGAAGATAGTTCAGGTAGGTGATTACCTGTTAGGTATCACAGGAGATGCAAGACCTGGTGACATCCTTACGTACAACTGGACACCGCCTACATATAACGGCGAAGACAAGATTGCGTTTATGGGTAAGAAGATTATCCCGTCCATCATTCGTGCCTTTGATTTACACAGCTACGCGTGGGCTAAGGCAGAAGGAGACGGTGGCTTTGATTACATCCTTGCCTTTGATGGTTCCCTGTTTCACATAGCCTGCGATATGAGTTTTATTGTAAGTGAGAACGGTAGATACGGACTAGGTTCAGGCGCACAGTTCGCGCTGGGATACCTGTACTCACTTGGTACCGAGTCCACCAAGACACGAATGGCTGCGACACAAGTTGTAAAGAAAGCTGTAAAGATTGCGTCGGTTCTTGACGTCAATACCAACCCACCTCTACAGTTAGTTTTCCAAGAGAGGATGTTTGAATGA
>Ga0114975_10002534_pt1 | contig 12487 bp, 17 predicted proteins | sample S_130626_EF_Meta_FD_87031 | JGI IMG/M metagenome (GOLD analysis project Ga0114975, IMG submission 87031) | Freshwater microbial communities from Lake Simoncouche, Canada to study carbon cycling - S_130626_EF_MetaG | ecosystem: Environmental > Aquatic > Freshwater > Lake | place: Lake...
AAATGGTACCAACGACTGGAATTGAACCAGTGACACACGGATTTTCAATCCGTTGCTCTACCTACTGAGCTACATTGGCAAATATTTGTTTGGAATCCATTGTGTGTAGGGCATCGAAACCTACATTCGGCCCCATAACGGGCCTTTCTTACCACTTAGAAGAACACGGATTCTTGGGGTCATGACTCCCCAACATGGACAGGGTAATTACTCCTGTTTTTACCATATTAAAACACACTCTCTCCGTCAGGGGGATTTTCATCGCGCTGGTTAGGCTGCTTCGTAGTGAGACTCAACTATTAACCAAGTTGATCGAAGTCTACTACCAATGATGAATGTGTTTTAATATGGTGGGACTGCTGGGATTCGAACCCAGAATTGGCAGATTAAAAGTCTGCTGTGATAACCGTTTCACTACAATCCCATGATGGTCCCTCCGCACAGAGTTGAACTGTGACTTCTCGGATTAAGAGTCCGGTATGCTACCATAACATCTCGAAGGGTTGGTTATGTAAAATTTTGTCTTTTACGTGCCAACCCTGAACCTACATGGGATTCAAAGTTGACACTAACGTTTAGCACGTTTCATGTCATACTCCTTTTTTGAATTTGTATATGTTGTTCACCGCACAACATATAAAGCGGGGGTCTGTTGAATTTGTAAGTAGTTGCGTCCCTCTCATCGCAACCATTTTCCCGTGTAATGCTAGCCGGCCGGGTCAGGATAAGTCACTGGGGATACTTGTCCAGCTTGCAACCTTCTGCCCGTGGACACTACGTGCCCAGGTGGGAGTCGAACCCATTGCCTTCTACTGTTTTGGTCCTTCGAAGAAACCTAGACAGCGTGACTTTCACTTGCTGACACTTACAAAACTTGGCGCACCGTAGGGGACTCGAACCCCTGGCCTCATGCGTGACAGGCATGCGATCTAACCAACTGATCTAACGGTGCAAAACTAATTATGAGCTTGTAGACTAAACTACAATTTACCGGTTTCTAGGCGAACTCATAAACTTGGTGGAGTATCCTGGGATCGAACCAGGCGTGCCCGAAGGCGGCGGATTTACAGTCCACTGCATCACCATTGATGCTTCTACTCCAAAATCTACTTGAATATGGTGGGCCCTGTTGGAGTCGAACCAACCACCAATGGATTATGAGTCCACTGCTCTAACCAACATGAGCTAAGGGCCCTTGTTTATATTATAAGACATCAAATAATGTCTGTCAATCTAAATTGCTGGCAGAGGCGTCCGGATTTGAACCGAACCTAACTGAGTCAAAGTCAGTTGTGCTAACCAGGCTACACTACGCCCCAACAATTTTGGTGAATGCGGTAAGATTCGAACTTACTAAGCCTTGCGGCAACCGGGTTACAGCCGGCAGTGACACTCCAACGTCGACCGCGCATCCATATTTTATAAACACACTGTTGCCAATGCGTGTATTAAAGCACTCTACATGGATGAACCCACTTGCCTTGCGGCCTGAGAATGCTTTAATACGATCTAATTTTTCTTCCCACACAAGGGAGTCCATCCTAGTCGCCGCCCGTTTACCGCATGTTTATAGTGCGCGGTGTGGTCCTCGTTACCACATATTAACACACTTTGCAATTCCAACGACTTTTACAAAAGTCTCTTGCTAAAAGAAAAACCCTGGAGTCTTTCGATTCCAGGGTTTATAATCTGTATGATTAGATTACTTTATCCTGGAAGTGCTCCTAGAATATGACGATAGCTCATATCAAAAGAGTCACTGAAGCGGATGCTTTGTTGCAAGCACCAACTTTGTTTTGACATTGATATAAGTGTGTTCATCATAGTAATCATTGTACAGCTACTTAGTAGCGTAGTCAACCTCTGTTTGCCAAATGGCGAAAAAATGTTAAAAAATTCAACTGTCGTAAGATAGTTGGATAAAGGCTAAAGGAACTCCGGTCTACACGCTGGTACCGTCTACCAGATCGTCTGCCTTTGTCATTACAGCCTAGATACTCCGTCGGCCATTTGGTTCAGTGTTTGACCACTGTCCTCAGCTTTCGTGAACTCTGACTCTTGAGCGTATCCGTCGATACTGTCCTCGCACAAAGTCCCTAACGGTCTAGGTAACCTCTAACACTTATCTAACTAACTTAACTCTATTGTAGCAGTGACTTTCCTATTTGTCAACCACTGCTACAATGTCCTTTCAATTTACTGGGTTATGCAACTTTCCCTGCATAATCTGCACGTACATACCAATCAGGTGCAGAGTCTAGGTTGTTATTCTTGTTATTGTAATCAATTGCATATTGCCGAGCTTCTGCTTCGTTATCAAAGTACACATCATCCCAGGGTTTAGAACCCCAACCACGTTCATACTCTGTGAGTGTTACGCGGAATGCCTGTACATTGGGTTTGGCAATACGGGACATTTTGTGCTCCTTTCTAACTACTGTAACTACAGTATAAGATAAGAAGCTTGAACTGTCAAGCATTAACGTGTTGTATTTTTACAACACTATTCGCCAGGATACTTGAAATCAAACAGTTTAAATTCTAATGCATGAGTGCGTTCAATTGCCGCTTTTGCCTCTGGTGTATACAATTGTGTGTACACATCTCTGGGCCTAACTCCGCTTTTGAAATTTTTGAGTCTGCTTGGTTCCCATGGAATATCTAGAATATTGCACACTTCTGCCATATCATCTTGTAAGTTTTCATAACGAATACATTTATCAAAAGCTATGTCTTTGCCAATGGTCCATATATTTTTATCGCTTCTGTGTTCTATCGACACAAACTCAGCAAACATTGCTTGCAATTCAACCGGTGTTTTTACTGTCAAATCAACTAGCATATTGTTATGTTGAAAATAGAATTTTGACACTGCACGGTCATATGGATTTCTAATTACACAAAATTTAAAATAGCTGTTCCAAATCTCATTGCCGATCTTTTCTTTAATAATTCTGGCTTTTAGATGACTGTGCCAACCTTCTGGGCAACTTTTTCCCTGGCCGCGACGGCCAACAATGCCAGCTTCGGTAATATCAGCATCGGCTCGTTGTCTATTATTTTTTTTATCAGTATAATCGTAATCTTCGGTTCGAGCCCACGGCTCAAAATAGGCTTCAACTGATGTGCTGGCAGTTTTAACTGTTTTAATGTAAATGAATTTCTTACGATGGCTAATTAGCATTGCGTGTTCTCCTAGTAGTATTTAGCAGTACTAACATTAAGTACGCCTTTAAAATAAAACCACTTTAACTGTTCATTAATCTATCAGCAAAGCCCAATAGCAACGTATGATGCTCACCTTTGTGCCAATGACTTTTTAAATAAGGTTTATCATACCAAAATTCTTCACTTTCAGGGTGACATCCAATTAGTCCCATGCGATTTTTAATAATAGCCATTGGATCGCCATTGGAATATGTTGCAACTATATCACTTGAGCTGTGGTCACCTACCAATGCACATCCATCATAAAAAAACATATTGTGTTGTTGTCCTAGCCATGTCACAGGCGTTACTGTACTAAAGCTACGACGCACATCTGCGCCAGGTTGTTTAATATACTGTACTGCTCGTACATCATCTAACATGTCAAAATACCAAGGGTCTGCCCAGTATGCACCCATGCAGATGCCCAAGTATCTACCACCTGCGTCAACGAAGTCTGCCACAGCATTTGCCGCTCTGCGTCTAAAAAACTCATAATGAGTATCGCTGTCGCCTATACCACCTGGAAATGCAACTATGTCATAATTTTTAAATGTCTCTTGATTACATTCATCTTTACTGAATGTTGTAATATCGTAACCTGGTGATAATGCACGAGTCATACCAGACACGCACTGAATAGAACATTCAGGATGATTGATAAAAATGGCTATTCTTGGTTTTATCATTACCAACTACCATTGTCAACCACAACTCGAATTGACAAACAAATAAATTGTGCTGAATATTCTACTCGCTTTGGGTAAGGCCATTCTGTTTCATTTATCCTACGAAACGCAACGTTCCAATGAAAAGGATTACATACCAAGGTAACCCATATACCACTATATTTGATCCAGTTCATTCTAAGTCTATTCCTCTGTACCGTTGCCAAGCATCAAGATCTGGCTTTTCGTTTTCATCATATGTCCAACCCAGGGCTTTCATCATACGATGCTTGACCAGTAAATTAGGACTACGGAAGCGTTCAGTGTCATCAAAGCCCATCATGACACCAACTTCGCATACAGCGCCTGATCTACAAACGCCTGCATAGCAATGTACCACAACATTCATGCGATTTTCTAAGGCATGTTGCAACAGGCGAACCAGTTCATTGGCCTGCTCTTGGCTGCATCGCATGGCTTCATCCAGTGCAAAGTCTTTTTCTTCAATGTCCAGAAACTCAAAGTTGTGTTGTTCCTTAAACTTGTGAGCAGGTGTTGGGCGCCAGCTTGCAGGGTCTACAATGCTGATCAGCATTGAGTTTGGGCCTGCATCGTGATGGAAGCGAGTTGGGATGTCGGCGGCGGCTACGTTTTCAATAAATGGCATTGTATTTTCCTAATATATGTTTTTTAATTATACTAGAACATATTATAGTTGTCAATGAAGATTATTTGTATGTTGCGCCACCTGGCTTTTCTTCGTAAATGCTCAAATCTTCTGGCATTTTGTAATCTTTACGATTCATTAATAACGTTACTTCGTCCCCGTATGTTTCATGACCTTCCCATGGAGATCCAAGTGCCAATGTAATTTTAATGTCATCAGTGGTATTGTCCATTCCGTGCGCCCATGTACCATCCATCAAGAATGCTCCTTCAACTTCTGGAACATACGCATCACCTGCTGTTGTTTTGAAATACAGTGTGTCTACGCGACCTTGTAATACAATCCTAAACTTGTGTTTACGTTGTCCAACTTCATGTATCTTACTGTCAATATGTTCGGCATTGGCAGCAAAAGGCTTTGTAATTAAAATCATTAATCGACTGCGTTGTCCCATCCAGGGAAATACCACATTTTCAAAATATTCAACCACAGTAGGAGGTGCGTATTCAGCCCAGGTAAATTCGCCGTCAAATCTATTAGAGATACTTTCTAATCCCACTGCACCAGTTTTAGTGACCAGTGGAATCATTGTAATTTCTCTGTAAGGGTCCCAAAATGTATATTCGTCTGTTATCAGTGGTAATATTTCTTTTACTGCTTGTTCTTTGTCAATTTTACGTGAAAAGTCAACGCTGGCAAATAATATATCAATGCTCATATTAATCTCCAATTAATCTATTTTTGTGGTCAACAGCCATTGCGGTGTTCCATTAAACATAATAGTTGTTGCACTTGGAATAAATGACCGGTCTGGAAAGGCTTTTCGCAAATGGTATCTTCTGCTTATTTCAAACAATCTGTAATTATAATCATTGAATGATAATATAAGTTCTGAACATCCGTTTAGTTTGGCTCTATCAAACTGATGTCCAATTTTATGCGTATGTGAATAAGCTTTCATGCATCCCAGGCCCTGTGTGATCTTCTCTGCATTTGAAAACCATCTAAATCCACCTTGGTAAATTTTCTTACCATTAAATTCTCTAACCATACCGCCACTGGCACCCCAGAATCGATCATTGACGTATAACATTTGGTATGTGTCAATTTCGCCACTGGCAATCAAGCTAATAAGACTCCAGGGAAGCTTATTTCCATAGTTAGTTGGCAGGTTGTTTACATCTGCGTCAAAATAACCTGTTAGATTGACTACAAGTTCATTAATAAAGTCAGACTTGTTGGCCTCTGATAATGTTTTAACTTCAATCTTGTCCATTTGTATTACCAAACAATTTTGATTTCATTTCATCAAACGTTAATACTGGGTCTTGTTCATAAAAATTTAATACAGTGCGATCTTTATCACTGTGATTCCACCAATCGTGGAAGATTCCTGTATTAAACAACACCGCTTCAGTTGAACGCATGGTCGTAGACATAACAGGGGCTGGCAGCGGTGCTGTGGCATCAATGACAAATCTTCCATCTAGCACAAGATTGTCGTTGTTGAACCAGGATGTGATACACTTGTCATCTGGCATTTCAACCACATAAAATATTTTAGCACCAGCTATTACACCTAGTCTGTTTCTATCTAAATGAGCAATTCCGCCACCACCCGGTCCAGTCATGTGATAACCCCGGGTCACTAGATTAAATAATTTTGCACATTTGTTATTTTCAGCTAAAAATTGACAAAGTTCTGGATCATCTTTTGTTGCATTATAGCCAAACACATGCTTCTTAATATTCTTATTAATCTTTGTTTGGTCTTGCCAATTAATAATATTATTTTTATCAAAGTTATCTTGTAATAACTTAAAGTCTTCTTCAAACCCATCATATGTAAATTTTACAAAAAACGGGCTACAATCTTCAATGATTCTAAATGTTGTCATAAGTTAAATAATTTCCTTTTTGCATCGTCGAAGTAAACATCGCCACTCTTGTCTCTAAATGTCAATACAATTCTGTCATTTGTACTTTGACTATTGTCCCAGCCGTGATATATGTCCGAATTTAATAAAATTGCTTCGTTTGGCTTTAATGTCATTGAAGCCAGTACTTCAACTGCTTCTTGATTTTCAATAATTCCAATTCTAGAGTATGCACTGTAAGGATTAATGCCCGAATCAGAATACCAACTGGTAACACACTTATCGTCTAATATACTAATAGGATAATTTAAACTGTATCTATCAGGCTTTGTTGGCGGACTGTCTTTGTGTATAGGATTTACAATTCCTGGATTTGAAAGAAAATAAAGAATACTTTCAGGATTTAAATCAAGTTTCTGAGAACATGGTGTTAATTCAATCAGACGATCTTGTATTTCTTTTTGCAACATCAAGAATCTGGTCTTGTACGTTGGTATATCACGTCTGACATGCGACAGGCATTCGGGGAATTTGTATTCTTCGTAATTCTGGAGTCCAATTACTTCTCTTCCATACTTGACTAAATCGTCAAAGCCGTCGTGTGTGAAAGTTATATAATATGGACTACAATCTTTGATAATGGTAAACATTACACATTCTCCAATTTAAAAAGTACCTGATAATGACTTGGTATATTTGTATCTTCTGGGTACGCTACCAATGATACGTCATTGAAAATTTCCATAAATTTATTTATTTTATAATATGTACACAGACTACTGCATTTATCAACATTTAAATCATGTACATCAACCACAACCTGTGTATGGTCAATAGAATATGCAACTGTATCATATTGTAAATTTGTAACGTCGACTAGCCCCGGCAAATCAAATGTTCTACGTATATAGTCAATGAACGGCTGAAATGTTTTATCTTCCCATATTGTAAATAAAATTCGGCCGCCGGGTGCCAGCATGGTCTTTAATATATCCAGTTCTTTTCGAGTCTGTGATATGGTGCTGTGAGTAAACACACTGTATAAAATAATAACATCAAACTTTTCATTTAGAACTTGGTCAGCGGCCAAGTCTTTAATTCCAGTTGGATTGTAACTAATGTGCCATTTATCATAATGCGTAAATGTATAGTCCGGGTATCTTTCTCTTGCAATTTCCAGGCTGGGTAAATTTACGTCAAGTCCAACATAATTTTCCTTGCGTATATGATCTTTTGCATAGGTGATGAAGTTACCGACGTTGCATCCAAAATCCAGGATTTTGCTATTTGCCCAATCAATGTTGCTGCCAAAAGCAAAGATTTCAAAAAGATTTTTATTGTCTTTTTGAAGATATTCAAAATCGTAAGGTTTTAAAGTAATGTCCATGTTAAGATTCTACTACACCTATTAGGTGCAGTCTTGGTAATTCAGAACAATTTATAAAAGTATGCGGTACTCTGGTGTCTGTCCAATATACATATCCTTCTGGCATGTGTTTTATTAGGCCTTGATCGTCTTGCTTGAAAACAAAGTAACACTCAGAATTTGTAATCATTGGAATGTGTATTCTTGGAGTTGAATCTATATGAATACTATAACAGCTCATTGGATTTATCCACATGAGTCTTGCACGAGCAAGTTTATAATCAACTATGAGTTTTTCAAATATAGTATCTTTAAAAAACGGATTCAAGTTGTCGTATGATAATTCAAGTCCTTGATTGCGGCCAACAGCACTGGTCCAGGCCAGGGTTTCCATTTTATCATTTTCAGGATCTATTGTCCAGGGTGATATTTTATATTGGAGTCCGGCCTGCTTGCCTTTAGAGCCCATTTCTGACCAAACAATACCAGCTTCTAATCGTTTATATTCAGCAACGATACCGTCAACATTGATTTCATTGAGTGTTTTAATTAACATTGGATTATACATTCCATTGGACATTGGGGAAGTTCTTGGCATAATTCAAGTTATCCATTTCGATTATGCTTACTCTAGGATTATTTATCCAAAAATCAATTGCATTTAGCACCGTGCTGTATGAAATAGGTTCTTTGTCGGGGTAATTTTCTAAGTAACCCATTTTTAACAGTAGCATGGGCAATGGATTGTTTTTCTTAATACGCCTGTGAGCTTTATCAATTATGCTTTTGTTTTTATAGTATGTATTTGCTTCTTGCGCGGCCAAACTGGTGTCAGCGGCCATTGAGCCTGATGTAATAACACAAGTATATGGCGCAAGCTTTTCAATTAATGTTGCTTGTATGTCGTCAACATACGCATTATTAAAAAAATAATCACAGTTGTTGTCAATAACTGTGTCTACAATATGATCAATGTTTTTAGTCAGATCAAATCCATTACTGCGGCTCATTCCAATTACATTGTAATTGGATTTAAAATTAAAATAATTAAAAATGGCCAGTCCTAGCCCACTGGTATGTCCCGTGACCGCAATTGTTTTATTATCTGAAGTAAGGAGATGATTTTCAATCAGGTTAACCAGCATGATAATTGATGTTTTACTATGATCAGTATAGCCTCTATCAATATACTTGAAATATCTGTTGAGAATGTTTCCAAGTACCACTGGATGATTAATGTAAGCTAACTTTTTTTGCTGTATATGAAGTACTGCCAATTGACCATATAATAAATTATACCCGTCACTTGCTATTGAGGTTGCTGTTATATCAGCAAACTTTAACCTGTCAGCGGCTGTTACATCATGCACAAATGCTTGAATTTTAAAACCGTTAATGATCCAATATGTACTATGAGATCCTAGCCAGTTTGAATATATTACATTAGATGCAAGCGGGTCTAGTATTGTCTTTATGTAGTTGAGTTGAGTCAGTGATCTACAAACAATGTCTAAATCATCAGGTAACCACGTTACAGTATTGTGATATTGCTTTTCTGCTATCCAGGTTAAAAAACTTCCAGTAAGATACGGACCATTTATTAGATCAAACTTAATTAGCGTTTTAATATTATCCAGGTGCTCGAGCATGTTGGTATTTATTGCAATATTTGCTTTCATTTTGACCGTAAAAAATGCCATTGCTATTTCTAACAATGGCATTTTAAATGGCTCCCCGAGCTGGGTTCGAACCAGCGACCAGCGGATTAACAGTCCGTTACTCTACCAACTGAGCTATCAGGGAATATTAGTGTTCAGCTACTCTCACCACAAGAGCCCCGAACTGAGCTGTTACTCTGTCCATAACATTTTTTCTTTTGGAAACAGTGTTAAACCGCACCCAATGCGTTCCCGCTACTCCTACACGGAGACGGATGGTCATGGCACTGCACACCTAGCACTCTTTATGGTGACTGCCCCACCCCCTTTGTATAACGAGCAAGGGCGCCCGGGTTTCTTGGAGCGGAATGTCAGAATCGAACTGACGACCGAAGATTGGAAATCTGCTGTTTTACCATTAAACTAATCCCGCATCAAATTGGTGGACACAAGTTTTGAGGACGGCCCATTAGTAGATCACTACCACCTGTTACATTGTGTTTTAGTACTGTTACTTGCCCTAAGGGTTAGCTAGCTACCTTAGCGACTCATACTGGATAATGTAACCTATCCGCTGTTCTTGGTCGGAGTACAAGGATTCGAACCTTGGACCCCCTGGTCCCAAACCAGGTGCGCTACCAGACTGCGCCACACTCCGAATTAATCTACATAAAAACTTGTAATGTCGTTTGCCAACAATAACTGCCTTATATATTCTGTTTCTTCAATTGTTTGAAATTCAAGACTATTACCTTTAAACTTTACTTCAGATAACTTGCCTATATGGAGATACCCAAACGACATTTTTGGATCATCAATTTCCATACCAAAAAATTCTTTGCCACCGCGCTTGTTATAAAAGTTATTCCAATGTGCATAAAACTTTTCTACCATTACGGGGGTTATATATCCCGGTGTACGATTAAACCAAAGTCCAATTGATCCAGTAAATTTTGTCTGCGGCACAAACTGATCTTTGGGGCAATCAAAATCCATTGCATCTAATAGCTCTTTTGAATGTCTACCAACTTGTGCATAATGCAATGAAAGGTCACCAAATTTTGCTGCCGGATTAAATTTTATAAAATCGTCTTCGTTGATATCGTAATACTTTGTTGCACCGCTTTTATTAAAGTCCATGTACATTTTGAAATTCATATTACCATTGGTAACTCTAAACTCACCTTCAAGCCAATGAATGGTGTCATTGTATTCACTGGCAACTTCTTCCAATGGGAGAAATTTATCATATCTCATACCGTGTATGTTTGGAAAATGTATATGCATACGATTTAATGCATTAAAACGATCTTCACCAGTTAAAGGTTCTTTGACAATTTTTACATCTAATTCTCTGTTTAGAATATCTGCTAATTCATAAAGTCTGACTATGCGCTTGGCAATCAGTGAAGCATCATTGGTAGAATGTTTGTGATTTATCGGGCACATGTCCGAAACCTTCATACGACTTATTTCCATGGCCCAAATTGGCAATGATTTTACTGTGGTATCAAGTTTGTATACCAATGATATGTCGTTTGAAAAGTTTAAGTGAAATTTCATTCTATGTTCTCAGTTTGTTTTCTAAGTTTCATCCCAACAAAAGTTCCACAAAATGCACCAAGCCCTGCAGGTATCAGTAACCAATGATTGGTTGTATAATTTATCACTGCAATGCTTGCAACAACAAATACTATCACTGCCCAGGTACTTGCCAATAATGCACGTTCTTCTTGGACAGACCTTAGATAGTACGTGTAAAAGATATCAGTAAAAAACAATGCTAAAAAAGTAAATGCATATTCCCACATTTTTTACTTTCATAAAGTTGGTGCCCCCACCATGATTCGAACACGGGACCTACTGATTACAAATCAGTTGCTCTACCAGCTGAGCTATAAGGGCGTTGTAAAACTACTTAGTTCATTTTGGACTGCTGATAAATCCAAAATGATGTTTTGGTAGGAGGTACCAGGTTCGAACTGATGACATTCACGGTGTAAGCGTGACGCTCTACCAACTGAGCTAACCTCCTAAAATTCTTTAATTAGAGTTCAAATACTGATAATTAACAGACTCTTGATTTTCTCTAAACACAATGGCCCCGTTTTTTAGATGAAACTTGCGAGCCATTTCAGTCTGAGGACTTAGCGTTACAAATTGAGTAATATGTGGTTTGTATTGCTTGATGTGTTTTACAGCATTGAAAATCAATTCTCTGCCTGCGCCTGGTGCATATGACCAAATTGTATAAAATACAGCAACACTAGGATCTGCAGAAAGTCTGAACAGTTCGTGTTCTCCGGTTGGGATACTGTCTTGGTAGGACACACAAACAATTGCCTTGGCATTGTCGTCATCGCCACGCAATACAAATATATCTTTATTGTTGCCTATGCGTTCTGCATGTGGAATATGTGGACGTACAGGATCTTGATTTAATAGATCAACAAATCTATCAGTGAGGTCTTGGATTAGGTGTAACATTTTTACTTTTATTAACAACGTACTTATTTATGACCTCTCTTGAGATCCTGTAATAAATTTGGTTGCGGGGGAAGGATTCGAACCTCCGTCTCCCAGGTTATGAGCCTGATAGTCTGACCACTGACGTACCCCGCGATAACTGGTGGAGGTGACAGGGATCGAACCTGCGACATTCTGCTTGCAAAGCAGACGCTCTCCCAACTGAGCTACACCCCCAAAAAATTTACTAGCCAAGGGACACAGGAGTGGCTCCAAGTCTTAGATCACGGAATTTGCGTGAATGCTCTTGTCTGTTGTTTAAGAGTAGGCCCTGAGGCACACTCTCCCATTGCGTATATTCAACACACTAATGTCCTGTAGCTTTAACAGGCCTCTCACTGTTGCCAGTGACGCAGTCACACTTTAGTGTAAGTTAAAAGTAGAAGCTAAGGTTGCAGGACCTAGTGCTCTTTCGAGGAAGTATCCAAGCGTTATAGCTTCAAATCATGGTGCCCGGGGCCGGACTCGAACCGGCATGCCTCGCGACGGGAGATTTTAAGTCTCCTGTGTATACCATT
>Ga0114975_10002538_pt1 | contig 12477 bp, 11 predicted proteins | sample S_130626_EF_Meta_FD_87031 | JGI IMG/M metagenome (GOLD analysis project Ga0114975, IMG submission 87031) | Freshwater microbial communities from Lake Simoncouche, Canada to study carbon cycling - S_130626_EF_MetaG | ecosystem: Environmental > Aquatic > Freshwater > Lake | place: Lake...
CAAAATGAAGATGAGCGTCATCCTGGTAACGCACGACCTCGGGGTCGTGGCGACTCGTACCGACCGCATCATCGTTATGTACGCCGGTCGTGTTGTTGAAATGGGAACGACCAAGGAAGTCTTCAGGGACCACCGAATGCCGTACACGCGGGCGCTCTTGGAGTCGACACCTCGAATTTCCAATCCGAGTCACACACGCCTGCAAACGATTCCCGGCCGGCCGCCAAACCTTCTCAAGTTGACTGAAGGGTGCGCCTTTGCGCCGCGTTGCAGTCGTGCTACAGATCGATGCAGCAAAGAGCGACCAAGCCTAGAGCCAACCGGCAATAACGGTCACTACTTCGCGTGCTGGAACCCTTTGGATCCGCAGAGCGCCCCAGTGAAGATCACTACAGGCTCCATCAAGGAATTTGGAGAAGACAATGTCTGAGTCGAACAAGAAGGTCGTCCTATCCGTTAAGGACCTCGAAGTTACCTTTCGCAAAGGTCGTCAGCGCGTCAGTGCTGTGGCCGGTATTTCCTTCGATCTATACGAAGGTGAAACTCTGGGGCTCGTTGGTGAGTCCGGTTGCGGAAAGTCGACGACTGGTCGCGCCCTCATGCAGATTGTTCCATCGACCGGTGGACAGATCTTTGTAGATGGCGATGAGTTGACGAGCCTGAAGAAGGACGAAGCTCGCAATCTGCGACGCAAAATGCAGATGATTTTCCAAGACCCAATTAGCTCACTTAACCCCCGCCGTCGCGTGAAGGATATTGTTGCGGAACCGCTCGACTGCTGGAAGACAGCCAAGGGTGAAGAGCGCGATGCGATTATTTCAGACTTGCTAAATAAGGTTGGTATTGACCCTGCGGTCTACGGCAATCGATATGCCCGCCAGTTTTCAGGTGGTCAGTGCCAGCGTATTTCAATCGCCCGATCCCTAGCGATGCGGCCGCGACTCCTGATTTGTGACGAAGTGGTATCGGCTCTGGACGTCTCAATCCAAGCTCAGATTTTGAACCTCCTTGAGGATCTAAAGCAGGAGTATGGCTTAACCATGCTCTTTATTGCTCACGACCTCGCGGTTGTGAAGAACATCTCGGACCGGGTGGCCGTTATGTATCTAGGCAAGCTCTGCGAGATTGGCCCTAGCGATACCCTGTACGACAGGCCAGCGCACCCCTACACCGAATTCTTGCTGGGAGCCGCTTTAGAGGCTGACCCCGACATTGTCCAGAGCAGCGCCACCCTTGGGGGCGAGCCGCCGAGTCCATTGAATCCTCCGAGTGGATGTCGCTTTAGGACACGCTGCCCTTTCGCCACAGAGAAGTGCGCCGCCGAGGAGCCGCAACTACGCGACATCGGTGACGGCCACCAAGTGGCTTGCCACTTCCCTCTCGTCGGATCACATCAGTAATTCGCTATAAAAAAATGCCCCCGACCGTTAGGTCGGGGGCATTTTGCTTTGAATCTCTATTCAGCGACTGGCGCCTCTTCGGTCGTGCCCTCAACTGCGGGGGCCTCCACTGCGAACTCAGCCCATGCGGCCTGAGCCTCAGTCTCAGGGGTGAACTCGCCGTAGTTGATACCACCGATGTAGTTACCTTCAGCGTCATAGGCGTGAGACCCGAAGGCTTCACGGTACTCCTCTGACACTTCACCGCCGTCGGCAGCACCCTTGATGGAGAGGCTGATGCGACGACGCTGGGTGTCGAGTTCGATGATCTTGACCCACAGCTCTTCGCCTACCGCGACAACCTGGTCTGGAGACTCGACGTGGTGTGCGGCAATTTCTGAGATGTGTACGAGACCTTCAATGCCTTCGCCCACTTGGACGAACACACCGAAAGGAACGAGCTTGGTGATGCGTCCGTAGACCAGCTGGTTAACAGCGTGTCCGTCCGCAAACACCTGCCAGGGATCGCTCTGCGTCTTGCGGAGCGACAGGCTGATGCGTTCCTTGGAGTAGTCAACTTCCATAACCTCGACTTCGACCTCATCACCGACAGCGACAACTTGGCTGGGGTGTTCGATGTGGTTCCAGCTGAGCTCGGAAACGTGAATCAGTCCGTCCATACCACCAAGGTCCACGAAGGCACCGAAGTTGACCACGGATGAAATGTGGCCACGGCGGCGCTCGCCAGGCTTGAGGTTGGTGAGGAAGTCGCCACGCTGCTCCTTCTGGCTCTCTTCCAGCCAAGCACGGCGTGAAAGAACCACGTTGTTACGGTTTCGATCGAGTTCGATAATCCGCGCTTCCACGGTCTTGCCGATGTAGGGCTGGAGGTCACGAACGCGACGCTGCTCTACGAGCGATGCGGGCAGGAAGCCTCGGAGGCCGATGTCTACGATGAGACCGCCCTTAACAACCTCGATAACGAGACCAGAAACGACTTGGTTGCGGTTCTTAAGGTCTTCGATGTTGGCCCACGCCTTCTCGTACTGAGCGCGCTTCTTGGAGAGGACCAGACGGCCCTCCTTGTCTTCCTTTTGGAGGACGAGGGCTTCGATCTCTTCGCCGATTGTGACAATCTCTGAGGGATTGACATCGTTACGAATGGAGAGTTCGCGGGAAGGAATAACACCTTCGGACTTGAACCCAATATCAAGGAGCACTTCATCGCGGTCAATTTTGACCACGGTGCCCTTTACGAGGTCACCATCTTCGAATTCCAGAATGGTGTCGCCTACAACTGAGGCTAGATCCGTTCCAACCATGTTGTCTTCAGTGACAACCCGGGGAACGTAGTTGCCTTCGGAGTCGAAGGTTCCCATTGGGACCTTCGAAAGAAGGCCGGAAATTTCAGTCATTACAATCCTTACAGCTTGGCCACACCGGGACCGTCTCGGCTACAGAGCTGAACTACCGGCGTCAGTTCAGAACTGCCACTCTACCAGCGCTTTCAGGTCTATTTCGCCGTGGACCAGTTCGTGCCCCAGTTAAGCGAGATCTCCAAGGGCACCGACAGGCTGGCCGCTCCGGTCAAAGCGGATCGCACAATTTCAGCCACAACCTCATGTTCGGGTTTTGGCGACTCAACGACTACTTCATCGTGCACTTGAAGCACCAATCTTGACTCCAAACCAGCCGCAAGAAGCCCTTGATCAAGCCGGACAAGGGCGTATTTGAAGATATCGGCCGCAAGCCCCTGAATGCCGGCATTCATGGCCTGGCGCTCGGCAGCCGCCTTTTGGGGCCCGACGGCCGTAGCCAGGTCCGGGAAAGGTCGAATACGGCCAAATTCGGTGCGTGAAAATCCCTGGGTCCGGACTTCCCGAACTGCTCGCTCTGTATACGCCTTGAGACTTGGGAAGCCCTCAAAGTACTGATTCATAATGGCCTTGGCCTCGCCTACAGAAATACCGAGGCGCTGCCCCAGCCCGAAGGCCTCCATGCCGTAGGCCAGACCGTACGAGACGGCCTTAGCCTGCTCGCGCTGGTCTTTAGTGACGGCGAGTATCTCGGTCCCAAAGACGACCGCCGCGATGGCGGTGTGAACGTCCTGGGAGCTTTCAAAGGCCTGCAGCAGACCAGGATCTTGTGACAGGTGAGCCAGAATACGGAGCTCAATCTGGTTGTAGTCAGCCACAAGGAAGCTCCAACCTTCTCGAGGTACGAAAGCGGTCCTTAGACGGCGCCCCTCTTCGCTGCGTACTGGAATGTTGTGGAGATTAGGAGCCTCAGAGGAGAGACGGCCGGTACGCGCCACAGTCTGATGAAACGTGGCGTGGATTCGATCGTCGCTCGCCACCGTGGCAATCAACGGAGCCCCATATGTACCGCGGAGCTTGTCTAGTTCTCGAAAACGCAGAATCTCAGGGACGATGACATGCTCATCGACGATGGCCTCAAGGCTCGAAGCATCGGTCGAAAAACCTGATTTGATCTTCTTGGTTGGGGTTAGGCCAAGTTCTTCAAACAAAACAGTTTGCAGCTGCGCTGGCGAATTAACTTTGAACTCATGTCCCGCGATCTCTTGAATTTTGGCGTCCAGTCGTGTCACTTCTTGGCCAAAACCATCAGCGATAGAAACGAGCAAGTCGCGATCAACGCGTATCCCCAGGACCTCCATGCGAGCGAGCACTGAGACGAGAGGAAGTTCGATATCGAAATAGACGCGGCCTAGCTGATTCTTCTCGATCTCTACCTGCAAGGCATCGTTGAGCTGAATGGTGTGCGCCAAACGAGAGATCAGGATCTCATCTGAACTTTCGGTGTCGAAGAGTGAGGCGGGGGCGGACGGAGCCTCAATACCCAGATGCTGACCAATCAGTGCTTCGAGGGTGTACGACCCCGAAGCGGAGTCGATCAGATAGCCGGCAATCGTCGTGTCCCAGAGCGGCGGGGCCGGAATGAAGCCCATCTCTCCGAGTGTTCGGTATAGCCCCTTGAGATCGTGCCCTCCGAGTCGGACGTTAGCCACTGCGGGCGCGACGCTGTCTAGGTCACCGACAAAAACTGACGTACTCCGACTGTCGGAAATTGCGATCCGGCTCCCCAGCCAGGCCACAATCGCTCCAGCCTCGAAGTCAAACGGTTTCAAGGTTGAGACAACCTCAAACGACTTCATCGCTGTAGAAGCAACTTCAGCCTTGAATTCTTCGAGCACCTCGGCCTTGCCTAAGAGACCTTCACTAATGAGGCGGTCATAACGTGCCTTCATCGCATTCATCTCGAACCGCTCGAAGAAGGCGTTGATGGCCGCCCGATCCCACGCCCCAAGATGAAATCTTTCAGGCTGAACATCGATTGGCACGGTACGCACTAGCCGCATAACTTCCAAATTCGAACGCGCCAAACCTTCGTTAGCTTCCATATTCTCTCGAAGCTTGGGGGTCATTGAGCCGGTCGCGGCGAATATTGCGTCGAAATCGGGGTGTTCGGCGAGCAACTTGGCAGCAGTCTTCTCGCCCACGCCGGGTACTCCCGGCAAATTGTCGGATGGATCGCCCCGTAGGGCTGCGAGCATCGGATACCTCGCTGGCTCCACACCACAGCGCTCGAAAATACCGGCCTCATCGTAAAGGTCGTAGTCAGAAACACCACGCTTGTTGTAAAGCACGCGAACATAGGGGTCTTCCACCAACTGAAACGAATCGCGATCACCGGTGACTACGACCGTCGGTATTTCGTTGTCTCGCCCCCAGGTTGCCAACGTAGCCAGCACGTCATCAGCTTCGAATCCCGGTACGCCAATGACGGGTATGCCAAGCACTTCGCAGAAGTTTCTGATGAGATCAAATTGGTGATCAAGTTCGGCGGGTGTCTCGGCGCGACCACCCTTGTAGTCGATGGCCATTTCGTCACGAAATGTTCCACCAGGAAGATCAAATGCCACCACCAGCGCGCGGGGTTTCTGAGACTTAATCAATGTATTAAGCATCGACGCGAAGCCGTGGAGAGCGTTGGTGACAAGCCCTTCAGATGTGGCTATCTCAGTGGAAAGTGCATAAAAGGCGCGGAACGCTAGCGACATACCGTCCAGCAGCAAGAGCGGACGTGCGTCTTCCTGGCTACTCAACGTGTGTGCCCGCAATGACTTCTTGAGCCACGTCTCGCATGCGCCGTCGAGACTTCATCGCCGACTGCTGAATCAACTCAAAGGCTTCGCTCTCAGCCAATCCTCTGGTGGTCATCAAGAGCTCCTTGGCCTGTTGGACAATCTCTCTAGTCTCAATCTTGTCATCGACGACTGGCGACACCGGCGACTCGACATTCAGCGGCTCAGGCTTGTTCAGAATAGAAGCCAACTTCGGAAGCAACTCAGCGCTACGAAAGGGTTTAACGAGATACGCCGAGACACCCGCGTCGCGTGCATTTTCGATGAGCTCTCGTTGAGAGAAGGCCGTCAATAGCACCACGGTTGTTGGCAGAGACTGAACGAGACGGGCAACTTCGATTCCGTCAAGTCCCGGCATCTTCACGTCCAGAAGCGCTAGATCGGGGAGCAGATCTCGAATCAAGTCCGCCGCGTCATCGCCTCTCGCCGCCTCGCCGACTACGTCATAACCGGCGGACTCCAAAATCTCCTTCAAGTCCAAACGAATAATCGACTCATCATCTGCAATTACGACACGTGTAGTCACGACACCACCTCGGGCTTCCATTCGATCATCAATTTCTCTAACAAACTCTCTAGGTGGCGCCTTCGAACCTGCTGCTCCATAATCGCAGCCTTAGCGATAGCACACTGCCGCTCAATACCAGATAGTTCAGCTGCCGCTTGCGGAGTCTCGCTCACAAGGGCCCGGACATGAAGGTCCTCACGCATTTCTTCCCATGTTGCCAGCTGCTCAGTGAGGGTGCGAATCTGCTCATCGGCCACGAAAATTCCGCGAGTGGCCTCTTCGACCTGTTTAGCGACCCGCCCCTGCTTCATAGTGCAATTCTACGCTCACGAGCCGCCAAAACTACCGACCACTGACCACTGGTCAGCCAGGACTGCAGTACGTACGGCGTCGAAATCCGATCTCGTCACTACCCCACCGTCAATCAAGATGTCGCTCGGCCCCAATTCGAATTGATCTGCCAATTCCGCGTTTGCGAAGCGGCCGAGTGATGTCTCGAAAAAGCCCCCGATATAGGGAGTTAGCCCCTCGGCTAACGCCTGTTCAATAATCGTTCGGGCAATCGAGCGACCACCAACCCTGGCCGGTTTTACGCAAACAACTGAGGCGGCGGCATAACGCACCACGTTTCGAATGTCCTGCATTGAACGTATGGACTCGTCAAGAGAGAGGCGAATTCCAGAGTCCTGGAGCTCGTAGTGAGCGGTGTAGTCCCCCACTCTGCCGATTTGCTCCACAAACGAAACTTCCGTGTGCACAGAGGCCAACGCGACGTGTTCGAGCACCTGTGCATTCGTTGGGCAACTCGCGTTGTAATCAAGCGCAATAGGACAAGACAGCCCTTCGATGGCCTCGAACGCGCTCAGCTCTACTGACGGACTGACCTTCAGTCGAACGAGCGACACCGCCGAGGTGATGGACGGTATGAACGGCACACCGATAAGCGAACCAGTCGCGATTCCTTGGGATATCGAAAGCGCGCCGTGGTTCGACTGGCGGACCTCGCCGTCGTAGAGTGCCCCTTCAAGCAACGCTGCTGAAGCACGACTCACCGAATCATTTCCGAAGAGCGCTGGGATTTGCGCCCAGAATGGATGGTGGGCATTGCGAGCCCGTACGCTCAGAAACCGAGGAATCGCGATACGTTCCAGATGTTCGAGTACCTCACCAACTCCGGCATCTCCGTTGATGCTTGCATTTTGAGGAGCGATTTCAGCAACGCCGGTAAAGGTTTCGTCAGAAAGTGTCAGCGCAATGCTCGTGCGAGATTCGTGGGTCTCGACACCCGAAACAATGCTCTGAGGGAATTTCCGTTCAAAAACCGACAACTGAGCCTTCACGAACAGTCACCTTAGAACGAATGCTAACTTTGTGTTCCTGCCCGGATGGCGGAATGGCAGACGCAGGGGACTCAAAATCCCCCGATCGCAAGGTCGTGTGGGTTCAAGTCCCACTCCGGGCACCACTACGGTTATGACTATGTCCCAAATACGAGACAACCACATTGTTGCCCTCTTTCCCGGTCAAGGAGCTTTGACTCCAGAAGCCGGCCTACCTTGGTCGACAACTAAGAGTTGGTCCGTGGTCAACATCATCTCCGAGGTGACCAATGTTGACGTCTCTCACCTACTACTCACCGCCGACCCTGATGAAGTTGTTCGTACGGATAATGCCCAGCTCGCGACATACGCGCTGTCCCTCGTCGGCTGGCACTCATACCTTGCAACAAACAGTCCAGCGGCATACTTTCTTGGTCACAGCCTTGGGGAGTTCTCGGCACTTGTCGCAGCAGGTGTCCTAGACCTCGAATCCGGTGCACGACTTGTCCGTACTCGGGGTGTGGCGATGCAGCGCGCGAACGAGTTGCAGCCAGGCACTATGGCCGCGCTCATGGGCGGTGACGACGAGGCTCTGGCTCGACTAAGTGAAATTGAGGATCTCTGGCTCGCAAATTTCAACGGAGAAGGCCAAACCGTAGTCTCTGGCTCGCTCAAATCAATTGAAGAGCTCGCCCAACGCGGTAAGGAGCTGGGTTGGCGACGAGTCACCCGCCTAAATGTTGGAGGAGCTTTTCACTCTCCCCTTATGGCCACCGCGCAAGAAGATCTTGACAATGTGCTCGCTGTCACCGAATTTCATGAGACTGACTCACAAATTTTTGCCAACGTTGACGCGACCTTTCGCAACGGGGGAAATGAGTGGCGGAAGCTACTCTCCCGACAGTTGACAGAGCCCGTGCAGTTCTTGCGCTCAGTCGAAGCGATTCCCAGCACCGTAACTCAGACCGTTGAACTACCCCCGGGATCCGTACTCACCGGATTGACGAAACGAATCCGTACATTTGCAGAACAAACACTGGCCCAGCCGCGCGAGGAGCAGTCATGAGTCGAGTCGTCGTCATTACCGGGGCTAGTCGTGGGATCGGGGCGGCGACTGCCTCTGCCTTCGTGGATCTGGGTGACCGGGTCATCACGATGTCTCGAAGCGGTACCGCACCCGATGGCGTCAGTAAGGCCCTCGCAGTCGATGTAGCGGATGCCGCTGCCCTCAAGACTGCCTGCGATGAAGTTGTGAGTACATACGGACCCATTGAAGTATTGGTGGCCAATGCTGGGATTACCCGTGACGGACTAGCGCTACGGATGTCGCCAGAACAGTGGCGGGAAGTAATGGCGACCAATCTCGACGGAAGCTTTTTCAGCGCCCAAGCCGCGATGGGTTCAATGATCAAAAATCGAAAGGGATCCATTATTTTCATCGGTTCGGTCTCACCATTCCTAGGAATACCAGGTCAAGCGAATTACGCCGCCGCCAAGGCCGGACTGGTGGGGTTGGCGCGCTCGCTGGCCACCGAATTGGCTCGTCGAAACATAACCGTGAATGTTATTGCTCCAGGTTTTATTGACACCGAGATGACTGCCGGACTCGAAGCCGGACTCGAGTCGCTGCTACCTCAAATTCCGGCAGGGCGTATCGGCCAGCCTGAAGAGGTGGCCCAGGTCGTTACGTTTCTCGCCTCAGATCAAGCCCGTTACATCACTGGCGCTGTGCTTCCCGTGGATGGCGGTTTGGGAATGGGACTCTGACGCTAATTGACCGCTGGCGGAAAGTACGATGAGTTTGAGTAAGGAGCCGTAATGGATCGAGCAGAAGCACTTGAAAAGTTCAACCACCACGCCGTTGATGTACTGGCTGTTGAGATGTCCCAGTTGACCTCGGACGCCGCATTCGGTGATGACCTCGGTGCAGACAGCCTTGATCTCGTAGAGCTGGTTATGGCCCTCGAAGAAGAGTTCGACATCGAAGTGAGTGAAGACGAGTTGAAGGACATTCGAACCGTCGGTCAGGCGTTCGAGTTGATTTACGCGAAGCTCTAGTGCTACTGGGATTCAATCCCGACTCCCCCATTGAGGGTCGCCGCGTCGTCGTGACAGGTCTTGGCGCACTATCGTGTGCCGGAACCGGAACCGCAGCGCTCTGGCAAGCCTTGCTCTCCGGCGTGACACCCGTTGATCGCCACGTACCAAATTTCGATGCGTCGCACCTCGGTGGACCGAAAGAGCTTCGTCGGCTCGATCCCTTCACACTCTTCGCTCTAACTGCCGCGGACGAAGCATGGAAGCAAGCAGGCCTTGGGGAGACATACGCCAACGCTGCGAGCATCATCGCCACGGGGATAGGCGGCATGCAGACTCTGATTGACCAACTAGGCGTACTCAATGAGCGTGGTGCCAACAGGGTTTCGCCGTTCCTAATTCCAATGATGATGCCCAATGCCGCTGCGGCGGCCGTTTCGATGCGTTTTGGCACCCGGGGACCCTGTGAAACAATCACCACGGCCTGCGCGGCTGGAACTCACGCCATTGGCTATGCCGCCCGACTCGTCGCCTCCGGACGGGTTGATGTCGCCGTGGCTGGTGGTTCCGAGGCCGTCATCACCCCGATCAGCATCGCTGGTTTCGGCAATATGACCGCACTTTCGTCTAGTGGCCTGTCTCGTCCCTTCGATATCGACCGCGACGGCTTCGTAATGGGTGAGGGAGCCGGTGTGCTCATTCTGGAGTCTTTCGATCATGCTCGAGCACGTGGTGCAACCATTCTGGCGGAGATTCGTGGCGCCGCATCCACTGCTGATGCCCACCATTTGACGGCACCCGATCCTGAAGGTGCCGGAGCAATCGAATGCATTCGCCTAACACTGTTGGATGCGCAGCTTGACCCCAGCGACATCGATCACGTCAATGCTCATGGAACGTCAACCCCACTCAATGACCGCGCTGAAGGAGAAGCTATCTCCACCGTCTTTGGACCCAGGCGACCTCCCGTAACGTCGGTTAAGGGCCTTCTGGGGCACTCACTTGCTGCGGCCGGCGCTCTCGAAGCCGTGGTCTCAGTGCTAACACTTCAGAATCAGCTAATTCCGCCAACATGCGGTACTTCGACTGTCGACCCAGAGATTGATGTCGACGTCGTTCTGGGCGCAGCTCGTCCCCAAGAGATACGAAACATCATCTCGAACTCATTCGGTTTTGGCGGCCATAACGGCTGCTTGGCAATTAGCCAACCGCGTTAATCGCAGTTCTCATTTCACCGAGAAAGAGTTCGACTCCCTTGGGCCCCTCACCATCTAGGAGCCGTTGCACCAGCGCTGAGCCAACAATGGCGCCATCGGCAAAAGCGCATGCGGCCGCGGCCTGTTGGGGTGTTGTAATGCCGATGCCGACATAGACCGGAACTGTTGATGCCTGTCGCAGTTTCTCGACGACCAAGTCCCCACGGCCCTCATCGCTCGCAACGCCCGTAACTGCCATTCTTGCCGCGGCGTAGGCAAAACCTTGCGTCTCCGAGGCAAGTTGGATGGCTCGCTCAGGAGGTGTCGACAAGGCGGTCATGAGGATCGAAGCAACATCATGCTCATTGCTAACGGTCCGCCACGGACCAATCTCCTCGAGAGAGAGATCTGGCACGATGGTGCCTAGGACTCCGGCCTCGTGGAGTGCACTCGCAGATCGCTCGAGTCCGTGGTGATGAAAAATATTGAAATATGTCATCACGATGAGTGGAACATCGATGTCAAGAGTGCGCAACCCCTCCAGGACGCTAGTCAACGTGGTTCCTCGACCAAGAGCCCTCAGAGAGGCCTCTTGGATCACCTTGCCATCCATGATGGGGTCGGAAAAAGGCACACCAATTTCAATCGCGTCTGCTCCTGCAAACGCGGCCGCCTTCACGCACTCCAACCATTCGTCGTCCAGCCCTCCTACGAAGTAGGGAACCAGAGCTTTTCGACCACTATCGCGAACCGCGCGGAGCCGGAGATCCAAAGTTGTCACTGCCCACCCCTCAAAATGTCGCGAACTTGAGCAACATCCTTGTCACCACGCCCTGAGAGATTGATTAGCACTTTGGAACCTCGTGGAATCAGGGTGCCTGCCTCTCGAATCACCCAGGCTAATGCGTGGGCAGTTTCTAGCGCGGGAATGATGCCCTCAAGGCGAGAGAGCATCTGGAGGGCATCCAGAACCTCCTGATCATCCGCCGAGTAGTAGCTGGCGCGACCAGACGACGCGAGATGAGCGTGCTCTGGCCCAATACCCGGGTAGTCCAATCCGGCGGAGATGGAGTGAGCTTCTTCGATTTGTCCCACTTCACTCTGGATCAATAGGGATCGCATTCCGTGCAATACGCCAGGTGTGCCAAAGCCAACAGCGGATCCACCGGCGGCCTCAACACCCACTAGTTGGCTCGACGAGTTTGCAAAACCGGCAAACATTCCGGCCGCGTTCGATCCTCCACCAACACATGCCACCACGAAATCAGGCTCACCGATCCGCAGCTCTTTAAATTGAGCCGCTGCTTCGATGCCCAGAATGCTCTGAAACTCACGAACCATCCACGGGAAAGGATGCGGGCCCATCACGGAACCGAGGCAGTAGTGCGTGTCTTCAACACAGGTCACCCACTCGCGCATCGCCTCATTCACCGCATCCTTAAGCGTCTTGGAACCACTGGTGACGGGAACCACCTTGGCACCAAGGAGCTCCATTCGAAACACATTGAGAGACTGTCGCTGAGTATCGATTTCACCCATGTACACGGTGCATTCGAGGCCGAGCCGAGCGGCGGCGGTCGCCGAAGCGACTCCGTGTTGTCCGGCTCCGGTTTCGGCAATCATCCGAGGCTTACCCATCCGCTTGGTTAGTAGTGCCTGTCCCACCACATTGTTGATTTTGTGGGAGCCGGTATGAGCGAGATCTTCACGCTTTAAGTAAACCTGCACGCCAAGTGCTTCTGAAAGTCTCGGACAAAACGTCACAGGAGTGGGACGTCCTCCAAACTCTTTCAACGTGTGTTCATACTCAGCGTGAAATAAGGGGTCGGACCAAGCATCCTTAAAGGCCGCCTCGAGTTCCAAACAGGCCGGG
>Ga0114975_10002539_pt1 | contig 12474 bp, 8 predicted proteins | sample S_130626_EF_Meta_FD_87031 | JGI IMG/M metagenome (GOLD analysis project Ga0114975, IMG submission 87031) | Freshwater microbial communities from Lake Simoncouche, Canada to study carbon cycling - S_130626_EF_MetaG | ecosystem: Environmental > Aquatic > Freshwater > Lake | place: Lake...
CAAAAAATCATAGACTCTATCTTCCAAAGCAATGGCTTCAAGAGGAGGGTATTGATCCGGATCAGTGGCTACTCGATCCACAATTTAGTCCTGCATTATCCAGAGTAGTGAAAAGACTGATTACTTACGCGGATGACCTTTACAACCGTTCTTCCTTTGGATTCTCTGGCTTACCGCGTAACTGTAGGTCAGCAATTGCCGCTGCTAGCTTTATTTACTCGGAAATCAGTCGCCAGGTGGAGCGACAAGCCTATGATTCAGTCTCCCGACGTGCCGTAGTCTCTAAAAAGAGAAAGCTACTCTTACTCGTTAAGGCTTTTAGAACCGCTATTTTTACTGCAAAGCCAGACCGTAGCTTTAGTCAGATTGCCTCTATTCAATTTTTAGTTGATGTCGTCAGGCCAGAAGAGCCTTACGCTCATTACACTGGAAGTGTCGAGGAAAGATTAATTTGGGTTGTAGGACTACTTGAAAAAGTCGAACTCCGAAAAACAGCAAGCTATCACGCTAAGGCTCAGCAGCAAGCCTAAAAATCCGATTAGCTTAAAAAATCATTGTCGGGTTTCTTGGCATTCTCCAAGGCAACATGAGTTGCACAATATTGGACTTTAAGCGATTCACGTTGAGGGTCTCATGCATTGAAATGACTTCCTCCCCAAGTAGGTGGGATTGGATTCTGGAGCGCGCATAAAACGGGGTATCTTCGTAGGTATTTAAGAGCTCAATTGACTGAGACTTTTCTGTGCGCATATTTCTTTTGATGCCCCAGCCAGTTTTGCGTAGAGAGACTCTCTCGGGAGCTGCGAAGGGCTCAACTGTGCCATCGAGATTAAATTTGGAGGCAATGATGCGCTCGACGCCATTGCTTTGACGGACATCGTAAATAACGGCTGTACTACCGTCCTTAAGATGTGCTCTAGACCAATCCCATTCGCTAAACGATTGGCTGACTGCCTCATCGCCTTCATTCGAGTCAAAATAGGCACTTCCCTTCCAATGTAAATTGGGTTTGGTAAAGGAGACTTGGACTCTTGCCGATGGAGAGATCGGCCCCCAGCGATGCTTTCCAAGATCATCTAATGCAACAACCTGATTAAAGAGTTGATCTGGATATACCTTAATTGTGCCCTCTACCTTTTGCCCTAGTAAAGGCACACGTTCTTTAATATTGATTGTTAAAACATCCTTGTCCCAATGTAAATGACTGGGGCCAATAGTGAAAGTATGTTCTGTTCTCTTGATCGCATTCTGAGATCGCTCAGTCATGGTCCAGTGTTTTGAATTCGGTGTGTAAAGCGCAACATTAATAGCGCAGTAGTCATTTGCGTTGGCAGGTTGTTTTTTGTTGGCCCAAGCATAATAAGGCGAGAACACGCTGCCGACAAATGCAATGATGCTAAAACCATAAAGACCATCATCACTCAGACCATCGATATACCACCAGAGATAATTGCCTGGATCTACCGCTTGGTCAAACCGAGGTGTTCCATTAGGGTTGCGGCCACCAAGCGACCGGACATAGCTGCCATGGGAACTCCCGGACCCGGATGGGTGCTTCCCCCCGTCAGCAGTAGATTGCTGATTTGAGATTGAGAACCGAGCCTCTGAAATGAGCTCATCCATCCATGAGTTGCTTGACCATAAAGAGCTCCTCCGCGACCCGGAAAGAGTTTGGCGAATTCTTGAGGGCTCGTTCGAGTCATTTCCAGATTCTGAAGCTGAAGACCATATTGGCTCATGAGTGAAAAGATTTTTTGCTCGCATCGATCTATTTCCTTTGTATCGTAAGATGAACTGCCACCATTTGCTGGTGCATTGACCAGGCAAAACAGTCGTTCATTTGAGTCGCTCTCGATCGCATGATCCGTTCTATCTTGAGCACATATATACACCGTCGGATTTTCTGGAATCTTATTTTGAGAAAAAATATCCGAAAACTCATTGCGGTAAGGTTGATTAAAGAAAACGTTGTGTCTGACCAGTGGAAAGCCAGATGCTTTTACTTGCATTGACCAAGTGACTGCAGACAGGGAGTCTGTCTGTTGAAGATTTTTAGGAATTGCTTCACTAGCTGGTTCACCCAGTAAGCCATGCTTTAAGGCGTTAATGTCGCCATTGAAAATCAGGTAATCACAGTTAAGATATTCGCCGGAAGAGAGTAATACACCTTTTACTTTATCCCCGGCAATATCCAATGATTGGACTTCAGCGTTGTATCTAAAGTTGCATTGTTTCTTTTGGGCTAAGCGTGCAATGACCTCGGGGATTTTGATCATCCCTCCCTTAATAGACCAAACACCTTCCATTTCTACTTGGGCGATCAACATCAGAGTTGCTGGAGCCAAATAGGGTGATGAGCCACAGTAGGTTGCATAGCGCCCAAATAATTGGTGTAGACGAGGATCCGGAAAGTAGCGCTCCAATGCTGACCATAAGTTACTAAAAGGGCCAATATCCCAAAGCACTTTACTTTTTGCTAGCCCTAAAGAGGACATCATTCCCATCATGCTGGGGCGAGGGGACTCAATAAAAGGTGTTTTAAGTGCTTGGTATACCTTTTTTGCTGTTTTACAAAACTCTAAAAATTGCCTTGCTTGTTCTGCACCACTAAATTGACCGATAGCATCAGCACTTTTTTTGCTATCAGCGTAGAGATCTAAGTAAGCATCACCCCAACTATGTCTTGCGAGAATGTCAAGTGACTCAAGTTCAAATTCTGCATCAAAATCTTCTCCGCAATCTGCAAAGAGTTCTTCAAAGACCCATTTCATCGTAAAGACGGTAGGACCAGAATCAATAAAAGAATTACCTGCTTGTACTTGGCGAATCTTTCCGCCTGGCCCTGCATTCTTTTCGATCACCGTAACATCGAGACCTTGATGAGATAGCGCCAAGGCGGCACTAAGACCGCCGACACCTGCTCCAATAATCAGAACCTTAGGCGATGTCAACATGCTTACCTTGCCATACACCTTGAGCTGAGTTGACTACAAAGCGCGTAAACATGGATTCTGAAAAATAATTTTTACCGTATGCGGCTTTAATAGCAGCGAGGTGTGCCCCTTCTTGTGCATAGCGATCTAGAGACTGCTCATCATTCCAGATGGTAAACGTGGCTTGGCGAAGATAGGGCGCTTCGCCAAGTCCCGCGGTCAGTATTTTTCCAGATGCGTGCTTAATAGAATCTTCAGCAGGCTTTGCTTTGTTCCAAAACTGCATCGCTTTAGTAGGTCTGATTGAGGCCCGAGTGAGGGATGCAATAGGTCCTCTAATGGGTTTTTGTACCAAGTCTTGAATTGAAAATGTAGACCACGAACCACGACTTGAATATGCCTGAAGTGTGGCGGTAAACATTTCACTGGAATGATCTTGATATGCACGCACGATAGAAGCTTTCTTTAAGAAAGCACCCGCATTTTCTGGTTCATCAAATACACAAAAGAAACCTTGTTTTGTGAGGCTTGGTTTTGTGCTAAATCCCCCATTAAATCCAGAGCCCAATACTTTGCAGAACTGAAGTCCGGGCACTCCAGTGAAGGGATATTTACCCAGAATATAGCGTGATAGTCCCCATCCACCAGAACCAGCAGCAATATTAATTAAAGCTAATACTGCTGTCTGATTAGTCATTAGAAATTAGGCATCAAGATCTTCGGCAGCATTACCATCAACGATGCCAAAACGTCTCATTTTGATATAAAGACCTTGTCGAGATAAGCCTAGCAATTCAGCTGCTGATGCTCTGTTTGACATGGTCAGATCTAAAGCAGCCAGAATACATAATTTTTCAATAATGTCAGTGGTCTCAGTAACGATTTGCTTCAAAGGAACTTTGCCAACCAATTGGGTTAGTTCTTTTGCATTCTTTCCCAAGTTCTCAGATTTAGCGCTGGGTTGTTGCACAGATTTCGAGATTAGATGAATGCTGATGCCAACCGCTGAAAGTTTTCCACTAATAAAGCTGACTGCTGAAATTTGGGCTTCTCGTGGTGAGCTACCATCATCAGCGGTAATGGTTGTTGAGTAGTCTTTGATGGAACCATATTCACGTACGGTGCCAAGAATTATTTTTAAATCAATACCTGCTCTTCCAAGCCATACTTCCAAAGACTTGCCAAGAATATTTTCTTTCTGGGCAGATTGAGACATGGAAACGAAGGTGCTATTGGCAGTCAAGATGACGCCACTGGTACTGCAGACAATAAAGCCATCTTGAAAGTCTTCAATGGCCTGTGTAAGTAAAGTGGTTTGCTCATTCAGATTATTAGTCTGGACGCTCTTCGATCTTGGCTTAATAGATACAAGGCAAATATTTTGATTACCTTCACGCAATAAGACGCTAGAGATTTCTACATTCTCCTTGAGATTCTCAAGCGTTGATTGAATTGAAGACTGCATAATTCCAGATTTTGAATCTGCCAAGTAGGTCTGGATCGCTTCATAATCTTTTACAGGAAATAAATTAGTAAATAGCTTCCCCTGAATCTTTTTTAAATCGCCTACTAAAAAGCCTGCGGATTTATTGACCTCAAGAATCTTCAAAGTTTGGCTGTCTACTATTAAATAGGCTTGATCAATATTATTAAATAGTTGGACGTAACGATTTTGTATTGCATGAAGATTGGCATAGTCACGCTCAATTTCTTGTTGAGACTCTACAAGCTTTTGCTGCAGCGTGGAGATACTGCTGAGATCTTTGCCAATGGCAACTAGCTTATTTTCTTTTGGAAAAAAAATCGTACTAAATTGAATTGGAAGAGAGGGCGAGCCTTCAACCCATTGATTTACTTGGCGCCACTTTTGTTCGGAATCATCCTCACCCGTCTTCAGTAAGGCATTTACTTTTGGTTGACTATCAATGGCCACAGTATCGAGCCAATTTTTTCCGATTAAAGACTGTGTATTGTTAGCAATCGGCTTTGATCCGTTTAATACATTCTCTATTAAGCCTGAATTATTCATCACAAGAACAAGATCGACTGAAAGCGACAGCATGGCGGCTGCTTGATGCACATCTAAGGCATCGATTGCTTGAGAATCTAGATTAAAAATTTTGGCCACTATATTTTATTTACCGATTTTTCTAATAATTATTTTTGTATTTGGCTGAGCACAAGATTTAATCTTTCGACACATTCCTCAGGGGTAAATGCTTTTATATCTGCCTGAATGTGATCAAATTTTGCAGGCGCCTTATTATAGAGCGGGCCACCAATAAGAACGATGATTTTCGGGTTCTTCGATTTTTCCCTCAGGACATTAATGGTATTTGGTAGCCGCTCTAATTGCTCGTCACACGATATTGAGATGGCAATAGCATCATGCTTATTTGACTCAAGCTCTCGGCTGATGGACTTTAAGCTGGTATTTTCTGGACGATAAACACGCCAGCCGGAATGAATAAAGTAATTGGAAAGAATGAGCGTACCTAAGGAGTGCTGCGATTCTGGAAAAACTGAGATGAGAATTGAATGATCCCCCCTTTTTTCTAGCTGAGTCACCTGAAAAAGGTAGTCGAGCTTATGAATAACCCGCTCAAGTCTATTGACGCCAATCGATACCTCAGCAAAACTCAGAGTGTCATCTTCCCATTGTTTGCCTAATCTTCTTGCAATAGTGGGTATCAGATCTAAGACGATGTAATTGATTGATACCCCATGAGTTTTGAGTACCGTGATTGCGAGTTCAAAGGCACCATCTTCAGTAGAGAGTAGTAATTGGGTGATCCGATTAATCTCCTCATCATCCAGCATGCCCCCCTTTTTACCCAGGGTAGGTGCTGGAGACTCAATCCAACCATCTTCGTTAGAGGCTTTGGGCTTATTGGCTCCCTCAACTTTGCGTTCAATTTCCTCAACTAAACGGGGTAGTTGCGTACTGAACACTTCCATGATGAGTTCTTTTTTAAAAGATGGATTCACCAAATGGCCCTTGATCTAAATTGTTGTGTTATTTACAAACATATGTAAAATAATTATTACACTAGAGATCTAATAATGGCAATTATTTTCTATTAACTAGGGTAAACACTAGTATAAATTAGGGAAAGTACTAGTATTAGTAAGTTCTAATTGGCGTAAAGTTTTGTTTACACATAGCCAAATATATGACGTCCAAAAATGAAGATTAATAAGCCTCTATACAGTCAGGAACAACGCGCAAAACGCGATGCTACTGTGTGGACCCTAGTTCAGGGAATTTTGGCGCCAGTTCAATTTTTAGTCTGCCTCATTAGTCTGTATTTGGTATTGCAATATCTCATTTCTGGAAGTAACTATGAATTAGCCACTATCTCAGTAGTGGTTAAAACCTTCTTTTTGTATCTGATCATGCTTACCGGAAGTATTTGGGAGAAGGTTGTTTTCGGAAAGTATCTATTTGCCGATAGTTTCTTCTGGGAAGACGTATTTAGTATGTTGGTCATTTCCCTACATACAATTTATCTCTACTTCCTCATGGCTGGCGGTATGAGTGATCGTAGCCTGATGTATCTCGCTCTCGCAGCATATGCATCCTACTTTATTAATGCAGGCCAATTTATTTATAAGCTTCGGATGGCTCGCCTGCAGTTTAATGACCAGGTTGCAGCATGAACGCTATCGTTGATCTGCCAAAAGAAGCTCAGTCCCATGTTGGGAAAAATATTCCAATCTATAAAGAGCGTGGCCAAAGAGAGGTATTTTGCGGACTCACAGGGATCATTTGGCTGCACCGAAAAATTCAAGATGCTTTTTTCCTGGTTGTTGGTTCTAGGACCTGCGCACATTTGATTCAGTCAGCTGCTGGAGTCATGATTTTTGCAGAGCCGAGGTTTGCGACAGCCATTATTGATGATCGTGATCTTGCTGGAATTGCGGATGCGCATGATGAGCTAGATCGAGTTGTAAAGGTCTTACTGACAAGGCGTCCCGACATCAAGATGCTTTTTTTGGTAGGTTCTTGCCCATCGGAAGTGATTAAATTAGATCTGTCTCGTGCCGCGCAAAGATTAAATAAAGAGATGATCAATCAATGTCGCATATTGAGTTACTCAGGCAGCGGGATTGAGACAACCTTTACTCAAGGCGAGGATGCATGCTTGGCATCCTTAATATCTGACACACCAAAACAAGCTCCTGCAGCTGAGCAAAATTTACTCATCGTTGGTTGCTTGCCAGATATCGTTGAAGATCAATTCCAACGCATTTTTAATGAGTTGGGAATTACCAATGTATCGTTCTTCCCGCCAAAGAGTTCAAAGCAAGTTGTTGAGATCAACAACAATACTCAATACCTACTTGCCCAACCCTTCTTAGCTGAAACCGCCAGACTCATTGAGGAGCGGGGCGCAAAGAGACTATCTGCACCATTCCCGTTTGGAGTTGAAGGCACCACTGCATGGCTTAAAGCTGCAGCCAAGGCCTGGGGTATTGATGACAGCAAATTTGATCAAGTAACCCAAGTCAGAATTGATCGGGCTAAAAAGAGTCTCGCACGCTACCTGCCAGCTTTGGAAAATAAAAGCATTTCCTTCTTCCCAGATTCACAGCTAGAAATTCCTTTAGCGCGCTTCTTGTCCAAAGAATGTGGCATGAAAGTTCTGGAGATAGGCACACCCTATATTCATAAGCAACATTTGGAATGTGAATTTGATTTATTGCCAGAAAATATTCGCATTGTTGAAGGACAAGATGTTGAGAAGCAGTTGGATCGTTGTCGGAGTGATAAGCCTGACATCGTGGTTTGTGGACTTGGCTTAGCCAACCCCCTTGAATCTGAGGGTATTACGACTAAGTGGTCAATTGAGTTGGTATTTAGCCCCGTGCATGGATATGAGCAGGCTGCAGATTTAGCAGGGCTGTTTGCGCGACCTTTAAATCGCAGTCTGAAACTAGCGGCTTAAGGGGCTCACATGCAACTAACACTTTGGACATATGAAGGCCCGCCACACATTGGTGCCATGCGAATCGCTACCTCCATGACCGATTTGCATTATGTCTTGCATGCGCCACAGGGTGATACTTACGCTGACTTATTGTTTACGATGATTGGACGCGCTAAAACCCGTCCACCTGTTACCTACACAACATTTCAGGCAAGAGACTTAGGTGGGGATACAGCGCAGTTGTTCCAGGATTCTGTCAATTCTGCATATGAACGTTTCCAGCCTAAAGCCATGATCGTGGGCGCTTCATGCACTGCAGAGTTAATTCAGGACGATCCGGGTGGTTTGGCAAGAGCGCTTACTTTGCCGATTCCTGTCATTGCACTGGAATTGCCTTCATATCAGAAAAAAGAAAATTGGGGTGCTTCAGAAACTTTCTATCACATTGTTCGTGGATTGCTTCCAGTTGATAAGTCCATGAGTGCTCAGCAGTATCAAGATGTACGAGCTAATAATGCAAAACAAGATCAAAAGCCCAGCTGCAATATTCTTGGGCCTACTGCACTAGGATTTAGAAATCGCGATGATATTCAAGAAATCAAGTCTCTATTAGAGGCGATGGGTATTGAGGTAAAGGTGGTTGCACCGCTCAATGCCTCAGTTGCAGATATCACCCAATTACCTCAGGCAGATTTTAATGTCATGCTGTATCCAGAAGTCGCTCAACTAACATGCACTTGGCTACAGAAAACATTTGGGCAGCCTTTCACAAAGACCATTCCGATTGGCACTAAAGCAACTAGAGCCTTTGTTCAAGAAGTGGCTGCATTGGCCAATATCAATCCGGAGGCTTTTTTACAGTCTCAAGATGAGCGGGCCCATTGGTATGCAAAATCAGTCGACTCCACTTATCTCACCGATAAGCGTGTATTTATATTTGGTGATGCAAGTCATGTGATTGCGGCTGCAAAAGTGGCATCAGAAGAAATAGGCTTTAAGGTAGTTGGCTTAGGTACCTATAGTCGTGAATTTGCCCGCGAAGTCCGTGAAGCTGCCAAGCTGTACGAGGTAGAAGCCTTAATTACCGATGATTATTTAGAAGTTGAGGAAAAGGTAGCTGAACTTACTCCGGACTTGGTCCTAGGTACGCAGATGGAGCGTCATATCGCTAAAAGATTGGGCATTCCTTGTGCTGTAATTTCTGCGCCAGTCCATGTTCAAGACTTTCCAGCGCGCTACTCACCACAGATGGGATTTGAGGGTGCCAATGTATTGTTTGATACCTGGATTCATCCACTCATGATGGGTCTTGAAGAACATCTGATTATGATGTTCCGCGATGATTTTGAATTTACTGCTAAGGCAGCACCTTCACATCTAGGTCATTCAGCAGCCGTGAAAGAAAATCTGCACTCACCGGATGCACAATCCAATGAGGTCGCTCCAGTTGTCAGTCATACCCAGGTAAATGCAGAGACATTTAACGGTACAGAGCCAGCAAAATTATGGGATGTAGAAGCAGAAAAGGAATTGGGAAAAATTCCATTCTTCGTTAGAGGCAAAGCACGACGCAATACCGAGAAATTTGCAGTTGAGCATGGCATTAGCCATATCACTATTGAAACGCTCTACGATGCAAAGGCTCACTATGGCAGATAAGAAAATCCCCATGAGAGTCTCCATCATTACGATGGATACGCACTTGAGTAGCGCGACAGAGAGAGCTCGCTATGCCCTGAAGAAAAAGCTGCCAAGTCTTGAGCTAAGCATTCATGCGGCTTCTAGTTGGACTGTGGATGCTAAAGCTCTAGAAAACTGCATTACCGATATTGAGTCTGCAGACATTCTGATTGTGACCATGCTCTTTATGGAAGATCACTACAAACCAGTGATTGAAGCCTTAAAAGCTCGGCGCAATGAATGTGATGCCATGATTTGTGCAATGTCGGCAGGTGAAGTGGTTTCCCTGACTCGCATGGGTGGGTTTGATATGGGTAAGCCGGCAACTGGCTTGATGGGCTTACTAAAGCGTTTACGCGGAAATAAAGAGAAGTCTCAAACTGGTGGTGCAGCTCAAATGCGCATGTTGCGTCGCCTGCCAAAAATTCTGCGATTTATTCCAGGTAATGCGCAAGATGTCAGGGCCTATTTCTTAACACTGCAATATTGGTTAGGTGGTTCCGAAGAGAACCTCTTCCATATGGTGACCAACTTAGTCAATCGCTATGCCGCTGGTGAAAGAGAAGTTTTAAGGACTAAAGAAAAGCTAGTTGAGCCAGTCATCTATCCAGATAACGGCATTTATCACCCACGGCTCAAAGGTCGTATGAGCGAGTCTATCGATGATTTGCCTAAGTTGGTTTCTGATAAGAAATCTAAGGGTCGCGTTGGTTTGCTGTTGCTCAGATCCTATATTTTGGCTGGCAATACTTTGCACTATGACTCAGTTATCGCTGCAATTGAGGCGCAAGGACTACAAGTACTGCCGATATTTGCAGTGGGCTTGGATGCAAGACCGGCTATCGATCAATTCTTTTATCAGAATGGCGAGAAAGTAGTTGATGCGGTCGTATCACTTACTGGGTTCTCCTTGGTAGGTGGGCCCGCCTATAACGATGCAAAAGCAGCTGAAGAGGTGCTCGCTTCTTTAGATGTCCCTTATCTCGCGGCGCAGCCTTTAGAGTTTCAGACCCTCAATGACTGGGGTAGCTCTGACCGAGGATTATTGCCCGTAGAAAACACTCTGATGATCGCCATACCTGAGCTCGATGGCGCGATCGTGCCGATGGTATTTGGTGGCAGAGCAGGTGATGCAGATGTGCAGTGCAAAGGTTGTCATAAAGGCTGCGTATTTGAGGCCAGCATTAATCGTCATGACATGCATACCTGCATCGAACGTACAGCGATGTTGGCTGCACGTGTATCAAAACTCATTGCCTTACGCAAAGCTGAGCGTGCTGATCGCAAAGTGGCTCTGGTGATGTTTAACTTTCCTCCAAATGCGGGAAGGGTTGGTACTGCCGCTCATTTAAGCGTTTTTGAATCCGTATTCAATACCTTAAAAAGCCTCAAAGCAGAAGGTTATAGCGTTCACGTACCTGCATCCATCGATGAATTTCGGGACATGATTCTGATTGGCAATGCGAAAGAGCACGGTACAGATGCTAATGTACATGCCCAGATCAGTGCAGCAGATCACATTCGTCGTGAGCCTTGGTTAAAAGAGATTGAAGCGCAGTGGGGTCCAGCGCCAGGAAACTTCCTGAGCAATGGATCCTCACTTTTTGTTTTGGGTAAACAGTTTGGTAATGTATTTGTAGCCCTTCAGCCTGGGTTTGGTTATGAAGGCGATCCAATGCGCTTGTTGTATGAAAAAGGTTTTGCACCGACTCATGCTTTTTCTGCCTTTTATCGTTACATTCGCGAAGATTTTGCAGCTTCAGCGGTATTGCATTTTGGTACTCATGGTGCACTCGAATTTATGCCGGGTAAGCAATCGGGGATGTCAGGTGCATGCTGGCCAGATCGCCTGATTCATGATTTACCAAATCTGTATATTTATGCTTCAAACAATCCATCGGAAGGTGCTATTGCCAAGCGTCGTGCTGGCGCAACCTTAATTAGCTACTTAACTCCACCTGTTTCACAGTCTGGCCTATATCAAGGCTTGCTGGAATTTAAAGAAGCAGTTGAGCACTGGCGTAAGTTGGTTCCAAATGAAACAGCGCAAGCGTGGAGCGAAACCGAGCAAGAGTTACTGAATTCAATTCAAGCGCAAGCAGTTGAACTCGAATTTTCCTCACAAGAGCCGGCTTGGAAAAATTTAAGCGCAAGCCAAGTAAACCAGATTGTGATGCATCTGAATGAACAAATTCTGGAGTTGGAGTACACCTTGATTCCTTACGGACTTCATGTGCTTGGCAGTCCGCTGAGCATGGAGCAGAGTTTGGATATGTTGGTGAGCTTCTTATCCGTTCAAGAGGGTGAGCTCAAAAATATTGATCGAGCTAGTATTGAAATGCTGATTAATAGCGACAGTTTGGAGCAGTTTGTAAAAGCCCAAAAAATGAGTCTGACTCCTGCACTACGTGCTGAGCTAGAAGAATTGCTGGCGGTGTACAAGGAGTTACAGGCCGATAGCGAAATGCAAGGTGTGATGAAGGCATTAGAGGGGCGCTATATTCGCCCGGCACCTGGCGGCGATGTCCTTCGTAACCCGCAGGTATTGCCAACTGGTCGAAATATTCATGGCTTCGATCCATTCCGCATTCCGAGCAAATTTGCAATGAAGGATGGTCTGGTTCAAGCAAACATGCTCTTGGAGCGTTATAAGGCCGATGGTAATCCACTGCCAGAGTCGATTGCGATGGTATTGTGGGGTACTGACAACTTAAAAACTGAAGGTGGGCCAATTGCCCAGATTTTGGCTCTCATGGGAGCGTTGCCACGCTTTGATAGCTTCGGTAGATTGGCTGGCGCTCAACTAGTTTCTTTAGAAGAGTTGGGCAGACCCAGAATTGATGTCATGGTATCGATTTCAGGGATATTTAGAGATTTGATGCCTTTGCAAATCCGTATCCTTGCAGAGGCGGCCTACTTAGCGGCTTGTG
>Ga0114975_10002540_pt1 | contig 12474 bp, 7 predicted proteins | sample S_130626_EF_Meta_FD_87031 | JGI IMG/M metagenome (GOLD analysis project Ga0114975, IMG submission 87031) | Freshwater microbial communities from Lake Simoncouche, Canada to study carbon cycling - S_130626_EF_MetaG | ecosystem: Environmental > Aquatic > Freshwater > Lake | place: Lake...
CAAAGTAGTCTGCGCGCACGGCTCCCACAATGGCACTTCCCGTGTCTTGGGCAAACACCAAGCGTTGCAAATTACCGTTCGGCCCCGCACTCGTTAACCATAACGGCGTTGCATACGGAATCGAGTCTTTGTCCACCGCCACCGAACGCCCAGCAGTCAAAGGCACGCCCTGTGCGCCGCGTGGACCTAAATCGGCATCTTTGTCGGTACGTGTCTCAGGTCTGAAAAACACATAACGCGGATTGCTCCACAGCATCTCTTGCACCAAGCGTGGATTGCTGGCCTGCGTCACAGTGATCCATGCTTTGATACCGGGCCACGAAGCGTCACGCACCAAGCCTCGGTCTAGCAACCACCGTCCCACGCTGGCATAAGGCTGGTCGTTGGATGCCGCATAGGCCAAACGCACAACGCGTGTACGTCCATCAGACTCGGTGATACGTACACGTCCAGACCCTTGGATATGCAATACCAAGGCGTCTACCGGATCTGCCAGCCACGCGACTTCCTTGCCGCGCAAGGCATCTTTGGCCTCAGGCAAGGTATCAATTTGTTGCCGCGTCAGCCAAGGCTGACCAGCACGCTTAGCCAATTGCAATGCATCCGGGGGAGCATACAAAGGGACTTCAAAGCCGGGGCGCATTTGGGCAGAGGCCTCCATCAACGGCTCGTAGTAGCTTGTCAATAAACCATCTGGGTTGCCGTCTAAAGATTCGATGCGGTAGGGCTGCAAATGCGACATAAGCCATAAGCGCTTGTCTTGGTCATCCGCCAAAAGTAATTGCTTGGCCTGTTTACATAAAGGTGCAAACAAGGGGCCTGGTCGCTCACAGTTTTGCAGCCAAGCGTTCCACGCATCCGATAAGTCGTCGTCTTGCCAACCGGGTAGTTCGCTCCATGTCACAGGAATCCAACGGCTGCGATAAAACTTTTGTGGGCTAGGTGTATCGGGCGTGCCCGCCAAACCGCCAGACGCACGCGGGCTTGTATCGACGGGTCGCACAACAGGTGGCACAGGGAGTGAGGGAATCGATTCATCGACCACAACGCGACGTGGGCCGGTGCCGCAAGCCACCAAGCTTCCTACAATCGCTATCCACACCACACGCCACAGGAGTTGTTTCATGCTGTTGATTTTGCTCGAAGCACTGGGCGCAGGATTGATTCTGGTGTTGATCGTCTGGTGGACCATGTTCTCAGGGCGCAGCGAAGCCGAGCATGAAGAGGCGAGTGAGGCGGCAAAACGCGATGACAACCATCACAAACACTAAACCCAGCTCCAAGACACTGAGCCCCCAAACTTCGCAACTCTCACCAGCCATTGGGTAACGCTTCAATCTCTCAACAAATTAGCTAACTCGACGGCAGACTTGACAGCCATCTTGTCAAATACGCGAGCGCGATGCACTTCAACTGTACGCACACTGATATCGAGTTGATCCGCTATCAACTTATTGGGCAACCCCTCCACCACCAAACGCATCACATCGCGCTTGCGCTCGGTCAGTTCTGCCAGGTTTTGCTGGCGGCTTTGTTTAAGCTTGACGGACTGCAAGGTGGTGGCAGAGCGCTGCAAAGCGTGTTCTATGCGGTCCACCAGCGCATTGTCTGAAAAGGGTTTTTCACAAAAATCAAAAGCGCCACGCTTGACAGCGTCAACTGCTGTGGGGACATCGGCGTGGCCTGTCAAAAAGATAACTGGCAAAGACTCCAATAAGTCGCGCGCAATCAGCTGTTCAAACAAGGCTAAACCGCTCATTCCGGGCATCCGTACATCGAGCAACAAACACCCCGGTTGTGTTGGCCGCCAATCGATTTCCGGCCTGGCGCTTAAGAACGCAGCAAAGGCATCTGCACTGGTAAATGATTCGCTGGGCAAGCGACGCGAACGTAGTAACCAGGCGAGGGCTTCACGAACACCCGCATCGTCGTCCACGATAAATACCAAAGCGTCTTGGGTCGGTTGCATCCGTGAAATCCTTATGCTTTAAGCCTGTGGCAAGGTGAAACTAAACACTGTGCCTCGGGGTGGGTTGGAGCTGTGTTGCAGCACGCCCCCATGCTGCTCGACCACAGTGCGACACAAGCTCAAGCCTAAGCCCATGCCCTCTTCTTTGGTAGTGAAAAAGGGCGTGAAGAGTTTTTCAGCCAAGTTTTCCGCAATGCCGTGTCCTTGGTCGGCGACCACAAATTCCATCCACTGCTGGCTAGGAAGTGTGGACGCAGTCCGAACCAAAAGAGTCAGCGTTTTGTAGGGCGTATCGTCCTGCATGGCTTGCATGGCGTTGCGGGACAAATTGAGTAACACCTGCTCGACCATGGTGCGGTCACACAAGACATGCGGCAAGTCGCTGGGGCAGCGCACCTCCACGCGCACACCCAATTTGCGCGCCTGCAATGCCACCAAAGGCATCACGTTATCAAGCAAAGTGCGTGGTGCCACCTCGACGCGGGACTGGTCGCGGCGACGGACAAAATCGTGCACGCTCTTGATCACCTTGCCAGCGCGCTCGGCTTGTTGGCCAATGCGCTGCATCGCATCATTCAAACTGCTGGCCAATTGCGGATCTGTGACGGTGGCCTCGTGAAGCAAATTCATGCTCCCCGTAGCGTAACTGGCAATTGCAGCCAAGGGTTGGTTGAGCTCATGGCTTAACAGAGAGGCCATTTCGCCCACCGTAGCCAAGCGCGCCGTAGCTTGCAAACGTTCTTGGCTTGCGCGCGACAACTCCTCAATACGCCGCTGCTCGCTCACGTCGAGTACCGCACTCATCCAACCCGTTTGTTGTCCAGACGCATTGATCAGAGGCGCCTCAAAAATCAGCACAGTAAAGCGCTCACCGTTTTTGCGCATAAAGACCGACTCGACCCCTTCGCGTGGCGGCGCATTACCAGCCAAGCGCAAAGCCTGTCGCTTGCCATATTCATCGACCATCTCTGGCGGCCAGTAAGGCGCAGGAATGCCATGGCCCAACAACTCCTTGGAAGTAAAACCCACCATCTCGCAAAAAGCGGGGTTGATGTAAGTGATCCGACCTTGGTTGTCGCGCGCGCGCAAGCCTGTGACCAGCGAATCCTCCATCGCTTTGCGAAACGCCAACGCGTCCGCCAAGTCAGACTCGACGCGTTGGCGCCTGCGCATATCCCTTGCAAGTAAACCCATCACACTGGCAAGCGCAATAGCCATCAAGGTCACCAACGCTGTCAGAACGTTTGGAAACAAGTCGGGCGCAGCGCGCCAGCTGTCGAGGCGCAACACCATGGTGTTGCCAGGCAAGGTCAGGAGCTGCTTTGCCGTAAATACCCGTGCGCCGCGTTGCGTCGCGCCGTGCATGGCGAGACGCGTGCCATCGGCCTCGGTGAAGGAAACCTCTTGGCTCCGCAGCAATTGCGCATTTAAAAAATTAATGAGGATTTCGTTCAAGGCGTAGGTAGCGACCGTAAAACCCACCAACTCGCCATTGTTTAAAACCGGCAAACACAAGTTCATCACTTCGATGCCTTGCCCATTGGCTTGCGGCACGTAGGTGCTAGCGCTGTAACCCGGCCCGCTTTGGCGTTGCGCTACCGAGCAGGCTTGCACCACTTCAGGCATTTGAAACATCGTGCCCATATGGCCAAACACCGCACTGCGAAATGGCGTGTCCACTTCCGATTTCAATTGCAACTGGACATCGCGCCATTCCAAACGTAACCATTCGCGGTGTTCGCGTAACAAGCTGGCCGCCTCTTGCTCCCACGGGGCGGCGGACTGTCCAGCAAACTGCAGGGCCTGCAAGCTTTGTACGTTGCGGGTCAATCCATTGCGTATGTCAGATACCGCACCTGACGCATCTTCGGCCATGCGGTTTTCAACTTGGCTTATTTCGTAGCGCCCCGCGAGAAAGACTAAGGTGCCAACCATGCACACCAACAAAACCAATAGTGACAACCATAGCGCCCATCGGCCCAGCGAACGGGGAGCTATCCAACGCATCATTCGCTCTTGGTCACGCGTGGATTGCTCCAGGACCCGTCAATCAAAAAGACCGAGGTGCCGGCTTTCGTCAAAGGCTTGCTCAAAACCAATTGACTCAAATACGTTGTCAAACCCACGAGCGGGTTGATCGCGGCCATGTAGAGCGTGGCAGCGCTGGTATTGATTTCAGGGACCACTACCACCTTCAGGTTTTGGGTTTCTTTAGCGATGTCGGCACTGCCTTCAATTGCCGCACCAGCTGAAACGCCCTTCATTTGCAAGTTGTTGGTACTCGCGACACCTTGTTCAATGCGGACATCGCCACGCACAAAGTCAAAAGCAAAGCCTTCGCCAAATACATCGCTGAAATCCAACATCAAACGCCTTGGCAAAGCTTGCAAACTCAAGACGCCTAAGAGGCGCGCTGCCCCTGGTTCTGATTTCAGAAATTGGCCTTTTTCAATCTGCAAGTTCAATTGGCCAGACATACTGGGGTAATCCAAGGTAATGGGCGAGCCTTGCCACGACACTTTGCCTTGCAGTTTGCCGTGGCCATTGCGAATAGCGTTGGGAGTGCCGAGTCGGGTCAGCAATTGACCGCTGTCTTTGATGTCCATCACAAAGTCGAGGCGCGTTCGGCGTAACTTGGGGCCGTCTGCAGCCCAAGAACCTGTGGCACTCAAACTGCCATCAGGGGCAGTGAGGTTGAGTTTGTTCAAGCGCCACTCACGGCCTGCATTAGCGCTGGTGCGGTTGACAGCATCCATTTCTAGACGCCCCAATTTTTTACCGCGTAGTGTTAAGTCGTTGACCACCACATCAAGGGCGGGAATACTAGAAGGCTCTTCGCTGAGCATGCGCTCTACGTCGGGCACCAAACTCGGTGGGATGTTGAGGAATGACAAACGCGCATACAACTGCGCAGGTTGGGTAGATGTGGCGGGCCTTACTTCTGCGGTGCCGTTGAGTTCATCTGCAACGATATTCAAGCGCCACAACTCGCCCATGCGAACGCCGCCCACGACAACGCGATTCATCACGCGATCTGCCAGCTGCACTTGGTCGGCGCGCACGGTTAAGAGCGACGGTAAATAGTCTTGCGCGCCAACGGCCTCCATCTCTTGACCGGTCAAATTGGTCTTTGTTGATCGGGGTTTTGCCTTGCTATTGGGTGCGACGGTGAACTGCGTCAGCACCTCATTCCATGCGTCTAGGTCTACACTGGGTTGCAGCAAACTCAAGCTCACCCCGACATCACGCGAAGGTGTTGGCTCGGCTGTGGCAAGCCCTAATGCAATCGCACCACGCAATACGCGGGCTTGGGTGGTACTGACATCCCTGACATAGTTAAGCGACAAGACACGCGCAACGGACAGCTTGATTTGGTCTTGCAACACCTTAGATTTGGGCGCGAGTGACTCTTTCGTGAGTTGCGTTTCCAAACGCAAAGGCCAAATCGCTGCCGCAGGTTTATTCATGGGCGCAGGAAATGACAGGGCCATGCCCTTGAGATCGCTTTGCACCAAGATCTCGGGCTGGCCCTTGCGCAATGCCACGCTCGCGGTGTAGCTGGTGGAACCATTTGCACGCAATGCCAAGCGTGAAAAAGCCCCGAGTTCGCCAGCCTGGCGCAAACCCTCTCCCGTCACTATTCCCTTGATGCGTAACTGCTCTGGAGCTTCTGTTTTATTGGGGTCAAACGTGAGACCGCCATCCAATTGGGCGTCTCCACCAAAGACGCGGGCTTTGAGATTCTTGGTAGTGAGCCCTTGGGTATCAAACTGCACCACGCCTCGGGTTTTGCTAAGAACAGGCACCCCCGGCATGATTTGCAGATCGTTGTCTTGAAACGTCAAACTACCTTGCACCGAGGTTTTTTCCAATGCGCGAACCGGTACATGGAGTTGCATTTTGAATTCGGCCATACCCGTGGCCTGGCTTTTTTCAAGTGCCCGGTTGAGTAAATCGTTGAGCGCCGAGCGTGCAACAACGGCTTGCATGTCAGCCAGCGGACCACGCGCTTGGGCTTTGACGGTGACGTCTAAGGCATTCACATTGGGCACAGTCGCCTCAATCTTGTCCCACGCTAGTTGAGACGACCCCGCCAACTTTCCAGCGCCCTTGAATGTCAAAGCACTTCGCTCGTATACCAATTCACCATTGAGTGACGTAATCGCAGGCCAGGTATTGGCCAGATTCGAAGGCCGGCCTTTTGTAGGTGGCACATAGGCGTATTGACCGTTCGCAATTTGCGTCACGACACGAAACTCGCCCAATTTGGGGTTGTCAAAAGGCATGTCTGCCAAATTGCCACGCAACCGCAAATTCGCTTGTGTCGCTTCGCCGCCCGTGAGCGCATCTCTCAAATAAGTGCGCGCTTCAGCATCTATATAAACAGGCAAATAGCGGTGCAGTTGTTTGATTTGCAATCGACTGATATGGGCCGTGAGGTCAAGCACCCCAGGCCAACGCTCTTCGCCCTTGCCTGTGGTCCACGAGCCATTAAATTCTGTGGTTGCGTCGGCGTTGCTGGCACGCCCTTGTTTGAATTGCACCGAAATCTCAGGCTCATGTGCGGCAGCGCTTTTTTTATCCGCCGGTTTAATTTGCCAACTGATGTTGGCAGCGGCTTGCGTCAAGGAAATTTTGGCTTCGTCCAAGCCTTCAGGAAGTGTCACACCACCCTGCTTGATGGCTATTTGTGCTTTGCCACCTTGCTGCGATACATCAAACTCAATATCGGCGCCAGATACGCCCGGTAAGCGCTGGAATGGTTGGGGCGCGTTGGCAGATTGCAGCCATTGCAAGTTGCTTACTGCACCCTTGGCTTTGTAGCTCAGCTCAGCCTCAGCGGGTTGGGTGCTAGGGCGCATCCAACTGGCACTAAGTTGGTTGACTTGGCCTTTGGGTTGCGCGAGCTTGAGCATGGTGCGCACATCGTCTGGAAGAGGCAAGCGTTGGCTAATTTGTGCCAACGCGTCTAGGTCTAAACGATCAGCCGTCAAGTTGCCAGCGCGAAAATCATCCCCTTGCCAGTTCAGGCGCAACGCCCCCCCAGGCCAGCGTTCGCCTTCTTGGGTATCAAAGACCAAGTCTTGGCTGTTGATTTCGTTTTCACCGTCTAGCCATTTGGCACCGATACGGCCACTCACATGGCGCAACACCAAGGGTTTTAGGCTGTCGCCCAATCGCGCGTCAACGGCATCCAGCGCCATGTCGGCGGTAACACCTGTCAATTGGCCCTGTACCCAATCGGTCCAGACACGCACGCCGCCTTTACCTTCATAGATGGCAATGCCACGGTCAAAACGCAACCATTGGCGTAATGAAGAGAGGTCGACATCTGGCGCGTCGGCATAGAGCTCCCCGCTCCACAAGCGCAAATCACCACTGCGTTGTAGCGGGTTTTGTGAAAACTTACCTTGCACCGACAAACGCTGGCCCAAACCCTCTGGCGGTGTGACATCCACACGCATCAGGTGTTGGTGCAAGCTGTTTTGCATCACCACATTGACGTGCGACAGAATTAATTCGGGCGAGTCGCGCATCTCGTCACGCCAGTGCAAAACACCATCACGAATTAAAAATTCAGGCTGTGAAAAAAACCAATCTGCACCCGCACCATCACCGGATTGCGCGGTATCGAGTCCCGCCACCCAAATATGCCCTTGCGCATCACGGCGAATGTCGAGCTCAGGTTGGTCAATCACCAATTGCTCAAATTTGCCGCGCAATAAGGAGCGCGCGGATACCGCGACATCTACCTGCGGCAAGCGCAACGCCTCACGGCCTTGGGCATCAAACAAGCGAACATCTTGGATACGCAACTGTGGCGTCCACCAGCCCCCCAACACGCTGACATTAGCAATTTCCACACGCAGGCCTAAGTTGTGCGAGGCTTGCCGTTGTAGAAAAGGCCGATAGTCATCTATTCGAGGCACAATGAAAAAATGCAGACTCCCCCACACCAGCACCAGCAAAACCCATGCACATGCAAGCACCCACAAGACGCGCTTCATCACGCGGTAGACGCTGTCAGTTTGGGAGTCGCCCGTTGAAATGGGCGCGGCAGGTTCGGACGTTGGGTTCATGGTGCTAACACAGTGGAGGGAATTATCTCTCGCGCCAACTCAGACTTAAGCGCATATTCACGGGTGGTGCAACGCCTGCGCCGCCGTTATGCACAAGAACTGCCGCTATTACCGGTCGGCGCACCTACGCCCGCGCATTTACGGACTTGTTTTAACCAACTTGCAAGCTCCCACGCGCCTGCGGTTGCATTGCGCATCTTGCGTCAGCTGGTGTTTGAGCGTTTGGTGGTGATGGATTGCTGCGAGCAAGCAGATTTGTCGGTTGTCACCCATGCCATGACCGACTTGGCTGAGTTTTCATTGGACATTGCCTTTTGCGAAGCCCAGCGGCAATTGGCCGAACGCCATGGCACGCCACAGGTTTTTGGCGGTGAAAAGGCCCTGCTTTGGATTGTGGGCATGGGTAAACTGGGCGCACGCGAACTCAATGTCTCGAGCGATATCGATTTGATTTATGTCTACGACGAAGACGGCGAGTCGACTGGCGCGATAGATGTATCCGGTGTGGCTAGTGGGTCGGGGCGCATCAGCCACCATGAATACTTTGCCAAGATCGTCAAGGCTATGCAGGCCATGATTGGCGAAGTCACTGAGCATGGTTGTGTCTTTCGGGTAGACCTCGCATTGCGACCCAACGGCAACTCCGGGCCCGTGGTGATCTCGCGCCAAGCATTAGAAGAGTATTTTTTGGTGCAAGGCCGCGAATGGGAACGGTTTGCTTGGCTCAAAAGCCGAGTGGTCGCACCGCGAGACGCCACGTTTCGCGCAACGGATTTGCGCGAAACGGTTTTGCCCTTTGTCTTTAGACGCTACTTGGACTACGGCGTGTTTGACGCATTACGCGGACTGCATCAGCAAATTCGCCAACATGCGGCCACCCGCCATGCCGGTAGGCCAGAGCGCGCCAACGACATCAAGCTCTCACGCGGCGGAATACGCGAAATTGAATTCACGGTGCAGCTTTTACAAGTGGTGCGGGGCGGGCAATATCCAGAGTTGCGAACGCGCGCTACCTGTGACGCCCTACAACGGTTACAAAGCGCCGGCGTCATGACTGCCGAAGCTGCCGAGGCGCTCCAGAAAGCCTATGTATTCTTAAGGCGGGTGGAGCATCGCATCCAGTACTTGGACGACCAACAAACGCATGCGCTACCCACGAACGCAGATGACTTGGCGTGGATCGCTCAGACTTTAGGGCTCGCAGATACACCCACATTCTTGGCACAACTGCAATCACACCGCGATGCGGTGGCGTTTGAGTTTGAGCGATTGCTAGGTGCGTCAGATAGCAACTCTGCAGAAACTACATCTACTTTGTCTGCAAGCGCACATGAAGCCTCTGGTGCCAACCCCTCGGACGCTTCCACGCAAACAGCCTCCACCATCACGGGGACATTTTTTGATTTGCCCAGTTTGCTGCCCCACTTACAAGAAAAGTTACGAGAAAGAGTTTCCGCCTGGGTGGAGTTGCCTACTGTGCGCGGCATGCGTGAAGATGCGTTGCAACGGTTGATCAAACTCTTGCAGCGCACACAGCTATGGTTGCAAGAGTCACGCATCAGCGAAGAGGCCGCCTTGCGTTGGTGCGACTGGATAACGCCCATGCTGCGACGCGACAGCTACATTGCTTTGCTTGTAGAGCGCCCTCTCGTGCACGAACAACTGATGCGACTGCTCGGCTTAGCGCGCTGGCCTGCCCGCTATCTGATGCGACACCCTGGCGTGATTGACGAGCTCGCGACAGATGCTTTGTTGGCAGAACGTTTTGATGCAGCGGTATTTGACAAAGAGCTCAGCTTACGCTTGGATGCGCTGCGGTCGACCCGTGAAGACGACGAAGAGAGCTTGCTCAATGTATTGCGGCGCGCCCACCATGCTGAAGTGTTTCGCACCTTGGCACGCGATGTACAAGGTCGCCTCACCGTGGAACAAGTCGCGGATGACTTGAGTGCATTGGCTGATGCGGTGCTCCATATCGCCAGTCGCTGGGTATGGCAGCGCATGAAGCAGCGCCATTGCGATACGCCACACATTGCGATCCTGGCTTACGGGAAACTGGGCGGCAAAGAATTGGGTTATGGCAGCGATTTAGACATTGTGTTCGTTTATGACGACCCACACGAACAGGCCGGTGAAATCTATGCCGCCTATGTACGCAAACTGATCCATTGGTTGAGTGTCAAAACCAGCGAAGGCGATTTGTACGAAATTGATACTGCCTTGCGGCCTAACGGCAACTCAGGCTTGCTAGTCACTTCACTTGAAGCATTTAAGGATTACCAAACCCAACGCGGCAGCAATACCGCCTGGACATGGGAACACCAAGCCATGACGCGGGCTCGCAGTTGCTGTGGCGAAACATCTTTGCGCGAAAAACTCGAAACGGTTCGAGAAGAAGTAATCAATGCGCCGCGCGACCACAAGGCATTGAAAGATGAAATCATCGCCATGCGCAAAAAGCTGAGTGCCGCAAGGCCTGTCAAGCCAGATGTGTTTGACGTTAAGCACAGCGCCGGTGGCATGGTGGATATAGAGTTTGCGGTTCAGTATTTGGTGTTGGCATTTGCCAGACAACAACCAGCTTTGTTAGCGAATGTTGGCAATATCCAGTTGTTGGAGCGAAGCGAGCTAGCAGGCTTGTTGCCAACCGGCGTCGGCGTGGCCGCAGGAAATGCTTACCGTGCGCTTCGCAAAATCCAACACCAAGCGCGCCTTGACGAATTGGCGACGCAAATCCCACTAGAGGAGGCGCGCGTTTGGCGTGAAGAAGTCTTGGCGCTATGGCGTGCCGTATTTGGAAATTAGCGCCCGATTAAGCGCTTATTGCGCGCGGATTTTTTGGACCAGCGCAGTTGTCGAATAGCCAGAAACGAACGGAATTGCTTGTGCACGCCCGCCATACGACACGACCAATTGTGTTTCTGCCAATGTCGCCATGTCGTAATCGCCGCCTTTGACCAATATATCTGGGCGTAGCGCATCGATGATTTGGTAAGGCGTGTCTTCGTCAAACCACGTCACCAGACTCACACTGGCCAAGGCAGCCATCAACACGGCACGATCTTCTAATTTATTGAGCGGGCGGTCCGCGCCTTTGCCTAAGCGCTTGGAAGATGCATCGGTATTGAGGGCCACCACCAAGCTTGCGCCCAAACTGCGCGCTTGCGCCAAATAGGTGGCATGGCCTCGGTGCAACACATCAAAGACCCCATTGGTAAAAACAACCGCGCCTTTTTCACGCAATTGGGCCATGCGCGACACAGCTTCTTGGGGTGAAGCAATTTTTGTTAAAAATTCTGGGGCGGCGAGGGCTGGCTGCATAGTGGCATCATTCTAGGTTGGCCAATTCCAGAACCCAATCAAGGGAATTGGCTGGTTGTCATCACAAATCGTCCTTATTCAGCCATGATCCCGTTATGAAACGTCTCTCCATCTCCTTTTTGTTGTTATGTTTTGGTCTTGGCAATAGTGCCTTGGTAAGAGCAGCAACCGATGCGCCAAATTCAACAAGCATGTCCTCGGCAGCTTGTCCCAAACTATTGCAACACACCATGCTGAGACTGCAAGATGAAAAGCCACAAGCGCTTTGCCAATACGCCGGACAGGTGGTGTTGGTTGTCAATACGGCAAGTTTTTGCGGTTTTACACCGCAATACAAAGGCCTGGAAGCGCTCTACGCCAAATACAAAGACCGTGGCTTGGTGGTGCTAGGTTTTCCAAGCAATGATTTTTCACAAGAGCCTGAAAGCAATGCCAAGATTGCCGATTTTTGCGACAACACATTTGGCGTGAAATTTCCTATGTTCACCAAAACGGCTGTGCGCGGCGCCGACGCCATTCCCCTCTTTAAACAACTGACAGAACAAACGGGCACTGCACCTAAGTGGAATTTTTATAAATATCTGATCAGCCGTGATGGCAAAACTGTCAAAAGCTACGGATCTATCACCGGCCCACAAGACAAAGGTTTTGTAAGCGAGGTTGAAAAAATGCTGGCTGCAAAGGACGTTCACTAATGCGTAAACGGATTGCCGTTATCGGCTCGGGGATCTCTGGGCTATCTGCGGCCTACCACTTGCGTGGGCAAGCAGAGGTCACTTTGTTTGAAGCAGGCTCTTATTTTGGGGGCCATACGCACACGGTGGACGTCACATTGCCCAGCCCACAGGGAATGGTGACGCACGGTGTCGACACTGGATTTTTGGTTTTTAATGAGCGCACCTATCCTGGGCTGATTGGACTTTTTGCAGAGCTGCAGGTGAAAACATCGGCGTCTGATATGTCTTTTTCGGTGCAAACACCAGGCGCTTCGGGTCAACGCGCCATGGAGTGGAGTGGCTCCAATTTAAATACCGTATTTGCGCAACGCAGCAATTTATTAAGCCCCACATTTTTAGGCATGTTGCGCGATGTGTTGCGCTTCAA
>Ga0114975_10002542_pt1 | contig 12459 bp, 9 predicted proteins | sample S_130626_EF_Meta_FD_87031 | JGI IMG/M metagenome (GOLD analysis project Ga0114975, IMG submission 87031) | Freshwater microbial communities from Lake Simoncouche, Canada to study carbon cycling - S_130626_EF_MetaG | ecosystem: Environmental > Aquatic > Freshwater > Lake | place: Lake...
TCGTCATGGTTGCCAGGGATGTAAACGACCCGCGTCCCCTTGCGGGCTTTGCGAAGCAGTTTCTGGATCACATCGTTGTGCGCCTGCGGCCAGAACCAGCGACGCTTCAGCGCCCACGCATCAACAATGTCACCGACCAGGTAGATTGTGTCTGCTTCGTAGTCGCGCAGAAACGCGAGCAGCGCCTCCGCCTGACACCCTGCGGTTCCGAGGTGAATGTCGGAGATGAAGACGGCACGCAGAGCGTTGGGGACAGCCGGGCTGTCGCCCTCGGAGGGTGTTGGCTGCGCCTGGCGTCGGTTTCCTGATCCGGCGCCGTGCTCAGAGCCCTCTAACAGGAGCTCATGGGCGATCAGATCCTTGAGCAGAGGCTGAGCGAGGGATGCATTCATGCCGGTTCCAGGTTGCCTGTGACGGCATTAGACGGAACGCCTTTGACGGGATCATGACAACTGATGGTTTTAGGTTCGTTTTTGGTTTTTTGCGTTGTCCGGCAGAACCATCAGTGCCTGCCCCATCTGGATTCGCTGCCCTGACTGGATTCCATGCGCCAGGCGAAACCCTTTGGGCGCAAACACGATGATGGTCGAGCCATGTTCGAACCAGCCCAGTTCTTCGCCCTTGCCAAATGCGTGAGCACATGGAATTTCGTTGGGCCCTTTCCAGCGCAGGTGCATCAGGATATTGATTGCATGAAGGCGGATGCTCGCAACCAGAACGGCGGCGACCGGAACGATTGCCAGCGGATGATTGGCTGCGCCGATTCGGGTTCTGAGAACGGCTCGTTCGTTTTTGCAGAACAGACGCTCGATCCGCTTGAGAGCGATCGGGTTGACATTCCAGACGTCACCGCTGAGATAAGTGACGTGATCCAGTTGTCCATCGTAGGGGGCATGGAAGCGGTGATACATCGAGGAAGTCAATCTCAGGGTGACATAGGTTCCGTCGACAAACGGACTGATGTCCTGGGAAGGTCCGAATAATTCTCGAATTGAGTATGGATAGCCTTTGGCCTGAAAGACCTCCATCCCCCGCACATCTCCGCAGGCGCCCACGATTGCATCGCATGGACTGCTGAGCGTATCGGGATCATGGTCGACGCGCCGGGCCCCGGGCTTTAGTTCCCGGATGAAGCACTCGCGCAAACTGTTGAAGCGTTGCTGACGGGCTTCCGAGAGATCGAGATCTGTGAAGACTCGCCAGACGGCAATGGAAAATCGCGTCAGTAGAGGGCTTCGGATTGCGCTGTATCGACCCATCCACTGCGTCAGCAAGATCCGCGGGATTCGGTTGGTTAGCAGAAAATTCAGGTCTTCCTGAAGAAAAAGACGATCGCGCAATCTGGAGAGCTTCATCGTTTCGTCAAATCCCAGTGTTATAAAACAGTGACAACATTGCGGAGGCGTTGAACATCATGGAAGCTTTAGCCATGTCTGCGTTGGCTCTCGGTACCTTGGCTGCAGGTTGGCCGGCCGCCTCGCAGCGACTTGCGCTGTCGCGGGCCAAACACCGCTCGCTGGCGGGTCACTCGAGAATGGCCAAGCGGGTGGCGTCGCTGATCCCTGGATACAGTTACGACGAGTCTGGTTTTTTTGCAGCCGATGATGCATCCCCAGAAATCGTGGCGCGGCGACGCGCTGGTTTTCTCGATCTCTGCCAGACGCTCGGAACGCGCCATGCCAAGACCATCGCCATGAGCGATCAGGCGCGCGACTATCTTCCCGATATGCAATTCACCGGTCGTTACCGGGTACCGTTTCAGTTCAGCCCGTACCTGCGCAGTCATCTTAAGCTCGGCAGCTTTGTGCAGTCGTCCGCTGGCGTGACGGTTGAGGATCTGGATGGCCAGAGATTTATGGATCTCACTGGTTCTTACGGTGTCAACGTATTTGGCTATGATTTCTATAAAGAAACGATTGCCGAAGGCGTTGCCCGCGTGGCTGAGCTGGGGCCAGTGCTGGGCGCCTACCATCCGGTCGTTCTGGATGTCATCAAGCGCTTGCGCGTCATCTCCGGACTTGAGGAGGTGAGCTTCCACATGTCGGGCACCGAGGCCGTGATGCAGGCCGTGCGCGTTGCCCGTTACCGGTCCGGGAAGACGCATCTGGTCCGATTCTGCGGGGCGTATCACGGCTGGTGGGAGGACGTGCAGCCCGGTCCGGGCAATCCCTTGCCGCCCCGACAGACCTATACGCTGCAGGACCTCTCTGAGCGGTCGTTGCGTGTGCTTGAGACGCGTCGCGATATTGCCTGTGTGCTGATCAATCCGCTGCAGGCACTGCACCCCAACGCCAGCGCGCCTGGCGATTCGACCCTGGTCGACAGTTCGCGTCGGGCCGGATTTGATCGGGCCGCCTATGCGGCGTGGTTGCGTGAACTGCGCCGAATTTGTACCGCACGCGGTATCGCGCTGATTTTTGATGAGGTCTTTTTGGGATTCCGGCTGGCACCAGGTGGTGCGCAGGAGTATTTCGGCGTGCAGGCGGATCTCGTCACCTACGGCAAGACGCTGGGCGGCGGCCTGCCGGTCGGTGTCGTGTGCGGCAAGCGCGAATGGATGCAACGTTTCAATGAGCAGCATCCGGCCGATCTCTGCTTTGCGCGCGGAACCTTCAACGCGCATCCACATGTGATGGGCGCAATGTTGTCGTTTTTGGAGCGACTCGAAACGCCCGAGATCCAGGCGATTTATGCTGATCTCGATAACACTTGGAACCGACGTGCTAAGGAGCTCAATGAGCGGCTCCGACAGGCTGGCGCTCCGGTGCGGGTCACGAATCTTTCGACGGTCTGGACGGTGCTCTACGACTCCCCGTCGCGCTACAACTGGATGTTCCAGTTCTACTTGCGGGCCGAAGGCCTGTTGCTCAGCTGGGTCGGCAGTGGCCGATTGATTTTCAGTCTGAACTATCACGACACTGATTTCGAAGAAGTGGCCGAGCGCTTTTGTCGCGCCGCACAGGCGATGCGACGCGACGGATGGTGGTGGGAAGGATCGCAACTGAGCAATCAGCAGATTCGACGCACCCTCTTGCGGGAAATGCTGGGTCGGCTGCGCGCTTAAGTTGACGAAGCGCAGCCTCTCTCGTCGTTGGGGGGCTGCGCTGTGTTGCGTAAGCGGTGCGGTCTTCTCCGGGGCAGAACGGCCATTAAACAAGGATGGCGCTTACGGGCACAGCACGCAGCCTTCAAATGTCTGTCCCGACCTCATTCCGTCCCGCCCCTGTTGTCCCGTGCTGTGACGTTCCGGGGGCGACGCGCTGCGTGTTCAGGCGTGCCGACTGGACGGGTCGGTCACGTGGTCCATCGGGTCAATGCGCTGCCCCCGCAACAGAAAGAGGGGGGCCGTGTGGTACATCTTGATGTCATGAAATGGGTCGGTGATGATCTTGAATGCCCAGGCAATCGCTGTTTTGGCGTCCCGGATCACGACCAGTTGTGCAACCCGGAACAGCAGGCCGCCAACCCCGATCGCGAACCAGACAAGACCGACCGAATGCCAGAACTCTGACATCGTGGTCCAGGCTGGGAGTGCACCAAACAGGTCCGGTACGAACCAGACGACCAGGGGGCTCGCCGCCCACAATCCCATCAACACCACCTTGCGCATCAGGTTGTAGCCCACCTTGATTTCTTCCTTGTGCTCGTGGGTCGCTTGATTGACCTCGTCGTAGCCTTTGGGCTCGAAGAAGAAATGTCCCGCCTGCCGACTCGTCATCGACACGCCCCAGGCCAGCAAGGCGGCATAGGCCGGGTCCACGAACAAGAGCGCGTACGCCGTGACAAAGCACAGCGCGCTCAGGAGATGGAGGCTCTGGTTGATTCGGCAATGATGGTAGTAGCGATGATCGTCCCAGCGCAGGACCGCGAGCGATTCAAAAAACTCTTTCACGTGGTTACCATCAAAAAGAATGACCTCAGAGTCTTCGGTCACAGTTGACAAAATCCAGACGCTTGGCGCGAGCGCACTGCTTAGGGTGTGCCGCCTCAAACACTGCCATATGGCGCATCTTGTCTAGGATTTGTGACATCTTGCTGACAGAAAAATGACGAATTGATGTCATTTCTCGGTAGCATCGACTGTCATCACATTGTCTCAGTCGGCTTGCAGAATTCGGATCATGGCCGATGAAATCGCATCTCTGTCCGTGGAATCCGATGGTGCGTCTGCGCGGCCCTTGCGGATCGCCTTCGTGACCGAGACCTACCCGCCGGAAGTCAATGGCGTGGCGATGACGCTGGCAGAACTCGTTCGACGCTTGCACGCGCGACATCACCAGATTGAATTGATCCGGCCACGTCAGGGACACGAGGTTGCCGCACCGAAGCCCCCCGATTCCGATGGTGCGATGCTGGGTCATGGCCGGGCGGCCATTCGAGAAGTCCTGGTGCGTGGCATCCGGATTCCCCGCTACAGTCAGTTGAGGATGGGGCTACCCGCCAAAGGGGCATTGCTCCGGACATGGACGACCCAACGTCCAGATGTCGTGCATATCGCGACCGAGGGGCCCTTAGGATGGTCAGCCCTGCAGGCTGCTCGAACCTTAAAGGTGCCGGTGAGCACCGATTTCAGAACGAATTTTCATGCCTATAGTCGCCACTATGGGATGCGCTGGTTGCATAAGCCCATCATGGGGTACCTGCGCCAATTTCATAATCTCGCTCACAGGACTACGGTTCCGACCAAGACCTTGATGGGGGAGTTGTCGGCGTGCGGGTTCGAACGTCTGGTCGTGGTTGCCCGTGGGATTGATGCAGAGCGTTTTGATCCCCGACATCGCTGTATGGCACTGCGCCAGCGTTGGGGTCTGAGCCCGGATGATTTCGGGGTTCTGTATGTGGGTCGGCTGGCAGCTGAAAAAAATCTCGAACTCCTCGCCCAGGCCTTTGAAGCCATTGCAGTGGTGAACCCTCGGGCCCGCTTGATTCTGGTGGGCGACGGACCGATGCGCTCGGCACTGCAGGCGCGTTTGCCGAACGCACTGTTCTGCGGGCAGCAGATGGGTCACGATCTTGCTCGCTGTTACGCCAGTGCCGACTTGTTTCTGTTCCCGAGTAAGACGGAAACGTTTGGGAATGTGACGGTCGAAGCGATGGCGAGCGGTTTGCCGGTGGTTGCTTTTGCAGACGGGGCTGCGCTCGAGTTGATCCGGCCCGGTCAGAATGGCGCGAGCGTTGCGCTTGACGACGATGCGGGCTATGTCAGTGCGGCGACTCAACTTGCCGTGGACTCTGATACCTGTCGGGCCCTGGGAGCGGTTGCACGCGAGACAGCGTTACAACTTGATTGGGAGACGATCGTCGATCGTTTCGAAGTGGTGATTCGTTCTGCCGCTCACAGCGGGTTCGGGTCCGTTCAGACGGGAACGCTCAGTGCGCCCCGACCGATACCATCACGTTGATGACGCCTGCGCGTTCGAATCTCAGACCCATCGAGTAGTTGCGGCCCCACTCCAACGGGGCTTTTAGACCCTTGAGTAGCAGATGGTATTCGCCGGCCTTGAACGCCATGTCGGCGCCTGCAAGCACCTGAATTGAAGATAGGGCTGGTGCACTGGCGTCCGGCCCACCGCGCAGTTCGACGCGGTCGGCCAGGGTGGTGTAGGCAGATAACAGCCGATCATTTTTCGTGATGGATTCGAGAATCAGATAGATCGGTGCGTCGCGGGCTTGCGGCTCCGAGGCCTCGCCCCAGGGGTGCACGACGGTAAAACCGTCGGCGTAGTACTCGTGTGACTCGGCCGAGACTGCGGCCAGCGAGGCCAGAATCAAGAATGCCAGTCGGGCACCGAGCCTAATCATGGGGTTCATCAAGGTCTTTGTATCCATCGGAGAAGTCATCCCGAAAATTGAATTGAATAGCCCCAGGAGTCCAGGCGCTGGGGGATCGCGTTAAACGCGAGCGTGACCCGCGTTGTGCCCTGGTTCACTGGTACTTCGTGCAGGAGAGAACTCGGGAACAGCACCAGATCGCCAGCGGCAGGCAAGGGACCCGCCCATTTCTCGGCGTTGAATGGACCTAGTTGGGTCTTGTCATGCATGTTGCTGAACACGAAATCGCGCGCGCCGAGACTGCGAATGAAGAGCGTATTCGCTGAGGGGTGGCATTCGCTCAGGTAGAGCACCCCAGAGATAAAGCAGTTCGCATGGTTGTGAACCGATTGCCGACCCCCGTGGCGCAGAACGTTGACCCACAATTCCTTGATGTGCCAGGTCAGAGGCTCACCGAACAGATGAATGCCCAACTCCACCAGTCTTGGCTGTAGGGTGACCGCAAGCTCTTCAAGGAGCTGGTCTCCACCCGGGGTCAGGATCGTGGTGTGGGTCAGTTCAGCCGATCGTGGATTTGTCTGAGCAGCTTCGGGTGCGAACCGCTCGCGCAGCGCAGTGACCCGCTCGGGCGCGACGGCCTTCTCCACACGCATGAAGGGGGTCGGAAACAGCGGAATGATGTCGGGCACGATCGGGGTTCGCTTCGTTGCTGTGGGCTAAGTTCTCAGGGATCGGTGATCCGTTTTCAGTGATCAGGCCGGCCAGCCAACGATCACGGCGATTCGCGCCAATGACCAGTAGGCGGCAATCGCCCCGATCCCGTAGAGCGCGGGCACTTTGAGTTGCGCCGCGAGTTTGGTGCGAACCAGCAGCAGGGTCAAACCCCAGGCCAGGGCCACGACGAGCAACTGGCCAGCCTCAACGCCCAGATTGAAGGTCAGTAGTGCCATCGAGACATGTTGTTCAGGCAGGCCAATTTCTTTCAAAGCGCCTGCGAACCCGAGACCATGAACAAGTCCAAATACAAAGGCAACCAGCGCCGGCCAGCGCCGGGTCCAGGTCTCGCGTTGATAGAGCGCTTCGGCGCTGACCAGGACGATCGACAGGGCAATCGAAGCCTCGACGGGCGGGGATCGCAGCACCAGGAGTCCGAGCGCACTGGCTGCAAGGGTCACGCTGTGTGCGAGCGTAAACGCCGTGATCGTCGCAATCAGGCGTTTACGAAATCCGACCAGAAACAAGAGGCTGATGACAAAGAGCAGATGATCGAAGCCGGTCAGGATATGTTCGATCCCGAGTGAAAAATAGGCGGTAGCCACTTCGCTGCCGGCTCTCTCGTCCTTGGCGCTGCCAAAGAGCTGGACTTTGGGCTGTGCGCTCGTCAGAGTTACCACTTGACGATCACCACTTCGCCAATAGATCCGAACGATCGCGGCGGAATACGCTTTACCGACGCCCTGGATCGATAACATTCCGGCGAGCCCCTTGGGCCCACACTGGATCAGTTGTTGATCACCCGCGCACCCTTCGGGCCAGCTCGGGCTCAGATCCTCCCCGATCGGGCGGCCCCCCTTGCCGGCGGCGCCCCAGGACCAGATGAACTGACCCGGTGCGACTTCGCGCATCGTCATTTCGGCCATGGTCAGCTCATGGGCGTGGGCCACTGAAACACCGAACCCTACCAGGGCGACGAGGAGCATCAGGCGTTTCAGAAGCCATTGCGCCAGGGCGCTGAGCCCAGAGTTTGGCGCCATCAAGGCTTCACCTCTTCTTCGCGAATCTTGTACTTCTTACCCATTTCGCGAACCGCGTTCGTACTGAGTTGGGCCATGGTGTCGTCGCGCCAATCCTGATAGATCGCATCTTTGTTCTTGTCGAACTCGGCAGGCACACCAGGCTTGATTTCCTCTAGCTGTATCACCCGCAGGCCATCGGTACTTCCGATCAATTGCCAGACGCCAGGGGTCGATTTTTCAATGGCTTCGGTGAACTCTACCCCGTAGCTTTGCACCAGATTTTGTCGGGGGCGGTCCTTGAAGACCCGCAGGCTGCTTTCCGCGTCGATTTTGCCCTTGCCATTGAGTGCTGCGACAAATCTGGCTAGTGCCTCTGGAGATCGATCGCTCGTGACCGCTGCTTCCAGAAAATTAAATCGTATTGGCGTGTCGTAGCGATCGCGTTTGGATTCAAACCATTTGCGCACGCCGGCTTCGTCAATCTTGGGGAGGGTGAGTCCAGATTGGGTCACGCTCAGGGACTTGAAAATGATCCGGTCGCGGATTGCCGAATCGCCCCGGTCTAGACCTAGCGCCAGGCCTTCGCGATAGAGCACTTCGTTATCGACCCATCGATCCAGGAGTGTTTTCAGTTCGGCCTCGCTTGGCTCACGCTTCAACCCGGCGGTGAAGATATCGTGGGCCTCGGTCTTGACCGATTTTGCGATCGTGATCGTTTGAGGATCGTCCTTGTCCAGATTCAGCGTGTGGTCCACGCTAAACACCAGAGCGCCCAACACGAGAAAGTGCAGCAGGGGTTCACGCAACATGCGGGACAGGGGGCCGTCTGTGCGGTTCGTCGAGGAGGCCGAAGCAGCACCTAAGACTGGGGAGTTTTGAGGATCCATGGGATTCAACGAGGGTTCAGCGGGAGTTGGGGGATGGAGTCGGCCGGATCGCCGCCAGCGCGTTCAGGACCTCACTGGCTACACCGGGTTCGTTACCCAGCAGGGACCGTGCAAGCGTGAACAGGGGATCGTATGCGGGCAGAAAATCGGGGCTTTGCTGGAGGATCTCGAGCAAGGGTTCGCGTAATCGCAGGAGCATGTTCAGCGGGTCGGGATCGGGCCGCACTGTCAATCCCAATTCAATGTAGCGCGCCCGCGCCGACCCGTAGGCTTGCAGGCGTTGAAGCGTCTCCTCGGAGGCGTCACGCAAGACGCTATCGGGCTTCAACTGCAGTTGATGGACGAGGGTCATCAGGCGGGTTCTTGGCGTTTCCGTAGGCGCATAGGTTTCCCACGGCGCATCATGAATCACGGCAGGCCGATCATCGGTGTTTGGCATGACCTGACCGGCGAACGCCCGCAGCTCCTCGGGTCCTGCAAGGATGCTGCCGAGAATGGCGTATTCGTCAACCACGCGGGCCTGTATCAGCGGCCGATGCAGCGCGGGGGCCGCTTTGAGCAGACTCGCCCGAACCCAGTCGGGATTCCAGCGCGGCTGATCCGGTCGCGAGAGTAAACCCAGCACGGGGGTGTCCAGACTGTTGCTCGCCAACACGGCGACCGCATCCGGATACACCTTCAAGAAGGCGGCAGTGATGCTGCGCACCGTCTGCAGGTTCATCTGATGGACCGCGAGCCACTGGCAAAATAATCCGCCGGGCGCTAGCTGTCGGCGAACAGCTGCAAAATGCTCGACGGTATAGAGCGAGCCCGCGCCGCTGCGCGCCGGATGAAAGAGATCGGCAACGATGACGTCGTACTGTACCGGCGACGCCTGCACATACCGTCGGGCATCGGCCGCGAGAATCTTCAGGGGCATGTCATCCCGCGCAGCGCTGGGTTTCGGCGCAAAGAACGCGGCAGCCTCAATCACTTCGGGCAGCAACTCCACCGCAGTGACTTGCAAATCCGCGTTCAATGCGGCGGTCTGCGCCGTGTGCCCTGTGCCAAGCCCTAGAAAGAGTGCGCTGCGTGGCGCCGGATGCAGCAGGATGGGTAGTTCAGCGAGCCGCACTTCCACCGGACTACGGGCACTGCTGCCTTCCTGAGTACGATTGTTGATCCGCAAGCGGGCGATGCCGCTTGGATCTTCAACGATGCTCACCGCTGCCATCGTGCCATCGCGATAACTCTGGAGCGTCGACCCCTCTGGCATGTCGACGAATCGCAGGGGCGACGCCCAGAGGCCAACTGCTATCGCTGCCAGTGCAGGCAACGCGACGCGAGGCTGGAACCAATTGATTCTCGAATGTAGCGCGAGATAAGCGCCGATGATGATGCTCAAGATCCATTTCGGCCCAACCAGGGGGATCAGGCCGACGCCAAACAGGAGCGGTGCGCAGGCAGCCCCGGTGGTGTTGACAGCGAGCGCTCGCCCGAGCGGCCAGGACTGCGCTTGAGCGCGCTGGCACAGATGGGTGAAGAGCGCGCCCATGATCAGGGTCGGGGCCAACATCGCGGCGACCGCCGTCAAGGCCTCACCGGTCAGTGCAGTGAGCGCGCTGGCGCCAAAGGTACGCGCCGGCCATGCGCAGATGACATCCGCCCACCACAGCGTTGCGCCGCCCAACAAAATCGCGACGGCGAGGCCTTGAATCAGCGTGCTCTCGGTGGCGTCGTTTGCTGCTGGTTTGCGCGCTTGCAGAAGGGCCGCGCCCAGTGCAGTCCCCAGCAAATAAACCGCCAGCAAGAGTGCGTAGCTGTAGACCGTATTTTCGGTGACCTGGCTCAGAACGCGCACCGCGAGCACTTCATAACCGATGCCGAGTAGCCCGGTGAAGAACAGGACTCGGCCAATGACCGGATGCTGGGTGTCTACGCCCGGCGTCATCGCATTGCGCGCTGTGGTTTGATCCTTTGCAGGGGCGGCAATAGCCTCCAGTGGCGTTCGCCAGAGCGATAAGGCCAGCACAGCGCAAGCTGCATTGATCGCGCTGCACACCCAAGCGGTTTGTTGCAGACCGAGCTTCGGTATAGCCAAAAACACGACCGCCAAGACACCTAGTACCGCACCGAGGGTGTTCGCGGCATACAGCCCGCCGAGTCGACTCGTGGCGCCCGACAGTTGACGCTCAATCCCGGGTAGCGTTGCACCCATCGCAGCGGTTGCCGGCAGCAGCAGCAGCATGGGTAAGCCAAACGCGAGGCACCAGTGCCAGAGGCTTGAAGGCTGCGCGCCGATCATTGCGTGGGTGGTGTGATTGAACCAGGGCAATAGGGCTGTCAGGACCAGCCCCCACAGCGCGATGAGTGTTTCAAGGGCGGCGTACCAACGGCCCGGGACCCGACTGTCGGCAATCGATCGCCCCAGCACAAAGGCGCCGATTGCCAGTCCGCCGAAGAACGCAGCAAGAACGGCGAGCACGGCAATGATTTCGTGCCCCAGTGCGGTCGACAGTTGCGCGCTCCAGAGCATTTGCCAGGCAAGCGACACGGCGCCCGAGAGCGCCATCAATACGTAAGGCAACAGAGGACCCTTCAGTGCAGTGAGTCGACGCGTTGAGCAAGCGATCGACGAAAACGAAAAACCGGCCGAGGGGCCGGTGGTCAGGCCATGGTCACGAACCCGAAGGTCCGTGACCATGTTCGCGGGTCAGATTACTTGACGCCGGCAACCTTGCTCGAACCCAGAACTTCGACGTAAACCGGGTTGCTGTAGAACCAGAGGTCAGCCCAGGCAACGACGTCAGAACTCGAGTACTTGACGCCAGCGACCGTACGCATGTGGGCTGGGCATGCTGCGTCACCACAAGGGATTGCCCCCGGGAGGGTCTGGTCGTTCGGAGCCACTAGGAAGTCATTCAGCGGATTGCCCTCAGCATCGGTCTCGAACGGCACCGATGCTGGCATGTTGGTTCCGCGCAGACGGAAGTACTGCGATGCTTTCACAGCCGGAACCCGATAGGTCATCGTACGGGTGCCATCCGCCGAAGCCGTCCAATTCGTTGAATTGAAGGTTTTCTGGATCTTCGCCGAGGCATTGAAGATCTTTGCGGGGAAGTCGGCCGCTGTCACCGGAGGCGCATAGGCGCCCTGATCAGCAGGATCAATGTAGCCCGTGACATTGCCACCGATCAGATCAACGTGATCGAGCACCGGCGCATTCAGAGGCTGGGTGATGTTGACCTGTTTGAGCGACGGGTTCGGGAACGAGTACGGCGAATTGTTCGTGCCCTGCGGATCGCGCAGAGAGACGGTGACGAACAGGTCGGTACCCGGGCGAACGATGAGCTTCTCGCCCATGGTGGCGCAACCGTCGATCCGCACTTCACCATTACCGGCAACCGCATTGGCAGCCGCTTTCTCGATCAGTGCCTTGTTGGCATTGCGCGGCAGACCTGGGTTCGACGCGCAGACCACGAACGACAGGCGATCGATCAGTTGGCCATTGGCAACGTAGCTGTTACCGCTGCGCAGACCGTCGATGATGCCTTCGGCGGTCAGATTGCCTGTGCCCTTGCGAACCATGACGTAGTCATTGGTGTATTCGCCGGGGTAGAAATCGTTGTCGGTTTCGCGCTGGTCGGGACCGAAGGTGCCACGGCTGTGGTAGTCCGAGCTTGCAAAGAACCACCAGTTACGGCCTTCGCCCAGCAGACCGTCCCATACCCCACCGATCTTGGCCGCGTAAACGCCCGTGCCGCCATAGGTGCCGCCGCCCACAGCGTTCGTCGTATAGCTGCCGCGCGGGGATTCCGCACCGTGGCCAGGCATCGACTCGAAACCAAACGCAATCTTGGGGCCGGCATTGTTGAAGTTACGCAGGTGCTCGATATTGAAGCCGTTGCTGCCGGTCGGGTTGTAGATGCCGGCACGCTCGAGGTGGGCTGGAACGAAGTAGGACGTCGTTGGCGCCTTCTCGTTCATCCATTTGATGCCTTCCAAGGTCTTGATATGCCCCATGTTGGGGTACTTGGCGGTGTTGGTTCCGCTCAAGTTGTCGGTCGGCGCGATTTTGGCGGACA
>Ga0114975_10002543_pt1 | contig 12459 bp, 7 predicted proteins | sample S_130626_EF_Meta_FD_87031 | JGI IMG/M metagenome (GOLD analysis project Ga0114975, IMG submission 87031) | Freshwater microbial communities from Lake Simoncouche, Canada to study carbon cycling - S_130626_EF_MetaG | ecosystem: Environmental > Aquatic > Freshwater > Lake | place: Lake...
AGAAATGGTACTGCTGCGCAAATCTTCTGTTTTGTATGCTTTTACGCCATAGACACTAGCATTGATGTTATTAACCACCTCGTCAATATCAGCGCCCTGATTTACATTTACCAAAATCGCATTCAAATCGTTGGGTGATAAATTAGAATAATACCTGGCACGTTCTATCGTCGTATACATAAACCCGAAGCCAAAGCCTCGAACACCTTTGGTTTGTACTGCTACAACGGCTTTTTTACCGTTAATCTCCATTTGTGTACCAACTTCTATGGGTACTTCAAATACTTTTTCGTCAAAAAAATCGGCACAAATGGCACCGTCCATCTGTAAATTCTCCAGTTTCCCTTCGATAATTTTGTCACTAGGCGGACCTCCATTAAAATGGGGTGATTCAATTCCAATTAGGGTTATCGAAGATGTTCTTCCTTTATCCACCGTGGCACTTGCAACAGAAATTACGAGTGGGAACGCTTCTTTGACGCCGCTTACGCTTCTCACTTCGCGAAGTTTTTTAATATCAATGACTGCGAGTTGGTTGGCATCTCTAGTTCGGCTATCGGCAACCCAAATTTGTGCTTTCGCATTGTCGATTGGTGCGGCCATCAATGCCATCAAATAATCCAGGATACCTAGTTGCTGGCCAATTAAAAAAGTACTGATTAAAATACCAGATGTTACCCCGATACTCTTGGCTTTATCGTACTTTATAAATCGCAATGCTGTTTTGAAAATTGACATTTAGCGATTATTTAGTACTTATCTTCACTTCCACTTTAGCATTAAAAAGTAGTCCTTGGGGATTTTCAAGCATTACTTTTACTACACGGACTCTACGATCTTCTGCTTCGCCCGATTGTTCGCTAAACATGGATTTTTTCCTTAAATATTCTGATAAAAAGTATATTTTTCCTTTTCCAATTACCTCTGCAGCACCTAGGTAATTAACTTCAACCGATTGACCAACTTTTACCTTGAAAGCCAAGGATTCATCTATTTCACATTCTACAATGGTATTTCCGGTAGGAGCAATTTGTGCTATAGTTTGTTGTGCCGTAATTCCTTCTCCAGGCCGAATTTTCCATTCCAATACTTTCCCGTCGCTTGGCGCAATAATTTTGGTTTTATCCAATTTAGCTTCGTAGAGACTCGTATTTGAATTGCTTGATGAAAGTCGCGCCTGAGCAATCGCTATTTGCGATTTTAACCGAGTGATATTGGCTTGCAATGATTTATACTCGGTTTCAGCATTTTCTAAAGTCTGCTTTGTTTCTGCACCTTTATCGTACAGCGACTTGAGTCGATTGTATAAATTTTGTGCATTTAAAAACTTGGCTTCGTATTCTGCTAGCGTTGCTTGAGCAACTTTTACCTCTTGGTTTTGAATGTTACTTCTAAAAATGGCTTCTTCCACTTCATTTGCTTCTACCGCATTGGATAAGACTGCTAAAACTTCTCCCTTTTGAAACGTTTCATTTTCTTGTTTGAAAATGGTTTGTAAAACACCACTAGATTGTGCCGCAACTTGAATAATTTGTTGTTCTGGAATTATTTTTCCTATGCCAACTAGTATATCAGACTCGGGTGCAACGACAACTTTTTCAGTCGCGCTTTCTTCTTTTTGGCTGCAATTCGTTGCTAAAAAAGCGATGAATAAGATATAAAGTATATTTTTTGACATGGTATAGTTAGTATTAGTGTGCATATTCTGATTTTGGTTCTTCGGTTAAGACATTCCCATTGTCTACATAAACAATTCGGTCGGCATAGGGTCTCAATCGCATGTCGTGGGTTACGATTACCACGCATTTATCCGCAGATACTAGCGATTTTAATTCTCCCATCACGATATCTACACTGGATGGATCGAGCGCTGCAGTGGGCTCATCACATAAAATCAAGGATGGATTGGATACCAAAGCTCTGGCAATGGCTACGCGTTGCTGTTGTCCACCGGAAAGTGCTCGTGGTAAATTTTTCATCCGATCTTCCATGGTCACTTTCTTAAGTGCTAGAATTGCTTTTTCTTTGGCCTCTTTCCCTGGAAGGTTCATCAACTCCAATGGAAGCATTACGTTCTGCAATGCATTTAGTGGTGCTATCAGGTTGTATCCTTGAAAAACGAAACCAATATTTTCTAGTCGGATTTTACCTAACTGTGATTCAGGCAAACTACTTACTTCGGTACCATTGATATAAACTTCACCTGTGGTTGGATAGGTGACACATCCTAAAATAGATAATAAGGTAGTTTTTCCTGACCCAGATGGGCCAATGATAAGCACCAGTTCACCCGCGTAAAAGCTTACTGATGAAGGATTTAAAGCCGAAATTGTGGTATCCCCTGTTTTGTAAACTTTGCTTACGTTACTGACTTTTGCAATTTCTTTCATGGGGTAGAATACATGGCGTTTCGCTCATTGATTTTTTTCTAATTCAGTTCAACTTCTGAATCACCTGAGTTTTACTATTAATTACGGTTAAACTGACTCCAAGCATTGTTGCAAAAAATCAACACCTTGCTAAACTAAAATGGAATCTTAAAAGTAACCTCGAAATGCTTTGGATTGTTTCTTCTTTTTTCATCATGAGAAGCGGAAAAAAGGAGTTGAAGTATAGCTAACTGACAAAAAATTTGAAGGGATAAATTAATGGTCATAGCTAATTAGCCTTGAGATTTTCCAGTTGCCGTTATCATTTTTCCAAATCATCAAGAATTTGAAAGTTCCAACTTCTAATTTTCCATTTTCAATATGCTTGAATTGGTGGCTCCCAACCTCTATTGCGCCATAGCCTTCAATTGGATGAACTTCTAAGCTTTCTTTGATAAGATTTCTTTTAAGGTCGTAATCTCGGTTGAAAATAGACTCAAAATTTATAAAAACCTGTTCAAAATCAATAAGACCGCCATTATCCTGGTACCATTCAAGATCTTTGGTGAAAAATGTCTTCATCAGCTCTAGGTCTTTTGCGTTATAGGCAGCAAATAAGGAGCTATCCAAAATGGCTACTTTGTTAAAAAGTTCTGCTCGGGCGGTTGCAATTTTTACCTCCTTTTGGCTTTGAGCAAAAATGCTTTCACAAATTAAGAACGTTAATAAAAGAAGGATTAGATTTTTCATATGTCAATAAAAAAGAGGCAATTCTCTTACTAAACTAATAGATCAAGAAAAGCCATTCACCGCGGCGAGAGGATTTTTCAGTGTGGCTCCGTTAATCGGTGGAATGTTGCAGCTATTTTCAACGGTTGAGCTCGCATTTTTCAGGAATTTGAAGGGTTAGTAAGCATTTTTATGGAGACGTCACTTCATTAAAATTTATAACTATATCCAAGTCGTATTACTTGGGTTTCATAATAGTCATCACTCGTGTAATAAAATCCTTGCCCTTGGATTTCTTTTTTAATTACCAATGTATTTAGCAAGTCTGTCGCGTTAAAAAACATTTCCCCTTTTCCTTTTTGCACTGCTTTTTTTAATCCTACGTCTAACGAAAATCGTGATTTTATTTTGCCTTGTGGAATAATATCTGGGGCTAAATATATGGCTGTTAATTGTGCGTCAATATTGTTAGGAAAATGAAACGTGTTGTTCATTTTTATGTTTCCTGAATATATTTCCTGTTTTTCTGCTGAAAATGTATTCGTAATTGGGTATTTGTTTACAACCGTAAATGCATCAATTTGATTTTTGTATCCATTTAAATTAATATTAAATGAATATAATTTAGAAATTTCTTGTTCTAAAACCATCTCAATCCCCGTATTGTAGCTTTTATTTGCGTTTTGAAATACGGCATAAATTAAATTGCTTGGTGGAACGGTGCTTGAAATTCGAGTGATAGTTCCGTCAGCAAATCGATGATAAATGGCGTTGTATAAACTGCCTTTCTCCCAACTTTTTTTATAACCCAATTCTATTGAATTTGTAAATTGTGGTCGCAATGCAGGATTCCCAACTTTAATTATTTCTGCGTCATCATATTTTGGAAAAATTCGAATATCGACTTCATTAGGTCGGTCAACTCTTCGGTTGGAAAAAAAGGAAATTTTATTGTTCTCATTTAATTTGTATGCCAAACGCAAATTTGGAAATGGCTGGGTGTAATTATACCCATCACTTTTATAAACGATATGGTCAGGATTTACGTCATATTGTATTTTCACATATTCCACTCGTAATCCTATTTCGGCTTCCCATAGTTTGTTTTCAAAAATATAGTTGCCATAAACCGCCGGAATTAATTCTTTATAAGTTGCCCAGCCCCCTGCATTGATGTCCAAAACAGAATTTACCCCTGGGATAAATTGCATATTGGTTGGAATGTTTCTATTGCGAAATTTTATTCCTGTTTCTATTCGTCCGTATTTAAGCGGTTTTATGTAGTCCAAATTTAAATCATACACCTGTTCGTCCGACAGTAACTTAAACGCATCCGTTCCTGTGGAAGTTGGCAAGTAATTGTCATAAAAGTATTTTTCATCTTCTCGGTGAAATGTATAATTGAACCCAACATTTAGTAAATGTCCAGCTTCTATAAATTTGTGCTGGTAATTTGCAGTTGCCATTATGGTCGTTTTTAATTCATCTTCTAAAAACTGCCAAAGTCGTTTCCGTTCTGTAAAATTTCGATTAAAAAAGGGTTGGTCTCCTCGATCTATAATTTTTTCACTACCAAAAAGACCTGAAATAGTCAATGAATTTTGATCATTGATTGCATAATCAACTCCCGATTTGAGTGTTGTAAAATGTGTATTTCTATTCCTTTTAAGTTGTGAATTTCTGACTTCGCCAGTATCATATTTTCTTGTTACAAATTCGTTTTTATTTAACGTTTCCGTATATAAATAATCGCCTTGAAAAAATACATTTATATTGTTTTTCTTGTAATTCAGCGATACACTTGGATTTATTTTTGGTGTAAAAGTATATTGCGGTCTTATCGTTGGTAAATTTTCTTTTCGAACCCATAGCGACCCTAAACCTGTTGTGAAACCTACCTTTCCATTAAACCCATCTTTCTTATTTTTTTTGTAAATAATGTTAATAATTCCTGCGTTCCCATTGGCATCATATTTGGCAGACGGATTATTAATAATTTCAATTTTTTCAATGGCAGATGCTGGAATATTATCTAATCCAGCTTGGTTGCCAAAACCTGTTAGTGCGGTTTGTTTACCATCAATAAGTACGGTGACTTTATCATTACCCCGTAGCTGAACTTTTCCATCTTGCACGGTTACACTTGGCAAATTTTGCATTGCTTGAAGTACTGAACCACCGTTTTGACTTATATTATCATTTAGAGAAAATGTTTTTTTGTCCATTTCCTCACTTATCCCGTCTGTTTTTCCGATTACAAGAACTTCTTCTAATTCAGTGGATTTTTCTTCTAATTCAATGGTTTTTAGGTTAAGGTATTCAGATAGATTACCGATAAAAAGTGTCTCTTTTGTTGTGTCGTAACCTACAAAGGAGACCTCTAAATAGTAATTTCCTGATTTTATCTTTGCTATTGAAAAACGTCCATCTTCATCGGAAACGGTACCGCTGATAAAACTGCTGTCTTTTTCGGTTTTCAAAACCACATTAACAAAAGGCAAATTAGCTTTGCTGTTTTTGTCTTTTATAAGTCCTGATATGGTTACGCTAGTCTGCGCTTTTGTGATTGAAAAAATTAGAACCTGAAAAATTATAATGAATAAAAATCTTAATCGTTTCATTTTCATTGGTTTTATGCCAAGTTAATCAAAAGAACACTTCATTTACGAAAAATGAGGTATTCAAATTAAAAGTTCAAGCACAAAAAATTTCTCTTTACTGAAGGATATGAGGGGTTTTAAACAAAAAAAGAGGTCAATTTGATTTCTTTTTCTTTGCTCCCCTTTTCCTCGAAAGATGCAGCTATAATGCAATGATTGAGTAAATGACAATCCGTAAATTAAAGGGTTGAACTTCCTGAAATTTTAAAATAAGGAAAGGATCACATCTTTGAAAATGAAGAATAGAAACAAAAGAATGCCCACGTTAACTTCATTTCGGTACTTCTTACGGAATTGAACTAGCTTATCCATAAAACATTAAAAAAGGTGACACTGCAAAAGTATCACCTTTTTAATAGAATTGCTGCTCCCAAGCACCTGAGGGACTATATATCCCAGATGGTCCTTGAATTACTCTTTTACTTATCTTTTCTGATTATCCGATTTTTCACCACTAACCAGAGAAAAATAGGTTTGAGGTTCAATTAGGTGAGCTGTGAACAGCCAACTGTCAACGATTGCCTTTATAGTCTGTTGATTCAAAATAGAAACTAGCTCTCTTTTTCTCGGAACCCCCTCCTATATAATTCATGGTTTCTGCATCGTATATCCGTCCATTGAGAATCACATAAACGACTTTGTCAGAATCTCGAATATCATTCAATACATCGCCATCGATCACGGCTAAATCGGCTAGCTTCCCGACTTTGATAGAGCCTATGTTCTTGTCTAGTCCAAGGTGTCTTGCAGGCACAATGGTGGCGGCACGCAACGCTTCCATTGGAGTCATTCCACCTTGTTGCATCATCCACATTTCCCAATGCGCAGCAAGACCTTCCCGCTGACCATGACCTCCAATTGCCACCATGATATCCCGATCTTTCATTTCTTTAACTGTTTTGACCACATTGAAATGGTTGTAATGATGTTCTGGCGCCATCATTCTTCGCATCGATCGAGATGCAAGAATATCCTGTGGTACAAACTTGCTTAATTTCGGATGTTGCCAAACATCTGTTTTTTCATACCAATAATTTTCCCCAGAAATCCCACCAAATGAAACCACTAACGTGGGTATGGAAGCAGCTTGTGTATGGCTCCAAAACTGGTACACATCCTCATAAAGCTTTTCCAAGGCTATTGAATGTTCTATGGAGGAGGCTCCATCAGCAATTTTTCCTAGATCTTGCTGAAGCAATGCCCCACCTTCTGAAAGAACCATCATTTCATGCTCCGCTGCGGCTTCAATAATTTGCTGATACTGCTCTCTTCTGGGATGATGGTGCATCTTAATCGCAAATGCACCCACGCGCTTTAATCGATCCATATGAAAGCGTGCATCGTCTATTCCATTTACAAGGGCTGTATGCCCTGGCTCATAAGCACCATACAAGGACATTCCCGTCGAAAAAATCCGCGGAGATAGCATGTTTCCAGCTTTTTGCATTTCTGCCGCTCCAAAAACCTCTTCAGTAAAGGTATTTGGGTTAAAAATTGTGGTAACTCCAAAGGCTAGCGTGCCATATGCACTCCAGTTTTGTTGAGGAATAATGCCGTTGGTTCCATTGGGCTGATGGGCGTGCGTATCTATGATCCCTGGAATAAGTGTTTTTCCCTTTAGATCGATAATAGTTGCTTTTGTTGGAATGATCACCTCTCCCTTTTTTCCAACTTCTAGGATGTGATTGCCTTCCACTAAGACCACGCCATCTTCAATTACTCCAGCAGCTTCCATGGTCACCACTCGTCCGCCTACCAATGCCAGAACTCCAGTTGGTTTAGTTATCGGCTGCGAAAAGCTGATAGAGGATTCCTTGATTTTTTCCTGGTTTTGGGTTGAATTACTGTAAAGAATTGGCCCCAGATTCCAGTGGATTTCGTTGCTTAGCTGACTAAAGCTAATGTTTGTTCCCGCTAAAATTGACCAAGTTTTTACCTGAGGTAAAGAATCTGCGTGTGTGATTACTATCGGCTTATCTGATTCTATAAAAGGAAGACTTTTGACTCGATAATGCTCCACAAAAGCAAGTTCTTGGCCATTAGGAGCCATTTTAAATTCAGTTGCATACTTGATGGTATACAGTGTCTTGAATTCCTTTCCATCCAAATCTACCCAGGCTAAACTAGGCATTTCACCATCCAAGTGTAGGTAAATACGATCATTTCGATCTGCAAAATGAGGCAAACGCCCCTTTGTGGTAATTAATTTGGGAATACCACCTTCAGAAGAAACTTGGTAAATACCCGGTGCCAAATTGTGTTCAGGGTTCAACAAGGTCTCATCTTTAAACTTGCGGTAGACCACGGTCTTTCCATCTGGAGAGAAAGCAGGTTCAGTATATTTTCCCGGCAAATTCAAGAGATTTTTAATTTCACTAGTACTCAAATTGATCACTTGGATCCTGCCTTGTTCTTGATCATTCCAGGTACTGTAAACAATCTTTTTCCCATCACTTGAAAAACTTGGAGCATATTCAAAATGCCTAGTTTGTTGTGTAAGTCTTCTAGGTTTCCCATTGGGTAGATCCTTCAAATAAAGGTAGCCTAGTGCCTCATAAACAACCTGTTTTCCATCAGGAGACACCTCCACATGATGAAGCATTTTTACTTCAAAATTCTCTTCATCGATGTTTTTTGTAAACCGAAGTGTCTTATTTTGGATTTTTTCCCTGCTCACTTCAAAGGGAATGGTGGTGGCAATTTTTGATTCAACCTGAATGCTATTGATTTGACCATTGGCCCAAAACAGGATACCGGTATCATCTGGAGTCCAAGACATTGCAGGATAAACGCCATCAATGGCCCATGCTTCTTGCTTGTCTCTGTCGAGTTTGTGATAAACCGCAGTTTTCTTTCCCGTCTTTAAATCATAAACAAAGAGTGTACTCTGAAAATCAACTCTGGAGATGTAAGCTAGTTTGGATCCATCATTAGCTAGCGTAGGGCGGATGGCTCCACCTCGACCACTTAGTACTACTTCAATTTCTCCAGATTCAAGATCCAAGCGCTTAATGGCATAAATTCCTTTTTCGCTGTCCTTTGAGTATTCAAAAATAGCTCCGGGAGTCACATCTTGAGAGTAATACACGTAGCGACCATCTGGCGAAAAAGCAGGCTCACCCATATCCTTTTGTTCATTCGGTCTCGAGGTTAACTTTATTCCATCTCCTCCAGATGCTGGATAAGCCCATATTTCTCCGGCTCCTAAAGATCTGGTTCCTGTGAAATGTTTTCTCACGGCTATGGACTTACCGTCCGGACTCCAAGCAGGGGAGTTGACCATCCGAAAAGTCTCTGAAGAAACAGCCCGCTTGTTACCCCCATCCAAATCCATAATCCAAATATTTTCCCCGCCGCCTTCATCTGAAGTATACACAATATGATTGCCATCAGGGCTGAAAGATGGCTGCATCTGCCAAGCTAAGTCTGAGGTCAAGGGAGTTCCAATGCCACCAGTGGCAGGAATAGAATAGATATCACCGAGTAGATCAAATACGATACGTGATCCATCAGGACTCATGTCGAGATTCATCCAAGTGCCTTCTTTTACATGAATCTTTACTGGGCTAGCATCGCGTCTTGTATTTTCTACATTCCAACTGGAACTTTGAAGCTTGGATTGAGCGAAAGTGCCAACAGCTAGAAATTGTAAAAGGAAAAGAATGATTTTTGCAGGGGCTGAAAAATGGGTGGGTATCATTTTAGAATGCGATTATAGAATTTGTAAGTACCCCGTTTTTTGAACTACTTGGAAGTTAAAGATGGGCATTAGCCTTTAGATAGTCAAGAAGATGTTCTCTCTTTAAAAAGTTGAACCCGGATCGAATAAAACGAACTCTTGGCACATTTTTTCTTCTCGCGAAGACCCACCGCGGCGGGCAGGACGCAATTGGGGCAACTCCCTCCCGATATGCATCGGGACAGGCTCTTGACAAGGGGTTAGTGCCTGTCCCGTGCGCCGCGGCGTACGGGAGGGATTTTTTGGTTTATTCTCGCAAAGGCGCAGAGACGCAAAGAAATAGTGGTGCGCTCGGTTAGACTTTCCGCCGCGGCGGACTGGCTTGGCGGCTTGGCGGCTTTGCAGCCTGCCCCGCAGAATTACGGGGCGCCAATAATTTTTTCTTTTTTTACTCTCGCAAAGCCCTCCGCGGCGGGCAGGACGCAGAGCCGCAAAGGAATTGTGGTCTTTATGTAAATAATCCCCTCCCGCAATTCCTCGGGACAGGCATACCCCCTTGTAAGAGCCTGTCCCGTCCGCCGCGGCGGATCGGGAGGGAATTGACCTTCGTACAATCCTGCTTCTTTTAAGAATAAAATTTTGTGGGTTAAGTTTAATTAATGTTGTTCTATTAATAAGGAATCTTGCCATTGATTTAAATAAGATGAGTCATTATTTAAAATATGGCTTATTTTATTAAATAAGATTACCTTTGCTTTAACTTAAAGAGGAAGATGAAAAATTTTAAATCAGGCACTTATATTAATCAAGGAAGCTACAAGAGTTTTCAACCTGAGCTGATTTCAGGGAAGTGGGTCATTGACAATATGGAAGTCTTGAGCCTTCTAAGTCAGGCAGATCGGCAGCTAGGACGGTTAGATATGTATTCGGAGTATATCCCGAATATCGATCTGTTTATCAGTATGCATGTGCTAAAGGAGGCAACTCAATCAAGCAAAATTGAAGGGACAAAGACAAACATCGAGGAGGCTTTACTGAACCGGGAAGATATTTCAGAAGAGAAAAGAGACGATTGGGAAGAGATCCAAAACTATATAGCTGCATTAAACAAGGCTATTGAAAAGCTGAATGAAATCCCTTTTTCATCGAGGCTTATTAGACAAACTCATGAAATTCTGTTATCGGGTGTAAGAGGAAAACGAAAGTTGCCAGGTGAGTTTCGTAGCAGTCAAAACTGGATTGGAGGAGCAAGTATTTCAGATGCGACATTCATTCCTCCAATACACGCTACAATAAATGAATACATGGGTGACTTAGAGAAATTTGCTCATGACAATGAGCACTACTTTCCTGAACTTCTTAAGATTGCCTTAATCCATTATCAATTTGAAACTATTCACCCCTTTCTCGACGGTAATGGCCGAGTTGGCAGATTAATGATCACACTATATCTGGTAGAAAAAGGCCTATTGAAAAAACCGATCTTGTATTTGTCTGACTTCTTTGAAAAGAATCGAACCCTGTATTATGATAATTTGATGAAGGTGAGAGAAAAGCAGGACATTAACCAATGGTTCAAGTTTTTTCTTGTAGGAGTGATTGAAACTGCAAAGAATAGTATTTCAACTTTTGATAAGATTCTTAAACTTCAAAAAGACATTGAAACACGGATTCAAGGGTTGGGCAGCAGGTCTGTAAGTGCAAATACAGTAGTAAAACAATTGTATCAACACCCAGTAATTCAGGCTCGAAAGGTTCAAGAAATCACGGGTTTATCGATGCCTACTGCGTATAAGATAATCGAAGGGTTAGAAGAACTAAAGGTTTTAAAAGAGGTGACAGGAGCAAAGAGAGGTAAGTTATATTTTTTTAAAGAATATATAGATTTATTCAGCACGGACTAAAGTGGAGCCTTGTTCCACAAATTTAGCATCCTTAGTTTAAGGCGTTGCAACACCATGTTCACTGCAGAGATAGAGTCCATCCTATTTGTCAGTTAGGTTTTAGGGTAGAACAAAAATAAAAAGGAGGTCATTTTTGCCAACGCACCATCTCGCCTCTCGCTAGAATAGTCCACAGGACTATCCTTATCCGCTCGAGCGTCCCTCCTGGGCTTCCCGATTTCACTTCGTTACATCGGGATAAACTTCTCGCCCAATAGGGTCCACAAAAAAACCCGGTTCGCCCCGCAATTATGCGGGGCGAACCGGGTTTTGTTTTGCTCCCCCTCCTGGGCTCGAACCAGGGACCCCATGATTAACAGTCATGTGCTCTAACCAGCTGAGCTAAGGAGGAATATTTTCCTTTTTTCCTTCCTACTTCCCGACATGGTTAATCCCGTACTTACGGGACTCAACCAGCTGAGCTAAGGAGGAATATTTACCCCTACCGGGGAATGGTTATGACGACCTTTTCAGGAAACGTGTTGCAAATGTAGACCTATGGGATATTTTTTCCAAATGCTCCAAGCAAAAAAACTTGGGTTTTCTTATCCATTATTCACTTGTAATTCGAAATCAACCACTTAAATGGATATTTAGCAGTCAAGCCTTATCCTTCATGTCGCGCTCCCTCCATCACCACAAAGGCATGTAAGATCGCTGGAAATACCGCCTGTATGCCTTCTGCCGCCCCTGCAGGAGACCCAGGTAGCGCCAAGACAAGTGTCTGAGAAATTTGTCCAGCAAGAGATCTGGAAAGCATCGCCGTAGGCATGCGCTGCTGCCCATAGGCCCGAATGGCCTCTTCAATACCCAGAATTCGTCGGTCCAACAACGGTTCCAAGGCCTCTGGCGTGCAGTCACGAGGAGAAAGTCCCGTGCCCCCCGTGAATATTAGAAGGTCAATCCCCTGCCCTACAAAAAAACGAGCCGCTTCCTGTATGGCCGACACCTCATCCGCGACGACGCGCTTGTCTACCACGGTAAGCCCGCCCTCGAGCAGGAGTTCGCGGATGCGCTCCCCAGATCGATCTTCCCCCTTCCCTGCAGCCAGGCTGTCGGAACACACCACAATGGCAGCA
>Ga0114975_10002544_pt1 | contig 12456 bp, 1 predicted proteins | sample S_130626_EF_Meta_FD_87031 | JGI IMG/M metagenome (GOLD analysis project Ga0114975, IMG submission 87031) | Freshwater microbial communities from Lake Simoncouche, Canada to study carbon cycling - S_130626_EF_MetaG | ecosystem: Environmental > Aquatic > Freshwater > Lake | place: Lake...
CACAGGATCTACAGGACCACAAGGAATACCAGGAGAGGCGACCCTCACAGGTGCCACAGGATCTACAGGACCACAAGGAATACCAGGAGAGGCGACCCTCACAGGTGCCACAGGACCACAAGGAGCTATAGGAACTATCGCATTCAATGGTCCTACTGGATCTATACTTATTACAGACGGACTCGGCGGCTTCTCAGGTGGAACAGGGGCATGGATTGATACAAACAACGATGTATATTTTATAAATAATATGTATGTAACTGGTACGGTATATTCTAATAACGTAGCGCTTACATCCGATGAACGACTCAAACAAAACATACGACCCATCCAAGGAGCTCTCAGTACACTATGTAAATTAAAAGGTGTTGAATATACAATGAATGGAAAACATCAAACTGGATTTCTTGCACAAGATGTGCTCCAAGTCTTACCAGATGCAGTCTATACAACTACAAGTGGATATTATGCGGTAGATTATACAAGAATTATCCCATTACTTGTAGAAGCTATAAAGGAACTCATTACTACAAAGAACTAACTATAGAAATGTGAGTAAACGACCTATATTCCTATAGACATCCAATTAAAAGGCACAGATGGCGCAACTACTCCATTTGCTCGGTACGAATATGTAGTAAATCCTATTGTTGTTACATTACTTGCAACAACTATATTAGAAAAAGTCGCAGTAGCCACATATGGTGTGATTGTTACAGATGGTATTTCTGTATATCTATTTATAAATGGAATTTCCACATTTCCTACAACAACAGCAGTCTGATTACTTCCCCAATTCCATATTGGAACGGGTTGTGAATTTATTGTACTTGCTCTAATATTTCCAGTACTTATATTAGTAACTATAAGAGTACTTACTGTAATAGAAGAAGCAGTCAGTACTAAGGTTGAAATAGAATTTGCTTGAAGAAATGATGAAACTATCAATGTACTAAAAACACCTGTATTAGGAATATATTGTGTACCATTGATAGAATCAACAAATAAGTTGTTTGTAGATAAATTATCTCTTACATTTAAAAACCTAAATTCAGCATTTGATGCTATTAAAATTCCTGTAGATAGTATATTCGTAGAAATTATACGTGCCGATAATAGATTATCTACATAGAGTGTACTAAAACTACTCAATGTTGGAAGAGGAGTATATACAGCTCCATTGATTGTACTTACTATCAATCCTTGCACATTTATTAAACGACTGGTAAATATTCCTGTAGAAATATTATTTGTATTCACATTTGTAGTTATAATAGTTGATGCTATAATAGAATTTACTATCATATTATTTGTGCTTAGAGAGTTCATAAGTACATTCACTGCTGTAATAGAACCTGTAGATATAAAGTTTGTACTCAAAGATGTAAAATATGCAAAATTTCCTAAAAACACATTCGTTGTAATCGCAATTGCGTTTATTGAAGAAAATGCGGCCGAAGCTGCATAAAAAAGACCTGCTGAAATACTATTTGTACTTAATGATGCAAAAGAGGCATGACCTCCTACGACTTGAGGACTTGAAAGTAAATTTATATTAAATACTCTCGCTGACAATGATCCTGTACTAATAGATCCTGTAGAAATAGAATTTGTACTCAAAGATCCGAAGGATGCTGGACCGCCAATAATTTGACCAGTAGATAGAAAGTCTGTACTTAAGGATCCAACTGTTATAGCTCCTCCTGTAATCTGCCCAGTTGATATCGTAAATGTATTCAACGTTGAGAAAGAGGCAGAACCTCCAAGTATCTCACCAGTACTTACGGAGTTCGTAGACAAGGACAAGAATGTCACATTTCCTCCAAGAATACTTCCTGCGGAAATAGAACCAGTACTTAGGGATACGAACGATGCTGGACCTCCTAAAATAGACCCTGTGGAAATAAAGTTTGTAGACAAGGATCCGAACACTGTGTTTGTAGCGGTAATCTGCCCAGTTGATATCGCAAATGTATTCAACGTTGAGAAAGAGGCAGAACCTACTATAATAGAACTCGTAACTATAACGGTACTTAGAAATAATGTAGAAAATTGTCCATAGAAAGCGGTTATAGTTCCAGTAGAAAGTAAGTTTGTACTTAATGACGTAAGGGATGCCGAACCTGCTAGGATTTGACCACTAGATAGAAAGCCTGTAGACAATGCAGTTAACACGGTAGCTCCTCCAATAAGTCGGCCAGAAGAAATAACTAATGTACTCAGTGATGTAAATAAGCCATTTCCTCCTAGAATTGACCCTGTAGAAATGGTGGCTGTAGATAAGGATGTTAGTGTCGTAGCCCCTCCTGTAATTGGACCACTATTGGTAATAGAATTTGTAGTTAAAGATGTCAATGTTGTATTTCCACCTGTAATGATTCCGGTAATATTTGTATTTGTACCAGTTGTACTTATAGATGTAAAAGTGGCAGTTCCCCCCACAAGTGTCTGAGATGATAAATAACCAATATTCAATGTTGATATTTGAACTATATTATTAATAGTAGTATCTGTTGTAAAATTTGTAATAATAGCGCTACTTACAATCAAAACCGCCGCACTAATAAAATTTGTAGAAATAGATTGTGTACTTACTACAGAAAATGTAGCATTCATACCTGTAATAACTCCCGTAGAAATAGTATTTGTACTTAGACTAGTAAACTGGGCGAAAGGTATAGCCAATGTCCCTACAGAGATTGTATTTATATTCAAGGTGGAAAAATTAGCAATACTTCCTAGCAACGAATTTGTAGTGATTGAACTCACTCTTATACTAGAAAAACTTGCATTTATTCCAGTAAAACTACTTACTAATATAGTACTAAATGTGGATTCATATTGAAATGCGGTATATCGTGTACCATTAATACTGGAAATAAAAATACTTTGGGCACTTAGAATATCGGTTGTCATACGCACTGATGAAATAGTAGAGATATTTGCTAAAAGAAGAGTTGCAGATGCTCCATACAAATTTGTTGTTGAAATTAGATTTGTAGATACAGAAAATGAAGTTAAATTGGATGTCACATTCAAATTCGGAAAATTACTTAATGATTGTGTTGGCGTATAAGGTTGACCATTAATAAGAGTTACAAATAGATTTATTGTGCTCACAATGGCTGCGGTAATTGCAGAACTTACTGCGAATGTACTAAATGTACTTAATGTACTTATAAAAAAAGCTGGAACATATTGAAACCCATTAATAGAAGAAATAATTAAACTTTGAGTACTTATATTATTAGCATATAGTACACTACTTACATTTACAGTACTGAACGTAGATATTGTTTGCCGAGGAAGAAATAATTGGCCATTAATTGAAGATATAAATATACTTGCTGTAGATAATGTATTCGTAGTTAGTATACCACTTATATTTACAGTACTAAATGTACTTATAATTTGAAATGGTATGAATGGTTGATTATTAATTGAAGATATAATTAAACTTGCTGTATTTATAGAATTTGCAGTAAGTAGTCCGGTAGATACTACATTTGTAGACAAGGATGTGAAAGTTGCTGAACCGCCTACGATCGCTCCTGTGGAGAGAGTACCTGTAGACAAGGATATCAAATTAGTATTTGTACCAGTAATTTGCCCAGTAGAGAGTGTAGTCGTAGATAAGGATATGAAAGTTGCTAAACTACCTATAATAGAACTTGTGGCAAAAGTGCTTGTATTCAATGTGGAGAATTGACCAACCGAACCTACTAATTGATTCGTAGAAATAGATCCAGTACTTAATGAAGTAAAGGACCCTAAATTTGCTGTAATAGAACTAGTAAAAATAGAACTTACATTCAATGTGGAGAATGTACCAACCGAAGCTACTAATTGATTCGTAGAAATAGATCCAGTACTCACATGATTAAATGATAAAGTTCTGCCTACAATAGACTCTGCAGTAAGAGAACTTACAATTAATGTAGAAATACTACCTGATCCCCCAACTATAGAACCGGTAGATAAACTATTTGTAGATATAGATCTGAAACTTGCCGACCCTGCCGTAATTATACCTGTAGATGTAATATTCGTACTTACTGAATTCATAGTAATCATTGGTACTTGAATAAATCCACTAGAAATTGTATTTGCACTCAATGATGTAAAATTTGCAGAAAATCCTAGAAGTGTTGTAAAATTCATAGTATTTGTACTTAATGTATTGTATACAGCAGTGTTACCTACTGTTTGAATAGCAGATAAGTAATCTACGCTTAATGTTGAAATATTCACAAGATTATCTATAGTAGTAATAGTACATGTAAAATTGGTAGTAAGAGTGTTTACAATAATTGTTGCTGCACTAACAAAGTTTGCATAAATAGATATAGCTGATATGGTTGTAAATCCTCCATATCCTCCTGTGACAGACCCTGTGGAAATAGAATTCGTATTCATTGTATTAAACGCAATAGTAGATGTAGTAAGGGAACCAGTAGAAATGAAATTGGTACTCAGAGTGTTTACTAGTACAGTGGCCCCTCTAAATTGACCACTTGAAATACTAGTTGTACTTATACTGTTCCATGAAGCGGATCTTCCTGTTATAGAACCGGTAGATATATTATTAGTACTTATTGTATTAATTGTAGCTGAACTACCCAATATGGATCCTGAAAATATACTATTTGTACTTATGGTTTTTGATGTTAATAAAGAGCCTATAGTTGCACTACTTATATACATTGTACTCAAATACAATGTACTGATTGGATCTGGAATAAAAAATTGTTGACCATTAATAGAAGATATAAGAAGTGAAACCGTACTAACAGTTCCTGATATAACTGTACTCACGAGTAATGTACTTAACAGTAAGGCGTCAATATTTAAAGTACCTTGTGGAGTATATTGCGATCCATTAATCGTAGAAATAAACAATGCTTGTGTACAGACCGTATTTGCCGTAAGTATACTACTTACGGCAACAGTGCTAAGTGTACTTATTATTTGAAATGAATTATATGGAACCCCATTAATAGATGATATGTAGATTGCTTGTGTAGAAAGTACATTTGTATAAAGAAAACTGCTTACAGTGACTGTACTTAATGTCAATGTGCTTAGTGGATAAAATGGAACATATTGGGTACCATTAATACTGGAAATATTTATATTTAATGTAGATAATGTATTCGTAACAAGAGAACTTACAGTTGCTGTGCTAAATGTAGAAGCTACAAAGAAAGGTTGGTACAAGACTCCATTAATAGAAGAAATGAATAGTTCCTGTGTAGAAATACTAGTTGCTGTAAGAGAACTTACGGTTAATGTGTTAAATGTAGATATTGGTACGAATGGTATGTATGGAGCCCCATTAATAGAAGAAATGAATAATTCCTGTGTAGAAACATTCCTTGCTGTGAGAGAACTTATGGTTGCTGTGCTAAAAGTTGAAACCGTATAGAACGGTTGGTAGAAGACTCCATTAATGGAAGAAATGAATAGTTGCTGTGTAGAAACGGTATTTGCTGTAAGAGAACTTACGGTTGCTGTACTAAACGTTGAAACTATGTAGAAGGGTTGGAACACGAGACCATTAATAGAAGAAATCAATAATTGTTGTGTAGAAACGGTGTTTGTCACAAGAGAACTTGTAGTTACAGTGTTAAAAGAAGATGTTATTTGAAATGGTATATATGGAGCTCCATTAATGGAAGAAATATTTAATTCTTCTGTATAAACATTGTTTGCTATAAGCGAATCCACAATTGCTGTAGTGAAAGATGAAACTACATAGAAAGGTTGAAATATGGCTCCATTAATGGAAGAAAGAACCAATTGCTGCGTAGAAACTGTATTTGCCAAAAGAGAACTTACAGTTAATATATTAAATGTAGATATTGGTACGAATGGCACGTATGGAACCCCATTAATAGTAGAAATGAATAGTTGCTGCGTAGAAACAGTGTTTGCTACAAATGAACTTGTCGTTATTGTACTAAATGTGGATATTATTTGAAAAGGTATATATGGTTGTCCATTAATAGATGATACGAATACGCGTCTTGTAGAAAGAATATCACTAGTAAAAGTTTCATTTACTACAAGTGTGCTAAATGTACTTAGTGCAACACATGGAGCTGCATATAAGGGTCCTTGTATAAGTTCTTTTGTTTGAGAATTCCAATAAACAGGAAGTGTCACCGTTTCGGTTGGAAGAATTTCGGTTTGATCAGACCGAATCGGGGCTACGTACAATGAATTTGGAGTACTACTATTTAATGGAATCCCTGTCGCATTTAAAATAATAGAAGAGTCAGGTTGATTTAAATAACCAGCATACGAACCAATTGCAATGGCATTAGATCCTTGATTTATAGAACCTGCTTTATATCCAAATGCGATATTGGTTGTTTCTGTATTATTGAACGTTAATGTACTAAAAAATACAGGACCCAACAATATTGTAGAGCCTTGACATGTAAAAGTATTTGAACCATATACTGTTATAGAGTACGTACTTATAGATGATACAAAAATGGATTCTGTAAGACTAGTATCACCGGGTATGAAACGGGTAGCACCATTTCCATCGGATGTTAATACATACCCTGAAGAAGGAGTGGGACCTAGAATAGATGAGGTCAGAAAAAATGTATTTCTGTAAATCTCTGATAATTTTGGTGGATTAATCACTGGCATTCTATTACATATAGAGTTTCCATTTATAGGAGTTATCGCATTAGAGGATATTATTTATTTAATTTAGAAATAGAATCTGAATTCTATTTCTAAACTAGTAGTATACTATTTAATTGTCGGATAGTTTAGATGGTTAAATTCCTTGGTTAAATTCCTTGGTTAAATTCCCATTGAAATCCATTGAAATGCCGGATTGATAGCGGCTCCTGGTGTGAAGCTGACTCCATCAGATGATCTGTAATAACGAATAGTTGCCGATGTTGTACCTACATTACTCACTGCATATATAATATTAGAAAGACCTGTATTTACTGAAGTAACTGTTACAGAAGGTGGAACAGTATACCCTGAGGCAAATGTAATTATTGTATTTCCTCCTGTTGTTACTATATTACTTCTACCATATTGTACAGTTGGAACACGATATGTATTCATTGAAGATACGAAAATATTAGTTGTACTCAGTGAATTTATATTAATTGATACTCCTCTAGTTGTAACTGATGAAATTGAATCTGTGATAGTAATGGTGTTTAAAGGGAATTGTACGTTTTTAAACGTTTTGTTGGATAATGATGCTATACCAAGACTATACCGAGTTTCAGTACTCTGAGCAGCAGGTATTTCATTTCCGTTTGTTGTCGCCCAATTGAATCCATCTCTAGAAACGTATACTGAACTATTTTGCGTATTCAGTGGAAAGGGTGTACTGGCTAAATTATAGTCATATCCATTCCATATAACTTTTCCGTAGTTCTGATATGAGGCTGTCACAGGTGGTCTAACAACTAAGTTTAAGTTTGCAGGGGACCAATTAGAACTATCAGTTGATATAACTACGTTACTTGTATTACTATTTCCAGTATCAGAATTAAATTTACCTTTAATCGCAAAAAAATAGTTATTTGCCCATGAAACACTTTGTACAGTTGGTCTATCGGCGGCTGGAAGTGCTGTATTCACTGTATTATACGCAAGTGTCCAATTAGCGGTAGTAGGATCTGTTGATCTATATATATTGCTAACTCCACCACCTAATATCCATACATTTAATGTGGGAGAATACGCAACACTATAGCAAGGAAACGGAGGGTTTGTGAGAGTTACGGTATTCCAATTACTTGCATCGGTGGATGTTAGTATGTATGAACCGGAAGTCGTAACACGATTAGAACCAGTTGCTACCCAATAAGGAGTTGTATTACAATACCCAAATGCCAATGATGTAATATTAGATAAAGAATTTACAGCTGGTACATTTGTATTAGACCAATTAGATGAATCTGCTGAAATGATTATACTACTTGCAGAATTGGAAGATCCACAACCAGCTATCCACCTATTGTTTCCATACGCAACAGTATTTACTGCAACAAAATTTTGACCAGCACTAGCATTATAAGCATAAATAGTAGGAACAAGTGTACCAATCGCATTATTATTGATTCCTCTCCAATATATACCATCGGTAGAATACCTAAGTATAGAAATATTTTGAGCAGGAGAACCACCAGCATAAGCGATTCCACCAGCTACCCATCTGCTAATACCATCATTTGCTATACCACCCACGCAATCTAAATTAGTGATGGTAGCACCTATACTTGTTATAGAGAAATTAGAACCATCTTCAGAGAATGAAAAACCAAATGATTTACCAGGGCCAACGGCAACTACAAAAGGATATCCAATTGTGGATATAACCGAATACATTGAGCTAGTTACACGTACACTTTGAATATTAGAGGAAACTGGTTGGTAGAGAATATTGTTTATTGTTGATACATTTATATTAGTTGTAGAGATAGTAGATGTCGTAATAAATGAAATAGTTCCTGTACTTCCAACGTTTAGTATACCTGTACTTACAGTTGTTGGGACAATTATATCAGGTAATTTAAATTGTCTTCTCACTAGAGCAGACGCATATACACCTCCTATATTGGCTGCGTTTGCACCAGGTCCGAACGTAGTCACTTGAGTTCCTGTGAACCTTATATCAGTTGATTTATAAAGAATATTACAAGAAGTACCAATAAGCCAGCCTTTATATACACCCTCATAATCTATATAAGATGCCGATATTATGGGATTTAATATACCATATGGTGTATTAGAAGTCCAAGTGTTGAAATCGGTGCTTGTAAATACTTGACAATTTTCAGATGTACCATTTTGTTGACCAAAAGTTATATACCACATTGAAAGATCTGTAACATACCCAAACAGATATGGATTTTTAAGATTAGTACCGGTTATGATATGAGGGTTATATAAACCTGTATTTGATTGCCAGTTACTACCATCTGACGAACATAAATAATTAGATATTCCATACCTATTTTGATCAAAAATTAGTGCTACGTATGTGTTCGAACCTCTATTCGGTGCATAAACAAGACTTCGCGAGGAATTAGTGACAGCAATACTTGCATCCGTGAATATATTAGATCTAGCAGAAACACTCCAATTAGAATTAAAATTACCTTTACCAGGAAGCGATAATCTTGTATTACTCCAATTAGATCCATTCTGAGATATTATGATTGGTGTAAGTATGGTTTCACTCTGAAATGGATTCGTTCCTACACTTGCTACAAATATACCATCGCCAAAGATTGGGAATCCTTGTATACCAGATCTTTGTAAAGAAAAATTACTACCTACAATTTGAGGCATCGCACTAAAATTTACAAAATCGGTAGAATATTGTAAGTTACTAGTAGCATTTCTATTTAAATCACCAGGTCCAGCTGCTCCGTTGACTAGTCCATCCATGCTATACCCAACTACTATTACGTTATTTCCATATGCTATACTTAATGTGACCGCATCATATACTCCTTGATTAGCTCCAAGACCTGTTGGATTTCTCCAATTGTACCCATCAGTTGAAGTTAAAAGAGATCTCATAGATGTTCCTACATTATTACCTAAACCTGATATCATAAATCTATTTGACCCATTTGATATTATTCTTGAATTATATAATCCAGATGTAGGAACGTCTTTATTAGATGAAAAAGATCCATTGTTTGCAAAAGTCCAATTACTGCTATCGGTAGATACTTTTATATTAATAGGTGTGGCAGTTGCATTAGATCCACCTGCTGCAATAAAGATAGTACTTACAAACTCTCCAATAATTATGGATTCAGTCATCAATGTAGAATTGAATAACACACTTGATGAAAGAATCGCATTTTGTATTGAACTCAATCCAGGTACAGTTACGTGGGGTATATTATTTATAGTCGTTAGAATCATATCTGTTGCTATTGCGGTTGACGTACTTATAAAATTAGTACTTAGTACATCACTCGTAATTGAAGAAATACTAAACATAGTCGAATTAATTTGAAGCATTCTTTCTATATTTATACTAGTTGTTTGTATAGAACTAGTGAACATTAATCCGCCAGTAAGCGATTGAATAGTAGAAATTCCTTCTCCAGGTACCCCAGCGTCAATATTAGAAAATGCTATAGACAATGGTTTTGACGCTACACTATATGCTGTATTACTTCTTCCGCCAAATTTGCTAACATGAAACGTACCTGCAAACCCATTAAATCCTCCTGATACTATCCCTCTAAAGTTCAATCCATCTGTAGAAACTTGTATTGAAGATGTTGCTCGTCCTGAGCCACCAACTGCGATATATGTATTATTACCCCCAGTCCATGTAGTTATATCATTTCCATAAGTATTTAGAGGCCCATTTCCGTAAAATCCACCGGTTGTTATAGCAGACAATGATGTCCAAGTACTACCATTATAGAAGGAGTATGCTATTGTATTACTAGCAATTTCAATAGGAGTAGCAGGAGTATTTTGATACATAAAGTATATATAATTCGTATTTGATCCAAATCGAATTGAATTAACATAAGCACCCGTACTTCTAAATGAAGCAGGAGAAGCATTAGAATTACATAATGTATTTGGAGTATATAAAGCTGACATAGGAATAGTGTATAGAGCACCAAAATCAGACATAACATGGCCAGTATACCATAAATCTCTCTTGGGTTCGTATAATACGCTAGTAGTCAAAAATGAAGTACCACCACCAAGATTAGAATTCCCTAGAGATGTTGCAGATTCACTCCAATTGGATCCATCTGTAGAACAAATTAGAGTACTTACTCTGTTTGAATTTCCAGCAGGAGTATTATTACTTCTACCAGAAGCAACCCAAAAATTACAACCAGTTGATGGATTAGACCCCCATGCAACACTATATAGAGTTTGATACGCTTGACCTGTATAGTTTATATTGGACCAATTTTCCCCATTTCTTGAGATTTGTATCATATTATTACTCGTAAATGGATTGGATCCACCAGCAACCCATAATCCATTCGCATAGGCTACACACATTCCAATAAAAGGAGTTGCACTAAATCCACCACTTGCCGCATTAGCCCAGTTGGATCCATCAGTGGAATTTAAAATAGAATTTGAAGCAGCAATACCGACACCCGTTGCGACCCATTGCCATGATCGTGTAGTTATATTAGAAGCAGCGGCTACTGCCATTCCGTGAAAACATGAACCTTGAGCATTACTAAATCCACCAGATTTAGCAGGAGACCAATTTAATGAATCTGTTGAATATTGGAGTGTATATAGTGGGGTATTTGATGGAGCAGCACCAGCAATATTACTCATGGAACCAGCAGCCACCAATAATGCAGGGGATACTCCAAAATTTGAACTAGCTGGTCTACTTGAATTTATATCTGTAGTACCAATTGAACTAAATATTGTATTGAAACTACTAATAAATGTGATTCCACTTACCCCATATGGAAGAAAGCTCTCAATAGTTCCAGCAGTTACGGAAATATAATTAACAGATGTACTTGTTATACTTGATATTCCGGTAGAGAGTATATTCACATTAATACTAGAAAAGTTTCCATAACTAGTCAACCCACCTACTACTACACCAATTGATAGAAAGTCTAGATTTGTAGATGCTAGATTAAAACTTTCCATACTTATATTACCAGTTGACAAAAAATTCGTATTTACTTGAGTAAAGGTCCCTTGGGCTCGTCGTCCTAATATAACCCCTGTGGAAAGAAAGGATGTACTCAAGGAAGTAAATGTTACTTCTGGAACTTGGATAGTAAGTCTCGTTTCTATACTATTTATCGCTGCTGCAATACCAAATCCTGGAGTATTGGTTGTAGCACCTGTAAAAGTTCTATACCAAAATGTATTAGATCCATTAAATCCACCTGAAACAATTGTAGTTGCCCAGTTTGATCCATCACTAGATCTTAGAATCGTATTAGATGCACCAGTTCCCCACCCAATTGCATAATAATTTCTTCCGTCGTACGTTGCATCAAACCCTACAGATCTTAAATCTACCCTTGGAAATCCCCCAGAGTCTGCAGCTCTATAAAAAATACCATCTGTTGAATATAACAAAGATCTAACCGAATTCTGGTTAACATAACTATGAGAAGGAGCAAAAACCAGTCCATTCAAAAACCGTAGATTGAATGTTCCATCTACTGCGACAGTTCCTGTATGATCGGTCCAAACACCTCCTGCTATATTGGTTCCGTATTTTATATTATATGTATAATTCTCTGTTGGTCCTTCAGTAAATGCTTGTGATATAATCCATCTGGAATTCACAAAGTTATACAAGATGCCAAATCCTCCTACATTACTATGAAATTGTAAATTCGAATTTTGTAGCCAATTGTACGCATCTGTAGAATAATAGAGTGTATTGCTAGTAGTCTTATTGGAACCAATCGCAGCCCATAC
>Ga0114975_10002546_pt1 | contig 12453 bp, 13 predicted proteins | sample S_130626_EF_Meta_FD_87031 | JGI IMG/M metagenome (GOLD analysis project Ga0114975, IMG submission 87031) | Freshwater microbial communities from Lake Simoncouche, Canada to study carbon cycling - S_130626_EF_MetaG | ecosystem: Environmental > Aquatic > Freshwater > Lake | place: Lake...
AGGTTGCCGCGTCTTTGTACTTGACATTGACTACTTGGACGATTGTACCACGGGTGCGCCTGCCGCGTACTTTCCTCAATTGGTCGTACGCGATGCTCAAGGAAAACTAATTGTTCGTTATACATCGAATCTTCCCATGTGTAACGACAGCTCCCATTCTAACTTACAGACCGTGTGCGATAAAATTAACACGTATGCGTTTGCGGATTCTTGTCAGCAATCGCTTGATCCCGTTGTGATTGTCCTCTACTTTCATCGTCAGCCACCTGGCTCCTATAAATCCAAACTCGTCCTGGATTATTACTCGAATGTAGCCAAGGCACTCGCTCCCTTTCATAATCGATTTTTGACCAATGAATTGGACGGAGGGACGTTTTACCGCCAAAAACAAGAGGGGCGTCTTCTTATCAATCCGATCACGGATTATGGTGGCAAGGTTCTCATCTTTAGTAATGCGAATACCAATGGATTTCGTGAAGTACCCTACGATCCTTCGGAAGATTTGGACTTTATCACCAATCTTCGCCTCTCCTATACTCAAACGAAACTAGGTGTTACTGATAATGAATCCGGTACGATGTACGGTGTATTACAAACTGCCGAGGATTTCACGACCATTCCGCCTGACCGCGTCGATACGGTTGTGGAACAAACCAAACTGTGCTGGTCCGTTGCGCTGTCGCGCGATCCTACTCGTCCCGTTTCCCAGACAACCTATCAACAAATTACGAGTAAAACGGGTGTACATTGTGTTCCTGCCTTATTATTTGATCCTTCTGCGAACGATTATTTATTTACCGATAAGACGTTTAAGACCTACGGATTCATTCCTAAACCACTGGAACTTCGCTACATCAAACCACCTGTCGTCACACCTGCTCAACCCAATCCTTCCACGGATGCCAAGGGGGGTATGTTACGTGCGCCCACAATATAAAATTGAAATCAAAACATAAAAAGTAGAAATGTCGACTCAGAGCGCAATGACTTCCATCCGAATTGAAGCCATTGAACTCCTTACCCACCATCGCCTTACACCTGATGTTCTTCTTCTTGAACTTGAAAAGAACTCCCCAATCACCTTAGAAGATAAACATAAATCCATTTGGACCTTTGTTAAGCGCAATCATTCTCGTCGCCACCTGATGGCCAAAACCGATCATATGGATAAGTTTGAAGAAATCTATTGTACCTCGCACTAAATTACATTTGTTCCTTATTTTTGTTATTCATGCGGAAATGTTGTGTTTTACCTATGATCCTATAGTAGATGGAATCGGAGATCGAACATCTTCCCTCCCATGTGTTTGATAAAGAACATTTGAAAAGTCAATTGGAAATCATCAAGAAAGCTTCCGATATGGCACAAGATAAGATCGATTACTTCTCGGCACACGATGATGATACCTTAATGGCGATTGGTGTTGTAGAGAACTTTTTACGGAAGAAACATCGTATCTGTTATGGCGGTCAGGCTATCAATGCGTACTTGCCTGCTCAGCATAAGTTCTATGATCCCGAATATTCCATTCCTGATTATGATTTTTTTACCCCTAGTCAGCATCAGGATTTGAAACTGATCGCAGAAGATTTGTATAAGGCTGGGTTTTCTGAGATCTCCGCACGTGAAGGAATGCATGAAGGCACAATCAAGATCTATGTTAACTTTATTCCTGTTGCCGATATCACGGCGATCGATCCTCGTATCTATCGGATCTTGTCCAAACGCGAATCACGGATCGATGGTATTTCGTATATTGATCCAAACTCCCTTCGTATGTTAATGTATTTAGAACTCAGTCGCCCACGCGGTGAAGTCCGACGCTGGGAGAAAGTATTTGAACGTCTGATGCTCTTTAATGAGTTCGTACCCGTTCCCTCCTGCCGCACGTTTTCTAACAAGCGCTTATCTAAATCGACACTTACGATACCACAAGCACAATTTGTATTTCGTTATGTTATTCAACAGCGTCGTATGATTGCGGGGGCGGATCTCGTACCCTTTTACGATCATGCCATTAAAAAGAGAGCCAGTAAAATGGATTGGATTCTTGGAAGTACCAAACCCATTCTCTTCTTTTCCCCTGAACCCGTTCACGATGCGACGGAACTCGTTGCTCAACTTGGCGCATTATCCAAGAAGAAAATCCAGACTAAAATCTATCGTAATCAAGGCCTCGATCTCATTCCCTCCATTCACGTTCTCCATCAGAATCATGCTCCTCTTGTCTTTATCATAGAACAATCTGCGTGTCATTCCTACATCAATCTTCCCATTAAAGATGGGATGGGTGATGGATTAGTTCATAAGGTACTTCGCGTTGCGTCCATGGATACACTTATTACGTTGTATTTTACCCTTGGATTTGTTCAATCAACCTATTTTGATCGAGGTGCGATGGATTGTTTAGCCAATCAGTTGGTAACTCTCTCGGTTCAAGCACGACGTAAACCAGAACAGTTTATTTTTCCTTTTGTTTCGATTCGGTGTGTCGGTCATCAACAGGGAATTGCCTCGTTGATTCGAGAGAAACTTACACGCATGACTGTCAAGAAAAAATCGAAGATCAAAGAGATTTTACAGGCTGCTGAAATGAAACATCAAACGTTTCGTAATAAACGCTCCAAGCGTTTTAACGAAGATTAGAATTGATTTGATCCATTAAGGTCTTTAATGAAAACATAGTTGGTGAAGCTTTTTTGACTGCTTGTTGTTGAGCATAATTCATCTTTTGTAACTTATCAGAGCCCTCTGGAAGAGTATATTTTATTTCCTCTTCTTTTGGAAGATCCATCTGATTTAATAGTTCACCACTTTGTGCTTGATTTTCTACCTCTTTGGATTTTGCCACGAGTTGTTTATTCGTTTGAAGGGCTTTCGTTAGACTTGGATCCGCCATGAACTTTTTGAGCTGATCCGATACTTGCTGCTGTGTTTTCTTCTGTCGTGACTGAAGGGCCGCCTCGATTTGTTCTGCGAATTGTGGATTATCATTAAAACATTGAGATAAATCTTGACAGGTTTGATTATCAAACCCCTCCAGGTTCGTAAAACTCTCCCCTTTCAAGGCAGATTGTAGTTTAGCATGCGCCTCTTCCATTTTGGCATTCAGCCATAGCAACGCGTTTGTATACGGGGTTGGATCCGTCGGAATCTTTGGAGCAATCACAGGAAATGTAGTAAGATCGATCGTTTCGGGCAATGGATCCGTAATATTTGGAAGAGGTTTTCCTAGTTTTTGTGACAGATTCGCAATGTATGCGTTCATCTCTGATTGTGGTGGAATCGTCGGTGTAGCCGATGATGAGGATTGACTCGGATCCGTTAGAGGTTGCTGAGGCTGATCTGCGCTAATAGACGATACAATGGCACGTTGCCATGTTATAAGAAATGGATTATAGATGGTGCTAACAAACCTCTGATAATTTGTTACGAGCGTTGGATCAATGGTTGGAATTGGTGGATTTTGAAATGAATCCGTTTGATTATGAACCCATATGACCCAAATCAACAGTATGGCACATAATACCAGGACGAACATCCTCTATCTTAATGGAATAATATTGTATCCGGGTAGAATGAGCTGTAAGAGACCTCCGTTATTATCATATTATTCTGATAAGGTTAATATCTATCAACATTGCGATTTTATACCATTGTCGGCTATCAAGTCAATTCCGCCGCCGAATCCTGCTCCAATTATCAATGTAACTGACAATTATGGTCAGCCTTTTTCTGTCCCCACTCACCGACCACCGTTTCCTTCGTGCGCATCGTGTATGCTACGCAATTCTTGTTGTGATTCTTGTCACAACAAAAAATAAGATTTTCTATAAATGATCGAACAACATCCTGAACTGATTGCTTTTCGAATCATACATTCAAAAGAGAAACCATCTCGTAAAAAGCAACCCATCTCCGAATTTCATGTACTTGAATCACAACTCGCACATTTTGGATTATTAGATATTCGTTTGATTGTCTTTTATTTTAATACTCAGCGCTACCACTATCCGTATGGTATCCATCCTATCATTCTTGAACGTACTAATAATTCATTTGATGTTGTATTTTATCACTATTACAATCCGAGCAACATACACGTCGGCATCAATACGATTCAAAAGGAATGTGACTATCATGCGTTAATTCATTTTTTAAGGAAACAAAAAAGTATGCTATTGTCGTACATCGAAACTCCGTTTATAACTTAAACACTTGACGTGACAATACAAGTAAAACATGTCTGAAGTGGCGGAGGAAGTAAGCATTACAAACGAAGTAGACGAAGTTAAGAAAGACGATAATGTTGTTCCATCCTATCATACTCCTCTTACCCCCGCGCATCAACACAATCGCATCATTCTTAATCTGATGATCAAAAACGAAGAACGAATCATTCAACGTTGTCTGTCGCATGCGCTTCCCCATGTCGATGCGATTTCCATTCTCGACACCGGTTCTACCGATTATACCATCGAGCGTTGTAAACATTTCTTGTCTACCTGTGGCAAGCCCTTCAAAATTAGCGTCGAACCCTTCAAAACATTCGGCTACAATCGCACCATTTCGTTTCAGAAAACCCAAGAACTATGTACCGAGTTGAACTGGGATCCAGAAATCACCTATGCCATGGCGGTAGATGCCGATATGAATATTGTCCCGTCTTCTGGTTTCAAGTCCTTTCACATGACTTCCAATGGATACACGGTCATTCAGGCCAATGGTCATATTAAGTATTTCAACACTCGTTTCATGAAATGCGGATACCCGTGGAAGTGTATCGGTGCCACACACGAATACTGGTCTGGCGATCCCACCTCCAAGATTCCTTATGAAATCTTTTACATTGATGACAAAAATGATGGTGGCTGTAAATCAGATAAGTTCGAGCGCGATGTTCGTCTCTTGACACAGGAGATCGTTGAAGATCCCAAGAATGCGCGTGCGCATTTCTATCTCGGTCAAAGTCTCAAAGATCTCGGTCGATTCAAAGAAGCGATTGTTCATTTTAAGACTCGAATTGAACTCGGTGGATGGTATGAAGAAGTATGGTACGCTCATTACCAGATTGCCAAGTGCTATGAGTTCTTGAAGGATATTGGCAAGATGGAACTCTGGATGAATCGTGCGTTTACGTTTCACCCCAAGCGTGCCGAACCAATCTATCACATGACTCGCTACTTCCGCGAGGTATCACAGCATTACAAAGCATATCACTATTATTTGAAGGGTAAGGATATCCCCTATCCCAAGGACGATGTTCTCTTTATTGAAGACGCTGTATATAACGGTATGTTTGATTACGAGAATACCATTCTCGCGTGTTATGTGAACGGCAAGACTCGTCATGATTCCTTGTACGATTTGGTATCCTATATCAATCGCGGTATTCCACATTACGTAGATAACGTCTGGGATAACATGCATTATTATATCGAGTCGCTTCTCAGCCCCACCTATCGTGGCACCTACACCAAGTTGAGCTTTCCTCAGTTTGAAGAGTACAAAGTATCTTCCTGTTGCGTTGTTCCATGGACTGACAATCGTTTGCTCATGAACACTCGATATGTGAATTACTCGATTGATGGTAACGGGTGCTACCATATGCGTTCCGCAGACGGCAATGTGAAGACACGTAACGGCATGGTCTATCTCAATTCAACCAATTTTCCCACAGAGGACATTGCGATCATGAACGAAGATCTTCCTCCTACTTTCCCTAGCAACGTGGACGGACTGGAAGATGTTCGATTGTTTACCTTTAAGGATAAGTTATACTTCTCGGCTTCTTCTAAGAATCTGACGCCCACTGGTAATATCGTGATTGCGATCGGCGAGTATCGCCCTGATGACCGTTTGATGAGCAATATTCGTGTGATTCAACCGCCTCATCCCACGGAATGCGAGAAGAATTGGATTGCGATTCCTGAAACGTCTCTTGGAAAAGTCGCGGCGGCCAAGGATAAAATGAACTTCATTTATGGCTGGAATCCTCTAGAGATCGGTGCGGTAAATGATAACAATCAGCTGATTATCCATACGAAATTTTCGACACCCACCATTTTCAGCCGTTTTCGCGGCTCGTCCCCTCTGTGTGAGTTCGATGGCAAGCTGTGGTGTGTATGTCATTATGTGAAATACAGCACTCCTCGTGTCTATTACCATTCTGTTGTACAATTCAATCGTGAAACGATGCGACCTGAACAGTATTCGCCACCCTTCTGTTTTCGTCGAACGGCCATTGAGTATTGTCTTGGATTTCATATTCGCGATGGTTCCTTCTGCTTCTTCTTCTCCGAGAACGATACGGATCCAGGTTTCATCACCATTCCTCATCGTAGCATGAAGTTTTTGCCGATTTCTATGTGAGAGTAATTGGTGGGTTAAATTTCAGGCTCATAGATAGAACATGGCAACTCAAAACGGATTTCAGCGTGGTACATTTGCTCCTCGTGCGGCGGTCCAGTTTCCAATTGTTGGATTCACAGAAGGCACTATGATTATGTGTAAGGTAAACGGCGTTGAACAATACGTTGCCGTTCAGGATCTGCGCAAGGGAATGCTCGTCAAAACCTCTCTTTGCGGATTCAAGGCGGTGGACGCAATCGGTTCCCGCACTGTTACCATTCCGGATTCCGTTGTAGCGCCCGAGGATCGTCTGTATGTCCTGTCCAAGGACAAGATTCCGTCTCTTACACAGGATTTAACCATCGGCGGTCGTTGCGCTACTCTTGTTGACAGCGTATCCGAGGCGGACAAGCGTCAGATGATTGCGGTATTGGGACGCATTAGTACCGTTGAGAAAAAGTTCTGTTTGCCCGTTTGCGCCCACTCGGATGCGGTTCTTTCCAGTACGGTTGGTGCGACAACACTCTATAACTTTTCATTGGATTCCGTGGATCGTAATACGTATGGTGTTCTCGCCAACGGTCTATTGGTAACTCACTCTATGTCATTTCACATGAACTCAAGTGTATATACGCTTATTCAGTAAAGTAATGTGTGCGTATACGCTTATTCAGTAAAGTGGTTTGTGCGTATACGCTTATTCAGTAATTCGTGCTGACCTAAACTCCATATCTATGTACTTACATTAGGATGGGTAAACAGGAAAAGACGAAAGAAGAACGGCTCAAAGAAGGCATGAGTCTCTTGACACAATTAAAAGAAGGCGGGGTTCGTGCAAACTCTCTTGGATTTCTTGTATTAAAAAAACAAGTGAGTGAATGGGTCGAAACGGGCGCGCCATGGGAAGGAACTATTCCCTTTACCGAATACGGTCGCGAAGCCATCGTATCGTTTCCCAAATACAACAACAAGGCTGCTGGTTTGAACTTTAAGGTTGTTAAGCAATAATATTACAATTTTAGTGTATCCATACACAATGATTATAATATAACGATGCTGTAGTTTTATGAACTCTCTTTGTCAAGGATTCTTAGAAGGTTCTTTAATTACATGTTTGATAGAAGGAAAAGAACAGGATGTCCCTATTGAACAGTTACGCAAAGGAACACTTGTAAAAACGGAACTAAACGGATACAAGCCAATTGCTGTGATCGGCCATTCTTCGTTTCGACATTTAGCGTTTTCTGAACGAATCGAGAATCAGCTCTATGTTTGCTCACCCGATCTCTTTTCCGATCTCACATCGGATCTTGTGTTGGCTGGAGCACAATGTCTCTTGGTACTTAATTTAACCGATCAACAACGTCACGATACCGAAATAAACATGGGGTCCATCTTTTTAACTGGTAAAAAATATCGATTAATGTCGCATTTACATCATCGCACCATACCTTATTCTATTGCGGGAACCTATACCATATGGCATTTTGCTCTTGAATCTTCGGATCGTTACGTGACGTATGGTGTTTACGCGAACGGTGGATTACTCGTAGAAACCGCTTCAATACGATTTTTACATGATATTTCACTTATGAATCTATAATTCCAGATCGATCATGACCGGTACATGATCCGATCCGAAATAGTCTCCTAGGATTTCTGCCCTCCGGATCTGATCTCCGATCGAACTCGAAACCAAAATGTGATCGATCCTCCATCCGACATTCCGAGCTCTCGATTTGGCAAAGTTAGAGAAATACGAATATGCAACTTGATCCGGATTCCGAAATCGGAAGGAGTCCAGAAACCCAGATCCGATCATCTTTTGAAACTCCGATCGCTCTTGATCCGAAAATCCAGGAGACTTGCGATTTGACTTTGGGTTATGGATATCGATCTCATTCGGAGCACAATTCAGATCTCCACAGAGAATGACCGGAAGATCAAACTCTTTATGGATTTCGATCATATACATTCTCAGAACCTCTTCCCAAGCGATTCGTTCTTGGATTCTTGCCAGTTCCGGTTGGGCATTGGGAGTATAGACCGTAATCACGATCTTCGATCGAAACTTAGCGATCACAATCCGACCCTCCTGGGTGAACTCATGGATGCCGTAGTCTCCGATCACCTCCTCTGGATATCGGGTGAAATCCGTTTCGATCCATTCAGGTTCTTCTTTGGTAAGGAGAGCAACCCCACTATAACCCTTCTTACTCTTGGAAAGATTCGTGTAAATATGGGGATAATACGTGCGAAGAAAGGCGAGATCGCCCACGTTCTGCGTCTTGAGTTCTTGGAAACACAAGATGTCAGGTTGTTGTTCCTCAATTAGGCTGGTTAATACATTGTTGGTGGGTCCACCGATTTTTTCTCCATTCTTAAGTTTATTGGTCATGGACTTGATTCCGTTGATGTTAAAGCTAATGATACGCATGGTTGACTATCTATTACATTTGGTTTATGTTTCAATTTTTTTATCGAGTGCCCTGGATGATATATTATGATATAATAGAGATGAGCGAAAAACGTTCTGTTAAATTTGTAAATGGTGTAAGTAATCGAGGCATCACTAACCCATCTAATCCATCAACCACAAAACGACAAATTAATAATATCGAGAAACATATCACGTCAAATGCGTATATAGGTAAAAAAGAAAGAAATGAGGCGGCGGCGATTAAGGTGGCTAACAACATTTCGAAGGAGGTAGCTCCTATTTCATCTTTACCGGCAGTTTCATCTAATGATCCCGCTCAACCCAATAGTTTACCCAGTGTTTCCTCAAAAGCAAATGCTCCTGCGCAAGCTACCGATGTTCCCGACATATTATACGTTACCTATCAGAATAAAATCTATCCTGTCAACGTAAAATCAAGAACTCAGCAAACAAGAGGTGGCACACGTAAACACAAATCACACAGACACAAGACTCGCAAGCACTAAGTAGATGGCACACGTTCACTTCCGAAATGATTTTAACTATATGTCGCCTCGCTCCCCTGCGTTTAATAAAGCTCGACGCGAAAATCAGCAGATGCTCCAAGAACTGGCTACCTATCGCCGTGAAGTAGAAGCCAGTACGAATTCAAATAACGTAAAACGCATTACTCGTAAACGAAATGAAACATGGTCACCAACCGTCGCCAAACAGAAAGCGAATGATCTCGCGCTCGAGATGGGATATGGCCCTGTGCGTAGCAAACAATCAAAACGGGCCAAAAAACGTACCGCCAAAAAGAAAACCCATGCCCATAAACATCTTTAATACGCAAACATCATTCCTGCTCGTCCGCCATACACGCGTAACATATTATAGGTTTCCGCATAAACGTATACTGTGAAACGGCCCACATTCAGACCCGACGTATTTCCATACGGAGTACGAAACTGAAGAATCAGATCACGATTGGTAATCTTATCCAAATTCGCCTCTCCATTCGGTCTTGAAAACGGCGTGAATCCATTCTGAATCGCCAAGGGCATATTGTAATAATACCGATTCACCCACGGCGATTTTCGTTGTTCATACGATGGAATAATCGACCGAAATAGAGCAGGAGCTTCTGTGCGATATCGTACAAGGGATCCCTGATAATTCAATTCATAACCCGAGATCGGCTCTGAATCTGATAATTGAAACGCTGGTCGCATGTATTCACTCGGACGATTCGCATAAAGACCCAGCGCATCAGGCCACCACGGATACTGTGCGTTGTTAGGAGTTGTATTCGTGGTACCCGTCATGTCTCTCGTCGCCAAGAAGTGCGCATTATAGGACGACGCCATGTACGGATTACACATGAAATACAAATCGCGTGTCGGATTGGGAATGTCTAGACGGATTCGGGCGTTCAACAATCCTTGCGTGTCATGCGGATTCATCGCATAATGCTGTACCACAGGAACTTGAAGATCTGCTAGACGAAATCGATTGGCCTCATTTTGATCCAAATATACATATTCTGCCATAATGTAACAGTCTCCTAGTGGAAGATTGAGTGGCATCTGAATGGTTCCATATGTATTCGAGAGCGGTGTCTGATTCGGATTCTGGATCGGATCCTGCGGATAAAAAGTAGCACCTGGAAGCGGTGCGAGAGACGCACCATCCGCATTTGATGTATTACTTGATAGCTGTGTGGGTGTGTAGTATACACCATTCAGAGCTCGGAATGTGATGCCTACACGAATATCATCCATGGAAATCGCATCAATCGGTAACGCACACCCCGTATCTCCTCGTGTAAACCAAAACGGAAGAGGGACGACCACTGTTTCTTGATACGGTAACGGAAGAGGAGTTTGATTCGTTATAGCCGCTGAAATCGCATTCAATGAAGCGGTCTTCGCATTTCCTTGGGGCCACCCAAAACTAGTTTCCGTGAATCCAAAGTCCTTTCGTTTGATCAATTCATTCATCACTGGAACTTTTTCCAACGGTGTATGAAACTCATCCAGAATCTCCAACAGACGGCTATCCAGTGTCTCTACACGACTCGCCGCAATGTCCAAGGTGAGTTGCTGAACGAGAGCGTGTCCTAATGAGTTCGTCCAACCGAATTGTGGATACGCTGGCTGACCACCGTTTGCAGCAATCGCTTGAGCTTGTGTGGTATAAATATCAGGCATAGTCGCCACTAAATATAATCGTGTGACTAGATGCCCCTTTCTCAGAATCCTAAAAAATCCCGTATTGCCAAATGTGGGTGTATTCTCAAAATCCAATCGCTCCCAACGAGTCGTGAATCGACCAGCTTTGACCCATAGTTTACGAAATGGATATAGGGTGGTCTTGAAGTTCAGGCGCTCATCCTGAATTCCAGAGGAAATCACTTTTAAGAGACTCGCCACCATTCTTCTTACTCTTCCGATATTCGCCTTTATACACTTCAGGATGCGTAGCATTTAAAGCTACAAACACTATATTCTAGTAATCATGTTGGTAACATGTTACTACGACATTTATGGTAAACCTGAAAAATTCATGGATTATCTCTATTTGTTTTACGATCTCGGGATCAGTGGCATTCCGATCACGTTATTTACTGATCCAAGTTTGGTGTATAAGTTTCGGATCTTTCCCTCCACCGTGACCGTGATCGGAATGCCACTCATGGAGTTTGAATTGTATCGTATGGGAATGGCATATCATCGAGATCTTCCTTCTGGTCGTACTCCTGAAAAGGATACAAAAGAGTTCTTTTCCCTCATGAATACCAAGATCGAGTTTGTGAAAAAAGCTGCGGAACGTTGGCCCGAGATCGATACCTTCAGTTGGATCGATTATGGGATCTTGAAAATCGTGAGACAATCCGATCGGTTTCTTCGGAAACTGACAGAATTGGATCAGAAACGATTTACTAAAATGGTGATCCCTGGATGCTGGTCGATCGGCCAACACTTTAGCGTCGAATCGATCCATTGGCGATTCTGCGGTGGATTCTTTATCACTCCTCGTAATTACATTGATCGATTCTATGAACATTCGCGCAGTGTTCTTCGAGATTTTTGTACGATGGACTTTTATAAACTGACGTGGGAAACCAATGTATGGTCTACCATTGAGTTCTGTGCGGAGCACCAGAATATTGTATGGTATTTCGCCGATCACGATGACACCATTGTGCTGAACATTGACTATGTATTGGAAAAGGTGCTAGAGAAACCAGAGGGTTTAGTCTGTGAACCAAACGGTTTAGTCTGTGAACATTCGGTTACAGATACCGTTCTCGAATCGTAACCAGTTATAATGTACCGCATATACAAATATTTCCCATCCACCGATTACCGCAGGATCGAATTGACATGACGGATTGCTAAGGGTCGTCAGATCCATTGCCATCGGTTGATTGACTCGCAAGGTTAACGTAACAGATGTCGCACGACTCATGTTTGCCGACCCACTCGGCTGATGAGATTCAGGGTCTTCTGAAAATGAATATCCATAGAGATGTGATTGATATGCCGTGATGCCTCCACTGTGTTTCGAGGCAATGTGATGACGAAACCAGTCACCTTCTGCCGTAATCACTTCTGAACCATTAATACGAATCGTAGCCGTTTGAAGCCAGGGTGGATATATCGTATCGGGGCTTGAT
>Ga0114975_10002548_pt1 | contig 12446 bp, 11 predicted proteins | sample S_130626_EF_Meta_FD_87031 | JGI IMG/M metagenome (GOLD analysis project Ga0114975, IMG submission 87031) | Freshwater microbial communities from Lake Simoncouche, Canada to study carbon cycling - S_130626_EF_MetaG | ecosystem: Environmental > Aquatic > Freshwater > Lake | place: Lake...
GAGGATTGTAGACTCTTCAGGAAGATACCAGGAGGCATATGTTGATAGGTCTTTGAATTTGATATGGGTATCGTTCCAAGAGATTTTGACGTCTTTCCCAACAGTCATAGCAAGGTCGTATACTCTGCGTTGAACGACTTGAAGCAAGGCTTCGGGAATTGTATCTGTCCATCCAAACTTCCCGAAGTCAGGTGTCCATACGATTTCAACATAGGATTTAGTCTTGCATGCTTTTACAGTTGGTGCACCAATTACGGACATGTTGTTTTGGAATGTCTGTTCGTATTTTAGGTTACGTTTGGAGTCAACGATAGTTAGTTGAAATTGTTTGGAGAAGATGTTTACAAGTTTAACGCCATAACCATTTTTGCCACCAACCAACTTCTTCTCGTCTTTATCGTAATTGGTAGAAGTCAGAAGTTCACCAAAGATTAGTTGGGGGATGTATACACCATATTCAGGATGTTGTTCGACATCGATGGATTCTCCGTCATTTCGAATAGTGAACGTTTTGCCATCAGATGAAATAGAGATATTTTTTACTGGGTTTGCAGATTTGCGTTCACGCAAACGAACAACGTGATCGTGGGCATTTACGAGAAGTTCGTCGATGAGTTTGTAGAAACCAGGATTGAAGTTTAGCGTCTTTGATGCAAACTTCTCGCCTTCTACGATATAGTGTTCTTCCGTTGAATTCTCAATGCTCCCAACATATGTATCGGGAAGACTCAGAATATGTTCACGGTGAGTATGTTTGCGATAAGTCTCGGATAAAGACATTTTGTTGGAATTTGTAGGTCTACTATCATGTAAATTCGTTTTCAAGTTAAAAATTGCCAAAGAAGTCTTAGACGTTCTGAGGCGTAAAGTTCTGGTCTGGCTTAGGTTTCCCAGAAAACTTTTGGAGTGTTCTTTCGATTAGCCCTTCCATAGAGAAAATCCGATTCTTTTGGTTCTCTGCAGCGGCTTTGGCCTCCTCTACGCGTTCGCGCAAGAAGGCAACTACACGTTCAGAGTAGTTGTTAAACACTGCCGAATCAAAGAGTTCTTTGGCAATAGCAAGTTCAAACTCGGCATTTGCTCGGGTAATAGCAAGGTTTACCTCTGTTTTGGGGTCTTTTAGAGCCATCCCGTTGTAGATTAATACACTGTGATTAAAAAATTCGTTTTTATTTACGAATGTTTCATTACGTCAGCATAAATGTTCGGATATTCTGCATGAAGAGTTTCTAGTCCAGACACTACCTTGCGTCTGAAAGCAGGGCTCTCGCAAATACGAGAGACAACAAAGGTTCGAAACCCATCTGGGTCATCATCGGGGGCCAAAGTTTCTGCTCGGAACAAATTTCCCGCTGTTTCTTTTATGGGGCTAAAGCAGTACACAATCATCCCCCAGAGAAATCCGGCGATAAAGAATGTAGCAAGTGCCTGAGCGTTCATTTTCTGCTATGAACAATTCCAGAATTGATACAATCCATTTTTACGTTAAACAACTAAATCTAACAAATGCCTGCGAAAAAAGGAAAGAAGGTTGAGCAAGTTAAAGAAACACCCGTTATATTCTTTTTACGGGTTTCAGATGAAAATCGAGACACTATTATGCCTGTTGGCGATGTTCCGACCTATTCGGATATTCTTAATTCGGTAGAAGTTTCTGCAAATAAAGAGAGATTTGATAATGATTTGCTTAAACCAATTTTAGAGAAGATTTCATCTGTTCGTGAGTATTCCGAACACACGGCTTGCTTTTGGTGTTGCCATAAATTTAATGGAATTCAGATTGTAAGCCCCATTTCATATGATGCTTATAAGAACACATATGTTTGTGAAGGAAACTTTTGTTCTCCTGAATGTTCTTTGGCTTCTTTGTATTCCGAACATACTATGTCAGAAGGAACGCGTTGGATACGTCATTCGTTGTTGAATCATTTATATTCAGCACTGTATTCGGAAGGCATAAGTCCGGCTCCTCCTCGTACGCTGTTAAGAATGTTTGGGGGTCCATTGGATATTGAACAATTCCGGAAATATATCTCATCGACTAATGATATTATTCAGTCTGAACTTCCTCCTATTCGTTTACTGTTTCCTTCTATGAATATTCAGGGACCGCTAAGAGACATAAAGAAGTATGTTTCTCTATCAAATGATGTTGTTGAAAAGGCATCAGAATCTTTGCGGCTAAAACGATCTAAACCTGTCCATATTAATGTTCCAACTTTGGACATGTGTATTCCGTCTAAACATTGAAAACCTCACTAATGCAAATGAACCAACAGATGGTTGATTTACTTAAAACGCAAATGGTCTTAGGGTCTGGCGGAGGTGTTAAATCTTTTGTGTTGGTTACTTTATTTGAACAGTTGCTTCAGACATTTCCTAGATGGTCTGATTTTTTGCTTTCAGCATGTCGACGAAAACCTCAAAATGTTGAAAATCCTCCTCCACCCAACAAAGAAATTAGAGCAGAAATCTTGTTCGAACGGTCTAAAGAAGAGAAGAAATCAACACCAACATTTTTTCAGAATCGTATGGATGCTGTAATTCATTCCGTATCGAAAATCCCATCAATTCGTCACTTGCTTTCCATTACTCATCATGATTATCTTCCTCACGAGTTTGAACCCCTAAAGATTGACAATGACTTATACTTCCAACTTTTAGCCATCAAATATTCTGATGGAATTATTGAAGGGTTAAAATTCAAGATATTTTGTTATGAACACGAAAGTATTTTTCTTCAGTCATTTGTTGAGAACTGTACGACTGACTACGAACGTCATATGCAGAATAAACTTGGAACAAACAAGTTCTTCTTCAATATGATGGTTCAGACTAAAAACAAATCTGGAATTCAGAACCCCCTACCAACTTCTCATATCATGTTTACAAAGCATAAATTTGCAACTTCACGAACATTTGATAATGTATTTTTCGAACAACGTCGAAATGTTAGAGAGCATACGGAGTTTTTTCTGAAACGTAAGGATTGGTACGATGCCAAAGGAATTCCTCATACGCTTGGATTTATGTTTCATGGGCCACCTGGATGTGGTAAGACATCAACAATTAAGGCAATTGCAAATGTTGGTAAGCGCCATATTATCAACCTTCACTTATCTGAAATCAAGTCGAAAGAGCAACTAACCCATCTATTTTTTAACGACGAAATCAATGTTTACGATAACGGTAAGACGGAACGTTATACTATTCCTGTAAGTGAACGCATGTATGTTATTGAAGACATTGATGCAATGGGGGATGTTGTTTTGCGTCGTGAGTTAAAAAAGCCTGAAGTTAAGAAAGAGATTAAGATGGATGAGTTTGGCAATATTAAAGAGGAAGAGACTAATCCAATTGACTTATCTTTTTTGCTAAATATATTGGATGGAACTTTGGAATCATCGGGGAGAATTATTGCTATTTCAACCAACTTTCCTGAACGCATAGATAGTGCATTAATTAGACCTGGGCGAATTGATATGATTATCAATTTCAAGAAGTGTTCAGTAGAAGTCCTTCGTGAAATGGTTCAGAGTTTTTATTCAGATGACCAAATCCAGATTTATGACGAATCATTAAATGGCAAATGGTCTCCTGCTGAAGTGAATCAGATTTTGTTCCGTAACTTTAAAAATGTAGAAATGGCATTGAAAGAGTTATTTGATTTGCAACCTAATGACTTGTACGGCTTTAAGATGAATTAAAAATGTCCCGGCAGTGGGACTAATTGGGGAGCAGCGTAAAGGCGGGGCAGTGCTTGTTTATGCAGTTGTCCCCCGACAGTACGAAGTCGCAAGTGATACAAACCGGAAGGAGCCCGATTGATCGCGGGGAGTCCTCGATATACAAGGGCTTGGGATCAGAGGGCACCTTCTTTTGCTTGAAGGCACGGTAGGCAAACACTGCGCCTATGGTAGCAGCAGAGGCAACGCCAGCAGCGGCGACAATGGGAAAGCACGCAACCGAAACGGCAGCAGTGGCTAGTGGGGGTCCCCAAGTGGCGGGGTTCGTTCCGACGAGTGTAGCAGCAGCAAAGAGCATGTTGATAACGTGGTCTTTGCTTGTTTAGACTATCACCTCTTTCTGTATTTTAAAAATCCGTTTTAAGCCTCTAAAGCCTTACTGCACAATTTGGTGATAATATCAATATATTTCCAAACTGTGTCTTTTGTTGCAGGAGACATGCCCCGAATATACTGTTTAATTTTGTCGACGATGTTCAGATTCACATCATCGCGTTGGCTGTAATCCTCATTCATAAAGAATGATTCATCCTTTGCTTGAATTTTCTCACCATACAGATCAATAATTTCAGTCTTTACAAATTTAAGAACAAGCATAGGATTGGTTGTTCTCATCATCGTTAATGTCGTAATAAAAACAGGAAAGTCTTCATCATCAGGGTACATTTCATTCATTGCTGTAAGAAAGGCATTGAACTGATTGAAAAAAGCATCAATAAGAACTTTCTTGGACATTTATTATTATACACGGCTAATACCCGAAAATTCTTTTTTACGCTGATTCTGGAGTTCTTCTAGGCGTTTGGATACATCGTCATTGCCTCCTGTTTTTGATTTCACTGTATTTTCTGATTTTACAGGATCACGAGCAAGTTCAGGCGTTCTCGTCATATCGCCAATAAATGTATATAGACTATTACCATCTGATGCAAAGGCTGTCGGAGCCTCCCACATAGAATATGATTCAGATAGTCTTCCAGAGCCTTCAAATCCCCATGCCGAAATATCACCTGTGGGAGCGGCACCAGTAGGGACGCCATCAGAACCCTTTGTAGGAAGTTCTTTGCGTGAATTGGTAGGCTTGCTAATATAACCAAAAATGTCTTTACCAACAACAACTTCTTTGGAATCAGGAACATACAAGGTCGGAACCTTCTTTAGGAAGGCCGGAATCTGATCTCTTGCTAGAGAATCTACAAGGACAAACTTATATAATCCAGATTTATTGAGACCTTTTAGAGTCTCAATAATTTGCTTGCTATGGGGACAGCGTTCGCTATAAAAAAGGTATGGCTGAGACATTCGTTGTTTCAAGCAAGGAAAAAACGGATTGACATGATAACGAAACTATTGATATAAAACAATGGCGACATTTTCTGTTAAAAAGAAGGATGCAATTCGGATGATGTCGGAGTTTGAGAATTTTCCTCCAACATTTTCGAATGGTCTGTATCGTATCTGCATGAGCAGTATCCCAACAGTTGTTATTCGGGATGTTCAGGTCTTGGAGAACACTACACAGATGCCCAATGAGATGTTAAAGCATAGGATGGAACTTCTACCCGTGAATGTTCTTCACACCGATGCCGCCATCATTCGCGAAGCAGATATTCGTCTTCGGCTTTATCCTCAGCCCGAAGATACTACTGTGACTACTGATGATTTTGTGATCGAATCAGGGCGTGAGCATGTTCTTATGCGTGACCGCGACCTAAAGACTCCTTTGTTGTTCTTACGTGTCCGAAAGGGTGAGCAGGTATATATTAAAGGCAAACTTGCTGTCGAAAAAGGATCTCAAGTGTGTACTGTCTCTCGGTCATTTCATATTGATCCCGAGCGGGCAAAGAAGGATAAGGAGAAGTTTGTAGAGGGCGGGGGCGATCCCCGCGTATTTGATAACTTCTATGTCCAGAAGTCGTATTCTATCGATGAGATGGGTCGTCCTAATTGGGTCGATATGTCAATCGAAAGTGTTGGTGTCCTTCCACCAACTGAAATCTTAAAGTTAGGCGTTGCTGAACTAAAGCAACAAGTCGACTCTTGGATGGAGAATGCACTTGAAAAGATTACTCGCGAACCCGAAAACGTTTATCATGTGAAACTTGACCAAGGTGGACACACAGTTGGAGCCTTGCTTCAAGAAGTCATTTATCATTCCAAGGATGCCAACTTCGTGTCATACGATATTGTTCATGACATGAAGAAGACTATGGTTCTTCGTTGGTGTTCAGAAAAGAAACCCGAAACCTTGCTTAAGGAAACACAAAAAACCATCCACGAATATTGTGAGATAGTAGAAAAGGGACTATAGAATAATGGCAGACGTCCTTGTGTTTGAACCAACCGAATTCGAAGTTTTAGAGACCTTCGACTTCGAAGAAGAGATACAAAAGCCCGAAGAGACAAGGTTTTTTACATTAGATAACCAATTAACAGATTACTTTGAGAAGGTCTTGCCCAAAGGCAAGGCTACCAAACACGAAATAAAGGAACTCAAGAAATTGAAAGACCGCTTCAAGTTAGCCTATGAAGGCTTAATCATTGCAACAGAATCTGATTATATTGTTAATAATATTCGCAAACATGTAACCATCCCATGGATTAATCCCGTATATACCGACTTTGATTACAAACGTTACTCATACGAAAAAGAATGGATACCTATTTTTGAGCAGAAAAGATCGGTTAATTACTATACACGTCTACTAGGGGCCTTGCCAAAGCCTTACACAAGCACAGGAGATGGTCGGCTTCTTACTGAAAAGGCATTGTTGCTAAATAAAGAAGGCGAAAAATCTGTAATAGGTTTAGGCAACTATTTGACAACTAAGACTATTATTAGAGATGATGGAACATATGATAGTATTGCAGTAGAAGTTCCTAATACATCTGATGAAATCAAAACTATTGGCTTTTATTTAGGTGAACGACCTGAACTTCCTCGGCCTTTATTAGATCACCCATTTCTGAAATCAAATAAACCTTCTTTTGTAGAGACGGATATGTCTTTACTTGATTCTTTCCCAAGTGTCACGGCTATTATGGAACATGCTATTCCTGTAACAAGTGACCCTTATGCTGTAAAAGATTTGTTGAAGTTATATGATATCAGAATGAGTCAAATTCCTTGGGCAGCATGGAAGGAACGATTTCCTCCTGTTGAACGTCAAGATGTTTCTATGCCAGTGTTAGAAATCAAATGGAATCGTGATAATCCTGATGTGCCAAGTGAAATTCTGACTAAGGTCTATTCAAAGCAATGGCATGCTGGCTATGATTCACGTTTGTGGTTATCTGATCAGGTAGATGGAGGATATTTTGTATCAAGACTTCTTCTGTCGGAAGCAAGTTCTGCAGGAAGTTTAGCCGTATCTCCGTTCTCTGATGTGCCTGTAAGTTCATTCCCCGAATCAAACCCAGAAATATGTATGACACTTACATCAAATTTTGACAGTTTTTTATCAAGTGGCCTTTATCGTCCTATAGGAAAGGGTGGGCAATGTATCCCAGTAAGTACTATTATGCAGGAGAAGATTACGGCTGCATACAAAGGTCGTATAATATGGAAAGAATCAACAAAGCATGACATTATTAAGGAGTATCATCAACTATTAAAACAATTCCAGATTCCTTCACACGTCGAAACAGGTCCTAAATATGAAAAGGCTGAACATGCTGTTCAATCCGAGAGACGCAAAGATGTTCTTGTGATTCAAGAAGATACTAGCAGAGAACCCGAAGATAAGGCAGAAGCCTTGGAGAAGATTATACGCGACTTAACATTAGAGAAACATAAGTATTACGACACGGCTGGTCAATTTGTTTTGTGCTTACATACACTTGAGATTCTCAGAGGGGCTTTAGAAGATAAGTACAAGTTTTATGCAGATTGGACAGTTAACATTGATGGCAAACGAGTATGCCAACATTGCGGTGAAGAGATCAATTCAGATACCTTTGCTGCTGTAAAAGAATACGATGAAGATGGCCATGTAGTGATGGAATATTCAGCATTAGAAACCAATATAATCCAAGGAGATAATCTTGTGAATTCATTAGCAGAACTAAAAAAGATATTTAATCCCGACAATGCTGGAGAATCATTGCTGTTTACTATTCTGACGTTCCTTCAAGTATTGCCCGATGAAAAGCAACTACTACCCATACTTCAACTAATTCGCAAACTTTCAGCCGGACTAAAAGCAAGGGCTGTATCCAGTAAGGCTATTTCTAGAGAAAAACAAGAGTTAGTAGAGGGAGCCTTAGGTATTGCTGGAGCCGTTGTATTGCTTCAGGCACATAATCCTTTCTTAATTCCTAAAAGAAGTGTTGGTAATCGGCCGTTAAATACCTCAGGTTACCCAAGAGATTCTGATGATCCCGAAGAATGACATGTACTAAAATCAATACTCATATTGCTACGAAAGACCTTCGAATCATTCCCATGTTCTTATCGTGGGAGTGTTGCAACAATCTTAAGAGAAGTTTTAAAGAAGTCTAAAACTCTACAGGAGCAAGCGCTTCAGTGGATTAAGTTTTTTGCAGAACAGAACAAAACCATATTTGAAAATGCTCGCGAACGGTATGAAGTTCCAGAAGAAGAAGCCCCAAGAAATTCATTGATATTACCTTTGGAAGTCGTAGAAGACCCTGTATTTTTGCCTGGAGAGGCAATGGGTGATGAACAATTTACGGTGTGTAATTCGAATGCATTAACATCTTTGTGGACTACAAAGCAACCCCCAAATGTATTACAAGCAGAACTTAGCCTTCAATCACGAATTGAACCATCCCCACGACTTGAGAATATATCTCTTCGCGATGTTCCTATATCTCTTCATCGTCCATCAGACAGCGAAATACGCAAACGTGTCGCTCTTGGACTTCCGAATGGATTCGCCTTACTGAACGAATTCCTAAAAACTGCTGACGGAACAGCCTTTGTAACGATTACATCACGTCTTCTTTCTTGCTTGTATGATACTTCATTTCCTAAAAAAGAACAAATCCGGATTCGTAACCAACTCGAACATATTGACATTTCGGAATCTGATTCGATGATCAGAGATATTGCCAAAGGTTATTTCTTCGAACTATTACACATTATCAAAGCAAGCCCACCATTGCTTAGAGCAACAAATGATGCCTTGAAACAAGACTTAACAATTCGTATGATTCTTCTGAGTAAGACGGCTGCAGAGAAAGAAGACTTCGAACTCAAAGCAAAGGAGAGAAATACTCTAAAGTCATCTCTTCGTTCGATGAACGATACCGAACGAGAACTAACGCAAAGATTATTGGAACTTGGTTTGGCCGATTTTATTATTACAAATGTTGACCGTAAGAGATTTGTCCGTGAACTAAACTACAAAGACCCTGAGTTGGAAGAAGTAGATGTTGTTGATATGAACAGACCAGAAGAAGGATATAATGTTGAAAGAGATTACGTAGAAAACGGTGATCAACCAATAGCAGAGGATGGTACACAGTTACAGGTAGACTATGGCGATTATGGAGATCGAGCAGTTAGAGATTATGACGATTATACCAGTCAAAACAATTTTGATGAAGATAACTTATAAATATAAATGACAAGCGTAATCAGGAAATCTGATTCAAAAATTTATCTTCTGTTGGCAACCACTAAGACACAGTATCAGATTTTAGTTCCATGCAATCCTAACCATACATTCCACATCGCTGAATGGATTTCTAAGAATGATGCTATTCTATTAGACATTTCTCAATCAAGTAACTCCGTTTCTTGTAAAGTTGAAGGCGCTCCTGAAATTGACGACGAAATGCTGGGTCAACTACGTCTAGAATGAGTGGGTCGATCTTTCTACCTTCTTTTTCAACTCTTAGAATCCGCCCAACAATTTGATCAACATCTGGTCGGGAAGTAGCAATAAGTAACGTATTCAGTGTGGCCACATCAAAGCCTTCCTTGCACATTGAATAGGTTGCTATTAAGATTCGTTTAGTCGAACACCACAAAGCCCTTTGCTCTGCTTTAACATCACGTCCTAAAATACACGACTCTGCTTGTATTTCAGGAGGAAGCATTTCAAATAAAGCCTTAGTATGTTCTACACGATCTGAAAGCACAAGTATTTGTCTCTCCTTTTCTTGGAAAACATCTTTCAGAATTTCAATCAGAAACCTATTGCGTGGTTCATAATCAACAACTTTGTTAATCATTAGTGACGTAAACATTACTCCTGCATCATTTAAGATAACTTCATTGAACTCTTTGTTTGGTGGTTCGAATTCAAAGTACTCAACCTTTACCTTTTCATCAACCTTATCGGCTGTATCAGACTTATAAAGCATTGGACCAAGAAACCAATTGATAACATGCATTAACTTATCTTTGCGTTCTGGGGTTGCTGATAGGCCTAGCATATATTTCGAAGTAATCTTTGGGATAGATTGACTGAATGCTTCAGAGGCAATGTGATGGCATTCATCGACGATTACAAGTCCAATTGGTTTGAAAGTAGCAGGCGCATACTCTTTCATAGATAACGATTGAAGCATGGCTACAATAATATCTCTGTTTTCAATTTCAAGTGTTTCGCCTTGTACACGACCAATACGAGCATTAGGAAGAAATGCACCAATCCTTTCGAGCCATTGGTCACGCAAGAATGTATTATGAACCAAAACAAGAGTTGGGAGTTTTAGTTGGCTAGCAATGTATAATGCACACACTGTTTTGCCTCCACCAGTCTGCAATGAGATAATACCGTCATGTGGTTCAGGTTTAAGAAAGGAATCAACAACAGGCATTTGGATTGGTCTTAGAGAACCTTTAAAATCCCAAAACTTGTCGGGAGTTTGTTGAACATCCCTTGTAGATGCAGTATATGGTCCAAAAGTTTGGATACCGTAATGCTTTGGGACGTATAGATGTTCTTCTGATTCTTGAAATACTTTATATCTTGGGACAAATTGAGGTTTCACAAATACAGAAGGAACATATGGTTTGACAGTTAAGATGCCTTTTATGTGATGAGGATTTTCAGGTTTGGGTATCCGATAGCCATGGATAGTCAAAGCCATTTTGGGTTATATTATGATATATAGTTTAGTATCCGTTTTATCCTAAAATTTGATTTACATATGCATGTAACCTTCGGGCTTCTGCAGCAAATCTGGAATCATTCATTGTACTTATTACTTGTCTACATGATGCAAGTGTAAAAAAGTCTACTAACATATCAACATTTAACAGATCTTTTGAGATTGCTATATTATCTTTAGACTTTATATGAACGCCTTCATTACCTCCTAATGCGCTAGATTCAGTTAATAAAGGGAAGGAAGGATGGCGTGCTTTCCACATGGTTATAAAATCTGGATCATCTGATACGGCTATACAAGTTGCTCCTCTCATAATTCCAGAACCGACTAATTTAAGGTTTAGTTCTGACATACGATATGACTTATCAATAGTCTTCGCGCGATCAGTTCCACGCAAATGAATACCTATACGATTGCTTAACTGAAATTGTTGTTGGCGTCGTTTTACTTTATTTATAATTCGTCTATCAATAACTCGAAATACATTACTAAAAAATGCAGAATCATTATTATATACAAGACGTTTTCCTGCAGAAGTATAAACAACAACATCGCTGCTAAACACTTGATCTTGTAGGTACCCTAAAGATAATTCTGGTTTTGTTTTGACGTAATCTATGAGATATGGTAACTTCAATTTGTCTTTCCAGAATTCTGGATAAACGGTTGATCCTTCAGGAATATCATCTATTGACCGCAATACGGGCATATTTACAAGTTTAAAATATGAATAAAATGTTTCTCCTGAATGTGACCATACTGGATCTTCCCAATCAACAAAAATTTGTAAGTTGAATTTCAAAGCATAATTAACAGCCATTTTTAGACATTCAAGTCTATCGCCAAATCCGCAAAGGCCTCCTTTAACAATAAGATATTTCATTACTATAATACTTGGAACAAAACTAAAGGGTGGCTATCGTACCAAAGCAGCGTTAAGTATTAAATATATGCTTAGTGTAAATGCTTCCCACTTTTACAGTTATTCAGTCAGTAATTACAGATATCAATCCTAAAACAGGAGCATTCCCAACAATTCCTTCAACTGTAATTGGTATTGCTGCTAATGCATTTAAAGACTGTTCTGGATTAACAGGAAACGTAATAATTCCTTCAAGAGTATCTTACATTGATCCATCTGCATTTAGCGGATGTACTGGGCTAACAGGAACCTTAACAATTCCTGCATCTGTTACTACTATTGCTTCTGATGCATTTAAAAACTGCTCTGGATTTACAGGAACCCTAACAATTCCTTTAAGCGTTACTACTATTGATTTTCAAGCATTTAGGGGATGTAGTGGATTAACAGGATTATCTCTTTCGTCGGGTCTAACTACTATTGGTCAAGGAGCATTTACTTCATGTACCGGACTAACGGGAACCTTAACAATTCCTTCAACTGTAACTAATATTCGTATTGGTGCATTTTTGGGATGTACTGGATTAACAGGAACCTTAACAATTCCTTCATCTGTAACTACTGTTGGTGAATTTGCATTTGCTCAATGTAATAAATTAACAGGATTATCGCTTTCTTCGGGTCTAATCACTATTGAAAAAGGAGCATTTTCTCAATGTAGTGGATTAATAGGAACTTTAACAATTCCTTCA
>Ga0114975_10002550_pt1 | contig 12441 bp, 12 predicted proteins | sample S_130626_EF_Meta_FD_87031 | JGI IMG/M metagenome (GOLD analysis project Ga0114975, IMG submission 87031) | Freshwater microbial communities from Lake Simoncouche, Canada to study carbon cycling - S_130626_EF_MetaG | ecosystem: Environmental > Aquatic > Freshwater > Lake | place: Lake...
AGCAGGTCAAGCGGTTCTACGCGCGAGCGCTTACATTTAGGCTGGACGCATGACATTGCTCATCGACTCGACCACAATTGGGCGCGAGTATGTCGACTACAGCGCAGCATGGCAAAAGCAACGAGAGCTTCATGCTGCCGTGGTGGCAAGAGCAATGCCCGACACTGCTTGGCTGCTAGAGCATGCGCCGGTTTTTACGGCGGGCCGCCGTACCGAGAGCTTTGAGCGACCAACAGATGACATACCTGTCATAGACGTCGATCGTGGCGGCAAGATTACGTGGCATGGACCAGGGCAGCTGGTTGGCTACCCAATAGTGCACTTAGTGTCCCCAATGGATGTGGTTTCTCATGTGCGCAAACTTGAGGATGTCCTAATTGGCGTCTGCACTGAGCTTGATTTGGCTAGTCAACGAATCGCTGGTCGAAGCGGCGTCTGGGTGGCTGATGAACACGGCGAACGCAAACTCGCAGCTATTGGTGTTCGAGTTTCCCAAGGAGTCACCATGCACGGGTTTGCTCTGAACTGTAATAACTCCCAAGAGTGGGTGCAGCGCATCATTCCGTGCGGTATCGCCGATGCTGGCGTCTCGACCCTGAGCATCGAGCTGAATCGTGAAGTTACGGTCATCGAGATTCTGCCCCTAGTGGAAGCGCACCTGCGCCGAGTTTTCGAGAGTCAACTACACTGAACAGTGTGAGTGATCCATACTTAGAGCCGGCAATTTCTGGTTCCGAACCATCCGCCCCGCGACTATTGCGCATCGAGGCCAAGAATTCACTCACCCCGATTGAACGCAAACCTGAATGGATTAAGACGAAACTCAAGACGGGTCCTGAGTACCTGGAAATCATGGACTTAGTGAAATCTGAAGGTTTGCACACGGTCTGTCAAGAGGCTGGTTGCCCAAATATTTTTGAGTGCTGGGAAGATCGTGAAGCTACGTTCCTTATTGGCGGTGACCAGTGCACACGGCGATGCGACTTCTGCCAAATTGATACTGGCAAACCCTTACCTCTGGATCGCGATGAGCCTCGGCGTGTTGCTGAATCTGTAGCGAAAATGCAACTACGCTATGCCACAATCACCGGTGTAGCCCGCGATGACCTTCCCGATGGTGGTGCGTGGCTTTATGCCGAGACTATTCGCGCCATCCATGAAGCTGTGCCTGGCTGCAAGGTTGAAATGCTGGCACCAGATTTTGACGCCAAGCCTGAGTTGCTTGCGGAAGTCTTCGAATCGCGTCCAGAAGTTTTTGCGCACAACATTGAGACTGTCCCCCGCATCTTTAAGCGCATCCGCCCTGGTTTCCGCTACCAACGTTCACTCGATGTCATCACAGCAGCTCGCGATTTCGGACTTGTCACCAAGAGCAATCTGATCCTCGGCATGGGTGAGGAAATCTCTGAAGTTCACGAAGCGCTGCAGGATTTGCACAATTCGGGCTGTGAGCTTGTCACAATCACGCAGTATCTGCGCCCTTCATTACGTCACCACCCCGTTGAGCGTTGGGTAAAGCCGGAAGAGTTTGTTGACTTAGCCAGAGTTGCAACGGATATCGGCTTTGTTGGCGTTATGAGCGGACCACTCGTGCGCTCTTCCTACCGCGCTGGCAAACTTTTCGAACAAGCAATGACCGCTCGCAACACTTCTAACATCTAGGGTTAATCTCATGGCATCACAACAGGCACCAGCTAAGACAAAGTGGCACAAGCAACTTCGTGAAACGTACGCATTTACCAAGGAGCACGTGAGTGCCCTCGGCTTGAAGTTGTTCGGTCTCTTTGTTGCGGTATCAGGTCTCCTACTTGCTGTGGGTTTTGCCATCAAAATGCCTGTACTGATGGGCATCGTGGGTATCGGTGCGGCATTTCTTGTCACTATATTCTTCTTCGGCAAAGTTGCAGAAAAAGCGGCTTACTCATCTATCGATGGTCAATTAGGTGCAGCTGCATCGGTGCTAACGGCTATGCGATCACGTCAGGGCTGGTTTACCACCGGTGGAGTTGGCGTAGATAAAGCACAGAATGTTGTACATCGTGTCGTTGGTCGTCCGGGCATCATTCTTGTTGGCGAAGGTCCTCGCCCAGCAAACTTGCTTGCTGAACAACGTAAAGCACATGCTCGATTCATTCCTGATGTGGCGATCCATGAAATTACTGTTGGAGAGCATGGAGTTACCCTCAATGCACTTCAAAAAACAGTCAAGAAGTTGCCGAAGACTTTACGCCCAAGTGAAGTGACCGACCTGCGTCGCAAATTGGATGCGCTCCCAAAGACATCAATCCCCATGCCTAAAGGCCCAATGCCACAAGGGCGCCGCATTCCCCGTCGATAGTTTTAGTGCCGGGCACGTGCTGACGCTAGAACCCCTCATGACACGGGGACATGCAGCCATTGCAAACGCTTAACGTGACCGAATTACGACAGACCGTGCGAGTTGATCATGCAGACCCCTGCCATCACGATCCCAGATGAGTGCTGGAAATACCAGACATAGCAACCCTGTGCGAAAAGCTGTAGCAAGAATGCCAAGCCTGTGGCCATTAACGTTACGAACGCCGATACCTAACAATGACTGGCCGAATGAACCGCCCAGCAGAATCGTGAAGACAATCACTTCAGCAGCAAACAGTTCCAGCGTCAGTAAGGAAACTTCATTTGAGGTGGCAGCGGGACCGCGAAGAATTCCGTGACTAATTGCTAAACAGGCAAACCAATCGGCACACAATGCAATCATTCGGCGACCAAATGTTGCTACTGCACCTGGTCCGGATTCTGGCATTCCTAGCCGACCACCTGGATAGCCAAAATCAATGCCCTGGTTCTCTAGGCTCGCCTTTGGGCCGAATAACCACGAGCCAATATCTTGCCGATTCACTCTGTCAGCCTATGTCAGTAATTCACCTCGTGCTCGACTACGAAAATCCGACCCCGCTCATGGTCGGCGTAACACATGCGAAACAATTAAGACACTATGAAGTAATGCCAGCCCCCTAATGTTTAGGGTGTTGGTCAGCCGACCAGCCTTTGAGGCGACAAATCACATGGAGGATGAATGCCTACCAAGCTAGGTTTCAAGACCCCCGAAGATGTAATGAAATACATCAAGGAAAATGCCGTTGTATTCGTAGATGTTCGTTTCTGCGATCTACCGGGCATCATGCAGCACTTCAACATTCCGGTTGAATCTGTAGATCAGGATCTATTCGAAAATGGCCAGATGTTTGACGGTTCGTCAATTCGTGGTTTCCAGGCAATTCACGAATCAGACATGAAACTGATTCCAGATGTCACCACCGCATTTATCGACCCATTCCGTGCTGAGAAGACCCTGGTCATGAACTTCTCAATTCGCGATCCATTTAACGACGATTTCTACAGTCGTGATCCTCGCAATGTTGCTGCTAAGGCTGAGGCTTACCTTGCCTCAACCGGCATCGCCGACACTGCATTCTTTGCTCCTGAAGCAGAGTTCTACGTATTCGACTCAGTTCGCTTCGCGACTCGTGCAAACGAATCATTCCACCACGTCGATTCCATCGAAGGTGCTTGGAACACTGGCGTTGAGTACAACGCTGATGGTTCAGACAACCGTGGCTACAAGACTCGTTTCAAGGGCGGCTACTTCCCAGTATCACCAACTGATCAACTGGCAGACCTTCGCGATCAAATGGTGCTCAAACTTCATGAAGTGGGCTTGCTTGTTGAGCGTTCACACCATGAAGTTGGTACAGCTGGTCAGATGGAAATCAACTACCGCTTCAATACTCTGCTTGCAGCAGCTGATGAAGTAATGCTGTTCAAGTACGTTATTCGTAACACCGCCTGGGCTGCTGGCAAGACAGTTACCTTCATGCCGAAGCCACTTTTCGGTGACAACGGTTCAGGTATGCACGTGCACCAGTCGCTGTGGACCAATGGCGTGCCATTGTTCTACGACGAGGCTGGCTACGGCGATCTTTCTGACATGGCTCGCTGGTACATCGGTGGTCTGTTGAAGCACGCTCCCTCGCTTCTAGCGTTCACCAACCCAACGGTTAACTCGTACCACCGCCTTGTGCCTGGTTATGAAGCACCAGTGAACTTGGTTTACTCACAGCGCAACCGTTCAGCTTGTATTCGAATCCCAATCACAGGTTCAAATCCAAAGGCTAAGCGCATTGAATTCCGCTGCCCAGATCCTTCAAGCAATCCTTACTTGGCCTTCGCTGCCATGTTGATGGCTGGTCTTGATGGCATCAAGAACAAGATTGAGCCACACGCTCCAGTCGACAAGGATCTATACGAACTCGAAGGTGAAGAGGCTGCGGCAATCCCACAGGTTCCTTCATCACTTCCAGCGGTTCTTGAAGCTCTTGAAGCTGATCATGCCTACCTCATGGAAGGTGGCGTATTCACCCAGGATCTCATTGACACCTGGATTGCTTACAAGCGCGAAGCCGAAGTCGATTACGTTCGTCTGCGTCCACATCCAGCAGAGTTCGAACTTTACTACGACATCTAAATCATCATTTCGAGTCGCCTCGAAAGAATCAAAGACCCCGAACCTGAATAGGTTCGGGGTCTTTCCTTTTGTTCAGCAAGAAGGTGATTGCAAAGGATTGGGCCCCACAATCATTGACTGTGGGGCCCATAAAATGTTCGCTATGGATTAGCCAACGTGGACAGCGGCCGAATCATTCGCCGCAAGAGTGTCTTTATTTGCATTAACCATAAGTCCCCAGACCACAGCACCTAGTAACACGATGCCTGCACTCCAATGGAATGCTGTGGTGAATCCATGAACCTGAGCCACTGCTGGCGGAACTTTCTGACCGGTGGGAATTGATATCGGGTCAAGATTATTTGTCACCATGTAACTCAAGGTTGCTGAAGTTGCAATCGTGTTCAAGAAGGCAGTACCAAGCGCTCCACCAATTTGCTGTGCGGTATTGAGAACGGCTGAAGCAACACCGGCATCATGATTACCCACCCCAAAGAGTGCAGTTGCTGACAGTGGCACAAAGACAAGACCCATGCCGAGGCTCATCATCAAAATCGCTGGCAGGATTCCCGATACGTACTGACTATCCGCTTGTAGACGAGTGAGTAAGAACAAGCCACCTGAAGCCATTAATAGTCCTGTGAAGGAAACCCAACGGGCGCCAAACTTTGGCAACAGCTGAGATGCTAGGCCTGCACTAATGCCAACACCCATTGAGAAAGGAAGGAATAACAAACCTGACTTAACTGGGCTGTAGCCCAAGATTCCCTGGAAGTAGATTGACAAGAATAGGAACATGCCAAACAAGCCGGACCCTACGATCAGCGAAGTCAGGTAGCTCGCACCACGGTTACGTTCTGTGAGTACACGCATCGGCAAGAGCGGATGGCTTGTGCGACTTTCAATCACAAAGAATGTGATGAGAAGTGCGAGTGCAATTCCAAAGTATGTCAATGTTTCAGTCTTACCCCAACCAATTTCTCCGGCTTTGGTGATTGCATACACAAATGAGACTAAACCGAGGGTGACTGTGACCGCACCTGGCACGTCATACCGAGTATCACCTTTGGCGCGACTTTCCTTGACGTTGGTTACCGCAAGTGCAAAAGCTACGAGCGCGATCGGCACATTCACACCAAGGCACCAACGCCAGGAAGCATACTCAGTAAGCAATCCGCCAAGGATTAGACCAATAGCAGCTCCACCAGCCGACAAGCCACCGTATACGCCAAATGCTTTAGCGCGCTCCTTCGAGTCGGTGAAGGTCACACTGATGAGCGAAAGAGCTGCGGGAGCTAGCACAGCGGCAAAAGCTCCCTGAAGTGCGCGTGATGCGAACAGCATGCCTTGGTTAACAGCAAAACCGCCGATTGCTGAAGCGCCAGCAAACCCAATCAAACCTAGGAGAAATGCCCGCTTGCGGCCAGCGTAATCAGCAATACGACCACCTAGTAACAGAAGACCACCAAACGCTAGCGTGTAAGAAGTGACCACCCACTGGCGATTTGCATCGGTGATACCGAGATCACGCTGCAATGATGGCAAGGCAATGTTCACGATTGAAGCATCCAATACGACCATGAGCTGGGCGATGGCAATCACCACAAGTGCTTTCCAGCGCTTTGGATCTAGCGTTGTATCGAGTGCGGATTTGTCGGCGGACATGGGACTCCTGATGCGTTGAAGAGTTAAGATAGGTTTAGTAGTTGAACTTTAAATAACCTAGCACATACTCATTTCTGCGCAGACTTGTGCAGACCGCATCGAAGGACATGCATGCGCCGGTACTGGAGATTCCTGCGCACCCCGCACGTCTCACGACTCATAGCAGGCGCGTTACCAGGTCGCCTTTCATACGGAATGATCAACCTTTCCATTTTCTTCTTCGTTCAAAACGTCTCGAGTTCAATCACACTGGCTGGGTTTGCAACTGGTGTGTCGACAGTTACGTCGTCCCTCACGGCAGGATTTCGTGGCTCAACCATCGATCGCTTCGGTCAAACTCTCCCATTATCAGTGTTCATTCCAGCGTGGGTCACTTCTGTAGTCATACTCAGCAGACAAACAACTGTGCATGGCATCTTGGCAAGTTGCTTTGTCTTGGGCATTTGCTCCCCGCCGATTAATCTCTCTACTCGCCCACTCTGGCGCGTTATCGTTCCTGAAGCCGACTTGCGCACCGCATTTGCGATTGATACAACGCTTATGAACGCGACAAGTGTCATTGGTCCTGTTGTCGCAACACGAGTAGCCCTTCATTGGGATGGTCGAACTGCCCTGACCGCAACCGCTGTACTGATGGCCGTCGGTGGGCTACTAATGATCACAATGCCGATCTCGCGCCAATGGGCACCCGAGTCGCGGGACCGATTAACCCGTAGCCTCTTCACCAATCGTCAATTTCAAATTTTGGCCATCGAGGGGATGGTTTTTGGTATGGCTTGGGGTCTGCTCGACATCGCAATTCCCGCAATTTCCACCTTGAACCATAGGCCGAGTCTCGCTGCCCCACTTTTGGCTTGCCTCGCAGGCAGTAGCGTCGTCGGCGGCCTCATTATTGGCGGGCGAAAGGCTAATGTCACTCCCCTTCAAGGTTTCCGTGTTTCAAGTGCCTTTGTGGCCCTGGCTGCATTGCCCCTTGCCCTTACATCTCCAGGTCCCACAATGGCCGTGGCTTTAACTGGTTTAGGTTTAGCCATCGGCTTTGCCCAGGTTTATCACTGGGAAGTCCTTGAAGCAGTACGACCACCGGGGACGGCAACAACCGCTCAAGCTTGGTTGTGGACAGTAGAAGGTTCCATGATGGCGGCTGGAACTGCCCTCGGCGGATACCTAGTTGAGCACATCAGTCCAACAGCGGCACTTGCTGGGGTAACCATTGGGATACTAATAAGCACAGTGTTTATTTGGGTCTACGCCTCACCTCGGCTACAAAAAGCTAATCAACCAATTTCGTTGTCCAAAAAGATTGAAGCGCTGGCTGATACTGAAAATGCAAATGAGTGACCTGTTAAGAAGGAATTCGACATAAACATGTGAGCGAATAAAGTGTGTATTTGCTCTATTTCGGGTAATAATTGAATCGTAAAACAAACTCCAAATGACAGAAGAAGAGAAAAATGCCTAAAACTACAACGAGCACCACAAAAGCAACTAAGGCTACTCAGGCAACAAAGACAACAAAGGCTCCTGCTAAGAAAGCAGCGGCCAAAACAACTACTCGTGCCAGCAAGAAGACTGGGCTCGAATGGTTGCGGGAGCGCATGGATGTACTTGGTTATCGCTCGCTTGAAGAAGTAGCTCAGCAGATTGGCATTAATCGTGGCAATCTCTACCGTTACTTCTCATTAGAAACCCGACCAAGTGTTGCTTTGCTGCCCGACTTGTGCCACGCACTAGATTGCTCTCCAGCAGAGGTTCTGAAGGCCCTAGAGATCCTTCGGCCGAATGATAGCCTCTAAGCCATAAGCTACGCAGGGATCCACCATTACGGACATCTCCTGTCCGTTGGCATTCCGAACAAACACTCGACTGGGCGCCTTTTCGTTGTCATACATCGAAAGGAGCGCCCATTCGATTGCCAAAAATAGGTCGTCCCGGCATTTGGCAAGCGAAGTGGAGAGGTCCTGCTCCGCAGGCACGGTTAGCCTGACAAATGGCCCTTCAAGGCGCTCTACTCTTGGTTCGATGTCTTGGCTGCGCAGAACTAGTTCGATCACAACAATGTGCCTTCCAGTTCTTCGATGTAATAGTGACTATGTTGCATATTAGTATCCATATCTAAAGAAACGTGTGACAGGACCTCGCGTGTCGCAATTCAACAACACAGCACTGACATTTTTGAAGGTTTCCGGGAAAGATCGAGAGATCAAGATTCTTGTCAGATTGACCAAGTCCCTCATGTGTGCTGCAACTTGCAGTTACAGTGAAGTATCACGACCAGCGGGGGTGGAATTATGAGCACTGACGAAAAGTCAGATAAGACTGCACACCACCCAATTCGTCAACAAATCATGGGCACCGGCTATTTCAGTCGCATAGGTCCTGGAATCGTCACGGGCGCAGCGGATGATGATCCGTCCGGTATCGGCACTTACTCGCAGACTGGAGCTGCCAGCGGTTATCGACTTTTGTGGGCTGCCCCATTTCTGCTTCCATTTGCTTTTGCCATTCAGGAGACCTGTGCCAGAGTTGCACTTGTCACCGGCGAGGGCTTAGCCCGAGTAATAAAGCGCCGCTTACCTACTTGGGTGCTCTACCTCACAGTGGGGCTCGTTGCCTTAGCAAACACCGTGAACATTGGTGCTGATCTGAGTTCCATGGCAGCAGTAGTACGCATGCTGATTCCTATCCCCCAACTCGCTGCAGTCATTCTCATAGCGACTGCAGTAGCCGTGGCTGAAATTCTCATTCCCTACCACCAATATGCGCGCGTGCTGCGCTGGCTGTGCCTGTCTTTGTTGAGCTATCTAGCGGTGTTATTGGTGGCTGACATCCCGTGGAACTCAGTTCTACACGGACTTACTCAGATTCATATCAACTGGACGAAACGAGACATGGCAGCACTGATTGCTCTAGCTGGCACGACAATTTCACCGTACCTGTTCTTCTGGCAAGCTGCTGAGGAAGTTGAAGCTGGCGATCTGGCTCCCGATATCTCGGCAACACATCTACACGCCATGCGGGGAGACGTCTTAGCGGGCATGTTCTCTGGTGTGTTTGTCATGTTCGCCATCATGACAACTACCGCAGCAACTCTCGGGGCGCATGGGCTCATTAGCATTACGTCGCCTGAGCAAGCCGCCTTGGCGCTCAAACCTATTGCTGGCAACTTTGCCGGTGGTCTCTTCGCTCTCGGCATTCTTGGCACTGGACTGCTTGCAGTGCCCGTGCTAGCTGGCTCAACCGCATACGCCGTAAGTGAAGCAATGGGTTGGAAGGAAAGCCTCGAACGCAAACCGAGTCAAGCAAAGCAGTTCTATACAGTGATTGGCGTATCTATGGTGATGGCAATCGGGCTCAACCTGCTCGGCATCAATCCAATGCGCTCATTGGTAGTTGCAGCACTGCTTAATGGCCTGACTGCACCTGTCTTGATGGCCATTATTTGGTGGTTAGCCAGAGACAAGCAGCTACTGGGTCAATGGGTTTCACCTTGGTGGTCAAACTTACTGGTGGGACTCGGCGCAATCTTGATGGCACTTCTTCCAGTGTTGTGGTTGTTCGCCAAATAATTTAAGTGGACGAACTACTTGCTAGTTCCGTCCACAAGTTTCCACAAAGTTGGGAGCAGTGCACCCGCAACTGCAGCCTTGATTACGTCACCTAGCAAGAAGGGCGTGACGCCAAATTTAAGCGCCATGCTTGCGTTCACGTGAATTGCATGAGCCAACCAAGTCGCACCAAGCAAGTAGATCACTGCAGAACCCGCAACATATGAAAGTGCGGTGTAGACGTAGTTTCGAGTTACGCCCAATTCAGCAATTTTGCCCACAACGAACGACGCGACGATAAACCCTACGAGGTAACCGAGCGTAGGAAGTGACAGAACCGCATGGCCAACCGTGTGTGAACCGTCAGTCTGCGGAGCTAAAACTGGGAGGCCAACGAAAGCCAAGAGCAAATAGACACCTTGCGCTAAGGCAGCTCGAGTTGAACCTAACGCTGCCGCGCCAGCGAGCACAGCAAGAGTTTGCAAAGTTAGTGGCACCGGAGTATTCGGCAAAGGAATAGAGATCTGAGCAGCAATCGCGGTTGTGGCTGCTAGTCCACCAATAAGCGCAGCATTCCGGACAGTTGAATTACTTGCCCACTTGTCGGCTAGAACGACCGGTCCAATTGCTTGAGTGCTCATGTGTCTACCTTTTCTCGATTAATGATGACTTGATTTTATCTAACGGCTATTCATTCGCTATCGGTATGCATAGCGTGTCGGAGCAGTGACTACAAGTGATGCCACCTGGCACAAAAGAAGTCGAGCCTAAACAGCAGGCGTTGGGGTTTATAGAACTGGCAGGTAGCGATCCAACTCAAATGGAGTGACCTGCGAACGATACTCTTCCCACTCGGCACGCTTGTTCCGTAAGAAGAACTCAAAGACGTGCTCACCTAAGGTTTCCGCGACCAATTCGCTCTTCTCCATTGCAGCGATTGCTTGACCAAGTGACTGAGGCAACGGATCAATACCCAGATCATGTCGCTGAGCATCAGTCAAACTCCAGACGTCATCTTCAGCACCCGGTGGAAGCTCATAGGCACCCTCAATGCCCTTCATGCCTGCAGCCAACATCAATGCAAATGCGAGGTATGGATTGCATGCCGAATCTATCGAACGGAATTCAACACGCGTTGAATTGCCCTTTGACGGCTTGTACATAGGTACACGCACAAGAGCAGAGCGATTGTTGTGACCCCAAGAAATGTAGGACGGAGCCTCTCCGCCACCACCCAGGCGCTTATAGGAATTTACCCATAGATTCGTCACTGCCGTAATTTCTGGTGCATGACGCAAGAGACCAGCAATGAACTGGCGACCTGTCTTGCTCAATTGATACTCAGCACCTGCTTCATAGAAAGCATTAGTGTCACCCTCGAAAAGCGACATGTGCGTGTGCATTCCTGACCCTGGATGTTGAGCGAAAGGCTTTGGCATAAATGAGGCGTAGACACCTTGCTCCAGTGCCACTTCCTTCATAACAACTCGGAAGGTCATGATGTTATCGGCAGTAGTAAGAGCATCTGCATAACGCAAGTCAATTTCCTGTTGACCAGGCGCACCTTCGTGGTGACTAAATTCCACCGAGATGCCCATAGCTTCAAGCATCGTGATTGCCTGTCGACGGAAGTCATAACCTATTCCTCGAGGTGAGTGATCAAAGTAACCGACCTCGTCTACTGGGACAGGTGCCACTCCACGCTCCGGCGCGTTCTTAAATAGGAAGAACTCCACCTCGGGATGTGTGTAAAAAGTGAATCCCTTTTCAGCAGCTTTGCCCAGTGCGCGCATCAAAACATTACGGGGATCAGCAAAGGCTGGAGAACCATCGGGTTGCGTGATGTTGCAGAACATCCGCGCCACGCCATTCTCTTCCCCGCGCCACGGCAAGATCGAGAAGGTTTCAGGGTCGGGCTTAGCCAACATATCCGACTCTGACACGCGAGCAAAGCCCTCAATTGCTGAGCCATCAAAGCCGATACCCTCTGCGAAAGCACCTTCAAGTTCAGCCGGAGCAATAGCCACCGACTTGAGCATGCCCAAGACATCGGTGAACCACAATCGCACAAAACGAATGTCTCGCTCTTCCATGGTGCGTAATACGAAATCAGTCTGCTTATCCACGCTTTAATAGTGACCTGCCTTCATTACGGCTGTGTTACAGACCGGAATTGGCTGGCAAGTTACGCTAGAGGCGTGCCCCAAATCAAACTTGCTCTTGCCCAGGTGAATCCCACCGTCGGAAACCTTTCTGGCAATCGACAGTTGTGTCTTGAGGCTGCGCGACAGGCGGCTGGTGCTGGCGCTAACCTTGTGGCTTTCCCTGAAATGGTGATCACGGGTTATCCCGTTGAAGATCTCGCACTTCGCCCCTCATTCCAGGCTGCATCGGAGCAAGAACTTGAGCGCCTCGCTCAAGATCTACTTAATGAAGGTCTAGGCGAATTGGTCGCTGTCGTTGGCTATCTACGTGGAACCAGTGATGGCGACTCACAGGACCTCGGCGTTCCACGCGGAGCTCCAATGAACTGTGCTGCTGTAATTCATGGCGGCAAGGTCGTGGGCAATTACGCGAAGCACCATCTGCCGAACTATGGAGTCTTCGATGAATACCGATACTTCGTTCCTGGCGAACGGACATTGGTTTTTCGAGCCTTCGGAACAGACATTGCTTTGGCAATTTGCGAGGACCTATGGCAAGACGGTGGCCCCGTCGCAAAATTGGGCAATGAAAGTATCG